>Ga0182024_10003431_pt1 | contig 37751 bp, 37 predicted proteins | sample P32metaG_FD_120480 | JGI IMG/M metagenome (GOLD analysis project Ga0182024, IMG submission 120480) | Permafrost microbial communities from Stordalen Mire, Sweden - P3-2 metaG (Illumina Assembly) | ecosystem: Environmental > Terrestrial > Soil > Wetlands > Permafrost | place: Sweden: Stordalen...
ACTGGCCCGCTCGCTTTGCGCCGGACAGGATCGCCCTTTCGGCTACGAACCGTGAGCTGTTCGTCGCGGACTTCGCCGGAGTCGTCGTCGCGACGCTGACGTTGCAATGGCACGACCCACGGTTTTGGGGTGACGTCGGTGCCGGTGCGGACCGCGCCGGCTACGTGCACCGGTTGGCGGTGCGTCGCTCGTGCGCCGGACGTGGCCTCGGCTACCGGCTGCTGAACTGGGCCGACGAGCAGGTGCAGGCCAAAGGAGGGACATGGTTGCGCCTCGATTTGGCCACCGACAACGGGCCGTTGCGCCGCTACTACGGGGCGGCCGGATTCGTGCACGTTCGCGACGTCGAAGGTGAGGACGGGTCACCCGACGGCACGCCGAAATTGTGGCGAACGAGCTTGTACGAGCGGCCCTGGGGTCGGACCATGGATGCCCGGTGAGCGCGACCGACGCGTGGAACACGTTGAGCGAGCCGTGGCAGGTGTGCCTCGACGAAGCCTGGCAGTCATGGTGTCACGGCTCGGCCGGTGTCGGGGCGGTCATCGTCGATGATGATGACGCCGTCGTGTCTCGCGGTCGCAACCGCCGCCACGATCCGCGTCCGCGCCATGACATGCTGTCAGGAACGCGCCTTGCTCACGCCGAGATGTGCGCGCTCGCGGAGCTGCCACCCGGTACCTGCGAGCACTACACGATGTACACGACGTTCGAGCCGTGCCTCATGTGCACCGGTGCGATCATGCTGGCGCGCATTCCCCGCGTTTGGTACGCCGCCGCCGATCCGGTCTTCGACGGACTGAACAGCTGGCTGGGCTCGTTACCCTTCGCGGCCGGACGCCAGCCGGAGAGCCGCTGCCTCGGCGGCACGATCGGCACGTTCGCCCACGTGTTGCACGTGTCATGGCTGGTGTTCTGGTTTCCTGACAGCGCCGGCATCGTCGTTCCGCACCGTTCACTCGCGCCCCGTCATCTCGCACTCGCGGCCGACCTGGTCGAACGCTCGCCGCTCCCGGCGATCGCCGCGGCGCGTGGCCACGTCACCGACGCGATCGACGCATTGTGGGACCAACTCGAAGCGTTGGCGTAGCGGGACTCGACAGGACCGGTTCCGGCGATGCGGCGCGACGCGTCTGCCGTGCGATACGGGCGACCGCCAGCCCAGGACACGCGACGGTCGGTGCCGGGCCCGCCCGGACCGCGCACCGCGCAGACGCCGAACACGATCCACGGCGTGCACCCCCGGACACCGACGTTCGCAACCGCCGAGGCGGACGCACCCAACGTCGCAACGTCACCCAGGGTCGTCCCGCCACGCCAGGTGTCGGTGCCTGTGCGCACAGGCGGCCTGTCAGGAAACGTCGCCCGAGGATGTCCCACCAACACCGCAGAAGCCCGCAAGACTCGGACGATATTGGCGGCGGCGGAAACGCCGAACGCATACCGTCTGCAATGGTCGAAAGGACGGCTCGATGTTGCACGCCTTCGTGTTCGAGAACGTGGCGGTACTCGTGGGGCCGTGGCACGAGCCGACCGAGCCGCCCGAGCGGGGAACCCGCATCGAGGTGCGGCTGACTGACCGCCAACCGCGCCGAGGGTCGTTCTCCGCGGCGCAACGAGTGGTGATCGATGAGCCGGTGTTCCGCGCCGACCTGTTCGATCGGATGGACTCGCCGCCGGGCAATCTGCTCAGCGCGCATTTCCATCCGAACTTCGACGGCGTGGAACCCTGCGATCGGGTGTGGCGCGACCAGATCAGCCAAGATCCCACGGGATGGCTCGCCGGTGAGCTCGGCGACCTCCCGCACCTGCTTCAACGAGCACAAGTCGATCTTTCAGATCAGGCGTCGGTGTCGCGCGACGCCGACGCTTTGCGGGCTGCGATACCGGCGATCGTCGCGGCGGTCACCATGACGTGGGAGACGGTACGCGCGTCCTGACCCTGCCCGCGATCCACTACTCGGTGTACTTGCCGAGCTGTCGGAACCAGCCGAGGGTGTCTTCGACGCCCCACGATTCGGCGAGGCGGCCGTCGGCCACTCGGTAGATCGTCGTGCCCGGCTTCTCGTAACGCTGGCCCGCCGGTTCGATGCCGAGGAAAGCGCGGCCGGTGAGCGTTCCCCGTTCGACGTAGCGGTTCACGACCTTGTCGTCTTCAGCGACGAGATCTTCGATGGTGATCGCGACGTTGGGAAACGACCTGCGCAACATCTTGCAGACCATCACGTAGTGGTCGCGTCCCACATTGGCCTTGCCTTCAGCGCCGTAGCGCGCGGCATAGTCGTCGGCGAGTGTCGTCTCACACACGTTCCAGTCGCCGTGATTGAAGCCCTCTTCGATATGGCGCCGGACCAGCGCCTTCATGTCTGCGGGACTCAACGTGGTCGCCTCACTCGTCGTCGTCCTCGTCTTCATCGTCGTCCTCGCCGTCTTCGACCAGCAAGCTGTACGCCTTGGCGAGCGTCAGCACTTCGTTCGTGTCGGCGCTGATCGCGTGATACGCGATGCGTTCGAACAGGGCATCCCGTACCTCTTCGGCTGTGGCCATCATGATCCTCCTCGACGTTGTCGACGACGATAGATCCCGGTCGCTACCCTCGCGCGGCATGCCGATCCAGCTCGACCACATGATCCTGCCGGTCGCCGACCTCGACGCGAGTATCGAGTTCTACACGGACATTCTCGGATGCACCTACGAAGGTGAGCGCGAGCCGTTCTCGGTTATCCGCGTTACGCCCGACTTCACCCTTCAGCTCGCGCCGTGGGGGACCGAAGGCGGCGTCCACCTTGCGTTCGCGTTGCTGCGCGCCGAGTTCGATGCCGCGTTCGATCGCATCAAGGCAGCGGGCATGCCGTACGGCGACTCGTTCCACGCGGTCGGCAACATGCAAGGACCCGGCGACGAAGTGGGCTCTCACGGCTCGGGCAAGGCGACCTACGTCTTCGACCCGAACGGCCACCTCGTCGAGATCCGACACTACGAAGCCTGACCGGGAAGCCAGACCGGGGAAGCCAGACCGGGGACGCCTGACCGGGGAAGCGGGCCCGGCGCGACGGTCGTGGTGCCATCGTGTCTGGCCTGATCTGCGACCGGGTCGCCGAGCGCCACCGCGATGGCGGCCGCAGTCCATCACGAGCGAACAGGAGGACGACCATGGTCGAGTTCACACGCCTGTCCGAGAGCGGCGAGTACACCCAACGTCGCGAGGAGTTACGCCGCGCCGAGATCGAATTGATCGAGCACCGCGAACGGGTCGCCGCGATGCGTCGAACGCTCCCGGACGGTCCCCGCGTCGACGATTACGTGTTCGTCGAGGGTCCACGGGATCTCGACGCTGGCGACACACCGGTACGGGAGGTGCGACTGAGCGAGCTGTTCACCGGTCCCGGTCGTGTGCTCATCGTGTACCACTTGATGTACGGCAAGGCGCAGACCACCGCGTGTCCGATGTGCACAATGTGGATCGACGGATTCAACGGCGTTGCGCAGCACGTCGAGCGCAATGCGGACTTCGTGGTGGTCGCAGCCGCCGATCCGGCGACGTTGCGGGCGCACGCGCGCGGGCGCGGATGGGACCGACTGCGGCTCCTCAGTTGCGCCAACAACACATTCAAATACGACCTGCGCAGCGAGGACGAAGACGGCGGCCAGGATTCGACCATCTCGGTGTTCAACCGGGACGCGTCGGGTGCCGTGCGCCACATGTACTCGGCGCACCCGTGGATCTCCACCGACATGCGCGAACGGGGCATCGACCTGCTCTGCCCAACGTGGCACCTGCTCGACCTGACGTCCGAAGGACGCGGGGACTGGTATGCGTCGTTGAGCTATGACTGACCGGGCTCCTTACTTGACGACGATCGGGTTCAACGGGGATCCGCTCGAGCCGACGAGTGGCATCGGCGCGGCGACGAAGAAGCCTTCGGAGACGCCATCGTCGGCGCAATCGTCGGCGAGTTCGTCGAGGTCGAACAGTTCGCCGACGAGCAGTCCGAGGTCGCGCAACGCGGCGACGTGCCACGTGAGGAACTCGTCGCCCGGTTCGGCCGGCACGACCGAGCAGGCGGCCGTGTCGGTCGCGATCATCGCGACGTCGTGATCATGCAACCAGGGAATCGCCCGCGTCGAAATGCCCGGCTCGCTGCGATTCGTCGCCTCGGGCGAGCCCGCCGGAAGGCCCAGCTTCCATCCGACGTGGCCTGTGTGCACCAGCACGATGTCGCCCGGATGGACGTGTACGCCCTGCGCCGCGGCCGCACCGTCGAGTTCGTCGGGCCCGATGGGCAAGCCCGGCTCGAGGTGCGCGACGCCGAGATGGCGCGCGACGTCGAGCAACACCGCGCGACCGACGATCCCACACGCGAGATGGTGGACGCCGAGCCGGCGCGCACCGCCTGTTGCAGTGACGAGCCCGGCCCAGTATCCGTTGTAGAGCGTCGAGTCTCCGCCGACGTGGCCGAAACCGTCGAGTTGTGTCGACGCTTGGAGCGCCATGACGACGTAGTCGTCGGACACCTGAAAGGCGCTGCCACCTCGCCCGCTGCCGAGCACGCCGTCACCGGCCGCGAATCGGTACAGGTGAAGCGGCTCGGCGCGGTAGCCGCCCGGCGTCGGCGGTCCGATCGGCAGCGCCAGCGAGAAGCGTTTCCCCGTCTTGACGAGCGTGGCCGCGGCTGCGACGCGTTCGGCCGTGAGGTGATTCGCGGTACCGATCTGGTCCAACTCGCCGAAACGGCCCCAGTTGTGATGCGGGCCAGGTTCGGCCCCGACGACTTTGCCGTCGGTATCGACTCGGTACGCAGGGGGATCCCAACCGGCGAACGGGACGTCAGGAATGTCGCGCACCAACGCACATTAGAATGTCGGCCTGGAGGGTGCACAAGATGACGACGAACGTTCCCGAAGCCGACGAATCGACGAAGCCGCGCTGGCGGGGGATCAACCATCTGGCGCTCGTCACCAACGACATGGACGCAACGGTCCGTTTCTATCACGGCACGCTCGGCGCGCGACTTGTCGCGACCATCGGTACGCCCGACTTCCGGCACTACTTCTTCGAGTTCGGGCCGCAGAACACGGTCGCATTCTTCGAATACGCCGACTCGCCGACCCAGCCGTTCGCCAAGCCGGCAGGTATTCCCGACGCACGTGCCCCGCAGTTCGATCATCTGTCGTTCAACCTCCCCGACGAGCAGGCACTGCTCGATCTCCGTCAACGGTTGAAAAGTGCCGACTGCGAAGTGACCGACGTCGTCGACCACGGCTTCGTTCGCTCCGTCTACTTCACCGACCCGAACGGCATCGCGCTCGAAGCTTCGTGCTGGGTGCTGGACGCCACGGGCCGGACCGCCGACTTCAGCGATGGGTACCTATTCGCCGATCAGGATCCCGTCCCGGCTGTGAGAGAACTGCAAGCCGACGGCACATTGCGGTCGGTCCCGGGGACGCGTCTCAGCTGACTCGGGTCAGAAACGCGTCGCAGATCTCTTCGAGTCGATCGCGACCGAAGCTCGCTTCGTGTCCTCCGTGGACCACGCGGACCGGCAACTCGCGTAGTCGTTCCATCGTCGCCACGTAAGCGGCGGGACCGCCGTCGTAGAAGCCTTCGAGGAGCGGCCCGTCGTACACCGCGTCGCCGGAGAACAGCGTGCCGTCGGTCCGATCGAACAGGCCGATCGAGTCGGGTGAATGTCCGGGCAGATGCAATACCTCGTAGGCGACGTCGCCGAGGTCGAAGACGTCGCCGTCGTCGACCCGATGATTGGCAGGGCACGGCCTGACCGAATAGGCGTCCACGTCGAAGTCGGGCGCGGGTAACGCGCTGAGGAGTTCGTCATCGAGCACGTAACCGGAATCGATGAAGTACTGCCAGGCTTCCGGCGCGAAACCTGATCGCCGGAGCGCGCCGCCGATCGCCTCTGCGCTGGCCAGAATCGGTGCGGACTCCGGGTGCGCGTAACGTTGTGGAAATTCGTGGAACGAGCCGACGTGGTCCCAGTGAGAGTGGGTCGCGACCGCGGCGAGCGGTTGGTCGAAGAGATCGGCGGCCGCGGTGGAGAGGCTCACGAGGCCGAGACCGCTGTCGACGAGCATCGACCGGTCACGGCCGCGTACCAGCCACACGTTGCAGCGCGCGAACGTGTGGACGTACGGTTCCCACAAGTGCCAGGTCCGGTCGTCGACCTTGCGGCGCGCGAACCACGGGTCGGAGGCGAGCTTCACCAGCCCGAATCGTAGACGTCGACGCGTCCCGAGCGAGGTGGCGCGTACGGGATCGGGAACCGCTCGCGGTCCGGTCCCGGCGAGTTGATGGTCGAACCTGGGTGTGGCCGACGTCCGGTGTCAGGCAGCGCCGATGCAGTCCCGGTTCGAACAAGACCCGACGGTCCTGGTCGACCGAGCGGCGTCTCGTCGAACCTGCTCGCGCGCGCCGGACCGGCCGAGCTTGAACGCAACAGCACCTCAACACCGGTATGGCGGACGTGCCCGAGGTCAATGACGAACGTGGCGAGCGTTGTGTGCTGACCGTTCGATGCGCCCGGCCATCCGAACCGGCGGGGGTCGTTACCTGGTGACCGAACCCGGCTCGGGGAGGCGGTCCGCGCCGGCCAAGGTCGACCCGGTGCGAGTGTCGGACTCGGAGCGCGCTCTGGTCTGTTCGGCGATGACGCCCGAGATGACGTCGGCGCATTCGTGCGCGAGCTCGAAGTACTGTTCGACCCGACGCGCGCCCCAACGGTCGGGTCGGCTCGACAGCGGCCGAAGCGAGATTGCGGTCGTGTCATGCGACCATGCGGTGATCTCGAGTCGGACGAGCGCGACGCGACGTCCGCGACTCGATGTCAGCATCGCCGGGGCGTGCAACGCCGACCCGTACGGAAGGGGTGCGGGACGGAACGGCGCATGCAGGACGACCAGACCGAGCCCGGCGAGCGGCATGGTCATCCCGGTTCCGAGCACCGCGGGGCTCGTCACCGCGCGTTGCACGTCCTCGAATGGTTGATCGATCCTGCGTTGCAGTTCGAACGAGATCCAGTCGGTCGGCATCGTGGTGCTCCAGGTTTCGGGAACGCACGCCGAGATGCGCGAAGCGTCGCATTCAGATGTTTGTGCGCCGTGTCGAGTTCGAGGCCTGCACTGCGCGCCGACGTGGCGGCATCCGGCCGCGCCGCATCGGGGGTTATCGGCGCTGAGCGGTCGAACTTGAACGGGATTTATTTCCTGAGCGTCCGTCTCGGGAGGAACGTGACGGTCGCGCCGGTCGAGATGCGGGCGAGCTCGACACTGGGTGACAGGGGCGCCGGTCCGGCGTCCGGATCGATCACGATCCGCCACGCCAACCGTTCGTCGCCGCGGGTTCGATCCGGCGCGCTCGACGCCCGAGGGTTGATCGCACGCGCGATCGCGTCGAGCGCCGTCGACGGCTCGTCGGCCATCGACGAAAACCACGAGAGGCCGTCTCGCTCATGGAAGCACGGCGCGTCGCGCAAGGCGAAGCGAACGGTCTGCTTGTCGAGCAGGTCGACCGCGGGTGCGACATACGTGCGCGGCTGGAACACCGGATGGAGCTGGAGCAACTTTGCGATCGCGTCGGCGTCGGTGCCGGCGATGCCGAGAACGGCCGCCACCCGTCCGGCCGCGACGCCGGACGTTCCGGTGAACACTTGCGGCGCGTTGGTGAGCGCCTCGTCGACGCCCCAACGGCTGGCGACGCAGTACAGGTACGCGTGCGCGAGGAGATGGGTCTGCACTGCGACTTCTTGCAGCGCGACGACGAGCGCCCGGTGTGACAGGTCCTCAAGGGTGAAGTCGGGGTCGAAATCGCCTGAGTAGTCGAACCACCCGCCGGGTTCGGCGTCGCGACCGGGATCGTCGACGTCGATGTTCGCGATCTCCGACCCGCCGATGATGCGCAGCGTCGGGTGCGGCTCGACCGGCTCGCCGGCTTCGGGGTCGATGACGACGCGCCAGTGACAGTGCGGCGCGCGGTCGGCGGGAACCCGCGGCGGACGATGAATTGGACGCACCTTCGCGTACGGGTTCGTCGCGCCCGCGGTCGCGTCGAATGTCGGGTCCTCGATGTCGTGACACATGCCGTGCACGAACTCCTCGCCCATCGGTTCGACGTCCATCAACGCGCCGCAATGGGCGAGCCAGAACTCACCGTGATTGGCGTCGTCGACCTTGTACCGGAAGTCCATGAACTGGTGCGGCGCGCCGATGTCGAGCTGGATGTTCTTGAAGATCGTCGGCACGTCGGCGTTGCCGAAGTTGAGTGCACGCTGCGTACGCAGCGAGTACAGCGGGCTCGCGGCCATCCATTCCTCGATCGCGACGTCAAGCATGTCCTGGCGCGTATGACTGGCCAGCACGAGCGGGATGCCGACCCGGTCCTGGAGATGGCCGTGCAGGAGGTATTCGCGACCGAGTCGCGCGAGCGCCCGGCGGGAGAACTGCGCCAGCGTCACCTCCGGATCGAACGGTCCGACATAGTCGTCTCGCAGCTCGGCCGTCATGCGGTCGCGTTCTCGGCCAGCTCTCCGAGTGTCATCATCGCCGTGCCCGCGAAACGGCCTTTGTCGAACGTTCGGACCGCCACGTCGTGGTCTGGCACCTCGGCACGTAACGCGCCGACCGTGCACCGTTCGGGTGGCCGGTGGGCAAACGGGTCAAACCGGTACCAGCGCATCGCGTTGTCGTGCGTGATCTTGTCGAGCTCGGTGTCGGTCACGTCGTACCGAGAGGCAGCCGCAGCCAGTTCCTCGGGTGCGTACGGCCACGACGAATCGGAATGCGGGTAGTCCTGTTCCCAGCAGATGTTTTCGATACCGATATCGTCGCGGAGCTTGAGTCCGATCGGATCCGCGATGAAGCATGTGAGGAAATGTTCGCGGAACACGTCTGACGGTGTGCGGTCGCCGAAGTCCTGGCCCGTCCACGCATGGTGCATGTCGTAGGTGCGGTCCAGCCGATCGAGGAAATAGGGAATCCAGCCGATTCCACCTTCGGAGAGCGCAACGCGCAGGCTCGGATACTGCTTGAACACGCGTGACCACACGAGGTCGGCGGCCGCCTGGCAGATGTTGATCGGCTGCAAGGTGATCATGACATCGATCGGGGCGTCAGGCGCGGTCACGGCGAGTTGACCCGACGAGCCGAGATGAATGTTGAGAATGGTTCCTTCCTCGACGAGCGCGCGCCACAACGGATCCCAGGACGCGTCGTGAAAGCTGGGCAGCCCGAGCGTGGCCGGGTTCTCGGTGAACGTGAGCGAATGGCAGCCCTTCTTGGCGACCCGTCGCACCTCGGCGGCGCCGAGCTCGGGATCCCACAGCATCGGCAATGCCATCGGTATGAACCGACCAGGGTACGTGCCGCACCACTCGTCGATATGCCAGTCGTTGTAGGCCTGCACGACCGCCAGCGCCAGCTTCTTGTCCGGACAGGCAGCGAACAGGCGGCCCGAGAATGAGGGGAACGACGGGAAGCACATGCACGCCAGGACACCGCCGGCGCTCATGTCCTTGACGCGTTCGTGCACGTCGTAGCAGCCGGCCCGCATCTCGTCGAACGCGGTCGGGTTGACCCCGTACTCCTCCTTGGGCCGGCCCGCGACCGCGTTCAGCCCGATGTTGGGGATGATCTGGTGGTCGAAGATCCACACGTCGTCGCCGGCGTCGGTGTGTTCGACGTGCGGCGCGCGGTCGGCGAACTTCGCTGGAAGCCGCCCCTCGAACATGTGCGGCGGCTCCACGAGGTGGTCGTCGACGCTGAGAAAGATCATGTCTTCGACCTGCATCAGCGCATTTCATCATCAAACAAGCGGGAATGAAATATGACATCTGTGTCAGTCAGCGCGAAGATCGCGGGCCGTTCGGACCCGAGGGAGCTGCCCTATGCCCGGTGCCCTAGACGGGGTGCGCGTACTAGATCTGTCGTGGGGGGTCGCGGGTCCGCTCGGAGTGCTGCTGCTGGCCGAACAGGGCGCCGACGTGATCAAGGTCGAACCCCCGGGTGGCGACCCGTTTCGCGAGTACAGCGGCTACGCGGTGTGGAACCGGTCGCGCCGCTCGGTCACCGTCGACCTGAAACGCCATGAGGGTGCCGACGCCTTCCGGCGGTTGGCGGCCGACGCGGACGTGATCGTTGAAACGTTCAGCCCGGGCGTGACCGACCGGCTCGGGATCGGTTACGACGCGATCCACGAGATCAACCCGCGCCTGGTCTACCTGTCGTGTCCCGCGTACCCGGCCGGGCATCGCCTCGCGCAACGTCCCGGGTACGACGCGCTGGTCCAAGCCAGCAGCGGCCAACAGTGGGAGCAGCCGGGCTGGCGGCCGGGGCCGATCTTCTTGCACATGCCGATGCCGAGCATGGGCGCGATGTTCTTGGTGCCGACCGGCATCATCACCGCGCTCATCGCCCGTGAAACCACCGGGCGAGGTCAACACGTGCGAACCTCGCTGTTCCAGGGTGCGCTGCTGTACACGACGCAGATCTGGTCGTGGGTGCCGGGCGCCGGCAGCGCGTACTACGCCACGATGGCCAAGACGTACCCGCCCGGAGTGCACCAGGAGATGATTTTCGAAGTCGCCGACGAGCAGTACGTGCACGCATCCATCATGAGCGGGTTGCCGCCGGTGAAATCGCAGGACGCGATCCTCGGACTTCCCGACCCGTCCGACCCTGAGAAGTACATGATGCTGTCGCCCGAGGAACGAGCCGAGCTCACGCCGAAGCGCCGCGCCGCGTACAAGCAACGCAAGCGGGACGAGCTGATCGTCGAGTTCCGGGAGAACAACCACGCGATCGAGGCGATCGAGTCGATGGAAGTTGCGTTGGGTGCCGACGGTGAACCCCACCCGCAGCTCGTCGCGAACCACATGATCGCCGCGGTCGACGATCCGGTACTTGGTCACACCACCCAGGTTGGTGTGCCGATCCACCTGTCATCGACTCCGGGGGCGATCCGAGGGCCGCGACCGCGGCCAGGACAACACAACGACGAGATCTTCGGCGAGCTCGGATACTCGCCCGCCGAGATCGCCAACTTCACCGGAGTGGCCTGATGCATGCGCTCGAAGGTGTGCGGCTGATCGACTTCGGTCAGTACCTCGCCGGTCCGTTCGGTCCGATGGTGATCGGTGACCTCGGTGCCGACGTCATCAAGGTCGAGCCGGTAACCGGAGACGGGATGCGCATGGCCAACCAGCCGTTCTTCGGTTGCCAGCGTGGCAAGCGGAGCATCGCGCTCGACCTCAAGAACGAACGCGGCCGTGAGATCGCCCTCCAGCTCGTCGAGCGGGCCGACATCGTGCATCACAACATGACTGCCGGTGTCGCCGTGCGGCTCGGGATCGGCTACGAAGACTGCAAGCGGGTAAAACCCGAGATCGTCTACTGCAATACCTGGGCGTACGGGCTGGAAGGCCCACTCGCGCGTTTCGGGGGACTCGATCCTCTGTACCAGGCGTCGGCGGGACTCGAGTACGAGGAAGGCCCCGTACGCGAGGGCAATCCGCCGAACTACCTCCGTTTCGGCATGACCGACACGGCCAACGCGATGCTTTCGGTCGTCGGGTGCCTCGCGGCGTTGTATCACCAGCGTGTGAGCGGGGAGGGCCAGGAACTCTGGACGTCGTTGCTGGACGGCGGATCGGTCTTCTCCTCCGACGCCTTGCTCGTCGACGGCGAAGCAGTGCCGCGTCCGCGGCTCGACAAGTCGCAGTCTGGCATCGACGCGCTGTACCGATTGTACGAGACGCAAGAAGGCTGGATTCAGATCGCGGCATTCGAAGACACACATTGGGAGGCGCTGTGCGGTGCGGTCGGTGCACCGGAGCTGGCGTCCGATGCGCGTTTCGCCTCACGGCGGGCGCGGGCGGCGAACCGCCGCCAACTTGAGTCGCTGCTGGAACCTCGTTTCGCGACCCGCACCGCGATCCAGTGGACGCATGCGCTCGACGCGGCCGGCGTGCCGAACGAAGTCGCGATCGATTCCAAGGCCGGCGAAGGTGTCCTGTTCGACGGCGACAACGAACGCCTCGGCCTCGTCGCCGAATACGAACACCCGCTGCTCGGTCGCATGCGTCAGTACGGGACCTTCATCGATTTCTCCGAGACGCCTGGCAGGATCAGCGGGCCACCGCCGCTCGTCGGCGAACACACCGTGGAAATCCTCGAATGGCTCGGCTATTCGTCGACCGATATGGACGACCTCAAAACGCAACGCGTCGTCTACTGGCCCGATGACACCTACGCCTGGAACGTGTAGTCCATTCAGCTGCGTTGGGCTTGCTCGCGCAGCTCGTATTTCAGGACTTTGCCGCTGGCATTGAGGGGGAGCGCGTCGACGACCTGCACGTGGCGGGGCACTTTGTAGTTGGCCATGCGCTCGCGGCACCACGCGATCAAGGCGTCGGCGTCGACGGTCCGACCGGAACGCGCGACGACGAACGCGTAGCCGACTTCGCCCATTCGCCCGTCTGGTACGCCGACGATCGCGACCTGGCTCACCGCCGGGTGCTCGCTGATCATGTTCTCGATCTCGGCGGGGTACGCATTGAACCCTCCGATGATGAACATGTCCTTTTTGCGGTCGGTGATGCGCAGGTTGGCGCGGTCATCGAGCACCCCGATATCGCCGGTGTGCAGCCAACCGGCACCGTCGATCGCGTCGCGGGTGGCTTCAGGATCGTCGACGAAACCCTGCATCACGTTGTACCCCCGGACCACGACCTCGCCCGGTTGGCCGGTCGGCATCACCTTGCCGTCGTCGCCGACGACACGCACCTCGGTGCCCGGGATGGCGCGCCCGCACGTGGTGGCGATGGTTTCCGCGTCGTCGTCGTGTCGGCACATCGTCGCGATGCCCGTCGCTTCGGTCAGTCCGTAGCCCGTCACGACGGTTTCGAACTTCAACTCGTCACGCATACGCCGGATCAGCTCGACCGGGACGCTCGCCGCGCCGGTGACCGCCAACCGCAGGGAGGACAGGTCGAAGTCGGCGAGGCGGGGATGGTCGAGGATCGTCTGGTAGACGGTGGGTGGGCCGGGGAGCATCGAGACGTGTTCCTCGACGACGCGCCGCATGACGGCTTCGACGTCGAACACCGCGTGCGGAACGATGGTCGCCCCTTTGATCAGGGCGGCGAGGATTCCCGCCTTCAGGCCAAACGCGTGAAAGAACGGGTTCACCACCAAGTAGCGGTCGCCGGCACGCAACCCGACCACGGTCGACCAGATGTCGTAGGCCTGCACGCTCGCGCCGTGTGTGAGCATCGCGCCTTTGGGCCGGCCCGTGGTACCCGACGTGAACAAGATGTCGGAGAGGCTGTCTGCGGTGAGCGCGGCGCTCCGGGCCGCGACCTCGGCGGCCGGTGCCTGTTGGGCGCGCTCGAGGAACTGCTGCCAGTCGAGCGTGCCGGCCGCGGGCGAGCCGCGCAGCACGACGATCTCGCGGACGGAAACAGCCGGGTCGGCGGCGCGTAGGAGTTCGACGTAGTTCGTGTCGAGGAAATCGGTGACGGTGAACAGCAGCTTGGCGCCGGCCCGATTGAGGATGTACGAAGCTTCCGCGCCTTTGAATCGTGTATTGAGCGGCACGATCGCAGCTCCGGCGGCGTACACGCCGAGCGCGACGTGCACCCATTCGGTGGTGTTCGGCGCCCAGATGGCGATGCGGTCGCCCGGCTCGACGCCCGCCGCGACCAGCGCGCGCGCCGAGACGACCGCCATGTCGGCGAGCTGGGCGAAGGTGGTCCGAGCGCGTTCGTCGACCAGCGCCTCGAGCGACGCGTAGTCGCGTGCGGCGCGCTCGACGACGCCGGGAATGGTCCGCGGAAGCGCGCTTTGGGACATGTTGCCTACGATATTCGCAAGAGGGGAGCGCAGGTATGGTCGAGGCGAGCCAGATCGGTGAGAGTGGCCGCATCACCGACGAAGGCGTGGCTCGATTGTGCGCGCGGGTCGGTGTGGCCGAGCCCCATCCTCAGCCTCCGCACTACCGGCTTCCGACGCTCGACACGTTTCGTAACGTCGCGATTGCCTACGGAGACGACAACCCGCTCTGGTGTGATCCCAGCTACGGTGAAACGACCCGTTGGGGGAGCGCGATCGCTCCGCCTCCCCTCGTCGGCGGCGACACCCTCGTCGGGGAGGATGAGGTGACCGTCGTCGCGCCCGAGCAGCGTCAGCTGATGAAAGGCGACCCGCTGCGCGGTGTGCACGCCTTCTACGCGGCGAGTGCACGCGAGTGGTGGTCGCCGCTGTACCCGCAACGGCGGGTGTTCCGTCGGAACGCGTTGGTCGCCGCGCTTGAAAAGACGAGCGAATTCGCGGGCCGTGCCGTTCACGAGTGGACCGCTCAGGTATTCCGCGACGAACAAGGCGGGTTGTTGTCGGGCCAGTACCGTCTGATGGTGCGGACCGAGCGTGACCAGGCGCGCAAGAACAAGAAGTACGGCGGTGTCGTCCTCGGCGCCTACACCGACGACCAGATCGACGAGATCGAGGCCCAGTACGGACGCGAGCGAGCTCGAGGGTCGGATCCTCGCTGGTGGGAAGACGTCAACGTCGGCGACGAAGTGGGACCGATGGTGAAAGGTCCGCTCACCGTGACCGACATGATCTGCTGGCATGCCGGCATGGGGATGGGCCTATACGGCGTGCAGCCGCTGCGTTTGGGCTACCAGAACCGTATGCGTATCCCGCGGTTCTTTCACCGTGATTCCCAAAATGTGCCCGATGTGATGCAGCGCGTGCACTGGGATCCCGACTTCGCCCGTCGCACCGGCAACCCCACCACGTACGACTACGGTCGGATGCGTGAGACGTGGCTCATTCACCTTTGTACCGATTGGATGGGTGACGATGCATGGCTGTGGAAGCTCGACTGCGAGTTTCGACGATTCAACTATGTGGGCGACACGCAATGGCTTCGCGGACGTGTCGTCCGCAAACTGCTCATGCCCGGTGACCGTCCCGCGGTCGAACTCGAGCTCGACGCGGTGAATCAACGGGCGGAGTCCACGACACCCGGACATGCGACGATCCTGCTCACCAGTCGCGAGTACGGCCCAGTTCGACTCCCCGACCCGCCCGGCGGGGCCGGTGACCTCCAAGGCGCGCTCGACGCGATCTCGGCCGAGTTCTCTCGTCGATGAACGCTCCGGTGCAGTATCCGTCCGTCGAGGGCCTGGCGGTCGCGCTCGCGGGCCCGATCCTCCGGGTCACGCTCGACCGGCCCGAGAAGCGCAATGCCGTCGACGACGTCATGATGCGCGGCCTCATCGACACGCTCACCGACGCGTCGACCGACGATCGGGTCCGGGCGATCGAACTCGCAGGCGCGGGCGAGCATTTCTGTGGCGGCGCCGACATCGTGGCGCGCAACAAGGCCGGCGAGGACGGATGGGAGACCGGGACGCCCCGACCGCGCGTCGGCGGCATCCAGCGTCGGCTGCCGACCCAGGCGCATCAGCTCGTCGCACTCCTGTGCGACATCCAGGTCCCGGTGGTGTGCAAGGTGCGCGGCTTCGCGGCGGGCATCGGATTGTCGCTCGCGCTCGCTGCCGACTTCACGATCGCCGCCGACGACGCAACGTTCTGGGAGCCGTTCGTGCGGCGGGGCTTCACCCCCGACAGCGGCGCGACGTGGCTGCTCCCGCGACGCGTCGGCGAGGTTCGGGCGCGGGAGCTGCTGATGCTCGGAACCGAGTTTTCCGGCGCTGACGCTGCAACGTGGGGAGCGATACACGCGAGTGTGCCTCCCGACGATCTGGACCGGGTAGCTGGTGATCTGGTCGGACATCTCGCTTCGGGCCCGACCGTCGCGCTCGGGCTCACGAAATGGCTCTTGCACGCCGGGCGCGGCGCAACGCTCGACCAGCACTTTCGCAACGAGGCGTTCGCACTCGAGTTGTCGTCGCGCACGGCCGATTTCCGCGAAGGCATGGCGTCGTTCCGTGAGCGTCGGGCTCCCGGCTTCGAAGGACGCTGAGTGGCAACGACCGACGGGCGGCTCGCGATCGGTGCCGACACGAGCGAGCCCGAAGCGGCCCGTGCGGTACGCGCCTGGGTCGACGCCCACCTGCCGAGGCACTGGATCGATGCGGGGCGGGCCGGGGGCGCGTCCGCGGTGCGGGAAGTGCGTACACGCGCCCACTACGAGGCGTGGTATCCGGTGTTCGCAGACTCTGGGCTGGTTGTCCCGACCTGGCCGGTCGCCTACGGCGGGCTCGACGTGTCCGCGGCAGTTGCCCGCCGCGCCGAGGCCGAACTCGCGCCGTTCAACCTCGGCCGTCTCAACCCGCTCGGCCTCAACCTGGCTGCACCCGCGTTGTTCGCTCACGGCAGCGAAGCGCAACGGCTGCGGTTCCTGCCACCGATCGTGCGCAACGCGGAGGTGTGGTGCCAGCTGTTCAGCGAGCCGGCCGCCGGCTCCGACCTCGCGTCGCTCGCGACGCGTGCCGTACGCGACGGCGACCGGTGGATGTTGACCGGCCAGAAGGTCTGGACCACGTGGGCGCATCGCTCCGACTGGGCGGTCCTGCTCGCCCGCACCGACGCGGATGTGCCCAAACGCGACGGCATCACCTACTTCCTGGTCGATCTGCACCAACGCGGTGTCGAGATCCGGCCGCTTCGGCACATGGGCGGCGACGTCGACTTCAACGAAGTGTTCCTCGATGACGCGATCGCGCTCGACGCCCACCGCGTCGGCGCAGTCGGCGAAGGTTGGACGGTGGCGAACGCCACACTGTCGGGTGAGCGTCAGATGGTCGCCGGCGCCGGATCTGGCGGTGTCGATCGTATCGGCGGGCTCGGCGTCGACAACGTCGTCGGCCGGGCGCGGCGCTCGGATCAAAGTCGGGATCCGGTCGTACGGCACGCGTTGATGCGCGTCTTCAGCGAGGAACGTATCCGTGACTGGACGAATCAGCGGGTGCGGGCGCACGTGAAGGCCGGCCGGCCACCCGGCCCGGAGAGCTCGATCGGCAAGGTGCACCAGGGTGGCCTGAACCAACGCGTCCAGCTCCTGGCGACTGCGCTGCTCGGGATGGACGCGGTCGCCTGGGTCGGCGAGTCGCTTCCGCCCGAGGTGAGGGGGATGCTTCGCAGCCGGGCGAACACGATCGAGGGTGGCACCACCGAGATCAACAAGAACGTGCTCGGCGAGCGGGTCCTCGGCCTGCCCCGCGAACCTGATCCGTGGCGCGGGGCGTCGTGGCGTGAGACGCCCCACTGACCGGTGAGCTACGACACGCTCGTGGTCGAGCGCCGAGGGATGGTGGGCTGGTTGGAGTTCAATCGCCCGACCGCGCAGAACGCGATGAACGCGACCATGATGCGCGAGCTCGAGGGCGCGTGGCGAGAACTCGACGCCGACCCCGACGTGCGGGTGATCGTGAACACCGGCGCCGGCGACGTGTTCCAAACCGGCGTCGACCTTGCGCAGATGAGTCACGATCTCGACGCGCTGCGCGAGCAGAGCCGGCGCACGAAACGCTTCGAGTTGCGGTTCACGGCCTGGCAGGTCGGCGTCACGAAACCCGTCGTCGCGGCGGTCAACGGTGTGTGCGCGGGCGGCGGTCTGCACTTCGTGGCCGACGCTGACGTCGTGATCGCCGCCGCAAATGCCGAGTTCGTCGACCCGCACGTGTCGGTCGGGCAAGCCAGCGTGTACGAGACGATCGCGTTGGCGAAGAAGTCTCCGATGGAAGCGGTGCTGCGCATGGCGTTCGCCGGTCGTTACGAGCGGATATCGGCGTCGCGCGCGTACGAACTTGGGATCGTGAGTGACGTCGTAGATCCGCCGGAACGGCTGCGATCCGCCGCGCAAAAGTTGGCCGAGGAGATCGCCGAACGTCCCGGCGTGGAGCTCGCCGCGATCAAGCATGCGCTGTGGGATGCATTGGAGAGAATGCCGTGACCGTGAGCTATCCCGAGCTGGAGACGCTGAAGCTGGAACGAAAAGGTCCGGTGGGCTGGCTGATCAACAACCGTCCCGAGCAGCTCAACGCGATGAACGCACGCATGCGCGACGAGTTCGAGGTCGCCTGGCGCGCGTTGGATGCTGATTCCGAGGTGCGTGTCATCGTCCACACCGGCGAGGGGCGTTCGTTCCAAACTGGCGTCGACGTGCACGAGATCGCCACCGACGGCGCGGGCATGGAGCGTTATCGCGAGTCCGTCGAGCATTTCGATTTCCATTTCACTGCGTGGCACAACAACGTATGGAAGCCCGTGATCACCGCGGTCAACGGCATCTGCGCCGGTGGCGGCTTCCACTGGATTGCCGACTCCGACATCGTGATCGCCGCGTCGGACGCACAGTTCTTCGACCCGCACGTGTCGATCGGTCAAGTCGTCGCGATCGAGGCGATCGGGCTCATGAAACGGATACCGGCCGAGGCCGTGATGCGCATGGCATTGGTCGGACGGCACGAGCGGATGTCGGCCCGGCGCGCCTACGAGCTCGGCATGGTCAGTGAGGTCGTCGACCCTCCGGAGGATCTGCGCGACGCGGCCCAGGAACTCGCCGAGAAGATCGCTCGCAACTCGCCCGCCGCGATGGCTGCAACGAAACGCGCGCTGTGGGGCGCGCTCGAGCTCGGACTCACGGACGCGTGTCGGGCCGGCGCCGCCGAGCTGGTGTCGATGTGGGGCCATCCCGACCAGGAAGAAGGTCCCCGCGCGTTTGCGGACAAGCGTGAACCGCGCTGGCAACCGCTCCGACGAGACGACGAGACGACGTCGTGACCGAAGTCGGGATCGGAACCGCGATCATCGCGTACATCGAACCGCACGCCGGACAGGCGCAGGCGTTCAACCGTTGGTACGAACGCGACCACATGTACGCCGCGACCACAGCCGGCCCGGGCGCGTTCTCGGGGGCGCGTTGGATCGCGACCCGCGCCTGCAAAGCGGTGCGTCCGTCCGGCGCGACGTGGTTCGGCGAGCCCGCGCGCGGTTCGTTTCTCACGACTGTGTGGGTGCTCGACGGCGCGCAACCGGAGTGGGACATATGGGTCGGCCATCAGATGGAGGGCTTGCGCGCGCAAGCTGATCGGCTGTTCGCGGGACGCGATCATCTCCATACCGCGGTGTACCGCTTCGTGAGTGAGGAGCGCACCGACGGCGGCGTCTCGGCCGCGACCGCGCTCGACTACCCGTACCCGGGAATGGCGGCGGTCGCGGTGCGCGCCGGTCTCGGACCCGCGTACGCGGCGGCGATCGCGGGTCGTGAGGTCCCGACCGCCGCGACGTTCACACCCGAACGCGTGATACTCGGCGATGCCGATCCGCCTCCCCATGACCTCGTGCTCGGTTTCTGTGCGGGAGACCCGCTCGCCGCCTGGCGAACCCGCGTCGCTGCGACGATCCAGTCGTTGCCGGACGTGGGGTTCGCCAGCCCGTTCGTCCGTTCCGTTCCCGGCACCGACACCTACATCGACGAGATTTGAAGATGGCGAACGAGAAGATCTACATCCACGAGCTGATCGACGTCATCGGTCACAACCGCGCGCGGTATATGCACCACATGACCGCGAATTGGTGTCCGGTCGGGATCGCGGAGCGGAACCAGCGCTGTTTCGGGGTATGGGCGACCGTCGGGTCGACCGGCGCGTGGCCGCAAGTCGTCAACCTGTGGGAACTCGAAGGGTGGGACGGACTCGCCGCCAACTTCGAACACGAGCTGGTCGGGCGAGGCGCGCAGGATCCGTCGCTCGCAGAGTGGTGGGCGGTCGCGGCCGACCTTCGGCGCGGAGGCGTCGACCGGATCGTGGTGCCGGAACCGTGGAGTCCGACGATTGACGAGCTGACCGGTGCCGGCATGAAGGGAACCGTGTACCTGCACGAACTGGTGACGGTGCCGGTCGGACGGTCGCGTGGCTTCCTCGCTGCGCTCGAAGTGTCCGGCCGCTCGGCGCTGGAGGCGTTCGGTCTGTGCTGCGTCGGCGCGTTCCGGGTCGCGATGTCGAGCGACACTGAGGCGGTCGTGATCTGGGCCGCGCCCGACCTGGCGGCGTGGGCCGCCTTCGAACGTGGCTGGGACGACGGCTCGCTCGCGCCGTGGCGAGCGGTACTCGACGCGCTCGAAGCCCGCGTGCACCGGACGCTCATGGTCGACGCACCGTTGAGCCCGATGCGCCTCGGCCGGCAACCGCAGGTGAGCGACCGGCTTCCGCTCTCCGACATCGGCCCATGACCGAAGCGTCGCTCGGATCCCTTCTCGACGGAGATCCTGACGACATTGTCGCGTACTTGAACAGCACCGCGACGACGCGAGCTGAACTCCGCGCGTCGGTCGATCGCCTCGGGTTCCAACTGCGCGACGCCGGCCTCGCCGGCCATGTGATCGGCGTTCTGGCCGCGAATCAGCCGGACGCGATCGCAGCATGGTTCGCGGTGTGGAGCGTCGGTGGTGCGTTCGTTCCGCTGAATCCGAGGGTGCCGTCCGCCGAGCGTGATGCGTTCATCGCCTCGACCGGCGTCGACGCGGTGATCGACCCGCCGACCCTTCGGTCGGTTCCCGGCGCAGCCGAGTCGCACGCCGACGCGGGCGTCGCCATCGTGCAGTTCACGTCGGGGACGACCGGCCGGCCGAAGGCAGTGCCGCTCCGCCACGACACCGTCCTCGACTTGCTCGACGGCGTCATCGGCTCGTTGCGGGGCGGTCGTCCGGTCGCCAAGCGGGCCCCGATGCCGAACCTCGTCCCGGTGTCGTTGTCGTTGTGGGCGGGGATCTACCAGGTGCTGTTCGCGTTTCGGGTCGGCGCGCCCGTCGTGCTGATGGAGCGCTTCGAGCCGGTGGAGTTCGCTCGACTGATCGGCGAGTTCGGCATCCGTTCGTCGGTGTTGCCGCCCGCCGCGATGGTGATGCTCGCCCGAGAAGCCCGCGTCACGAGCCTCGAGCCGCTGCGTTATGTGCGCAGCGTGTCGGCTCCGCTGTCACCTACCCACGCCCGCGACTTCCACGAACGTTTCGGCGTCGCGATTCTCAACGGCTACGGACAGACCGAGCTCGGTGGCGAGGTCGTCGGTTGGACCGCCGACGACTGGCGGGAGTTCGGCGCGGCCAAGCTCGGCGCGATCGGTCGTCCACACGCGGGAATCGAGGTACGCGTCCGCGACGCCGAGTTGCAGGTGCGGTCGCGAACGGCAGCTCCTCCCGACCGGGCGCTCGGCGATCGTGTGACCGACGACGGTTGGCTGCGTACCGGCGATCTCGCCCGCATCGACGCCGACGGCTTCGTGTGGATCGAGGGACGCGTGAGCGCGATGGTCAATCGCGGTGGTTTGAAGGTCTATCCCGACGAGGTGGAGGAGCACCTGCGCGAGCACCCGTCGGTGGCGGACGCCGCGATCGCCGGTGTTCCCGACGACCGCCTCGGCGAAGTGCCGTGGGCCTTCGTGGTCGTCGAACCTGGTGCGGACCTCGACGCCGACAGTCTGCGCGACTGGTGTCGGGCACGGATGGCGGCGTACAAGGTTCCGGCCGGGATAACGCTGGTCGGTGAGCTCCCCCGCAACGAGATCGGGAAGCTGCTCCGCCAAGATCTCGTGCCGCTGGTCAGCCGGGACGGCTGACGGCGCTCAGTTGGTTTTGTTCGCCTTGAGGTCGGCTCGCAACCTGCGCATCTCTCGGATGGTGCGGGAGATCACCTTGAGACTCGCGCCACCCGACTTTCCCGCAGTGCGGGGGTAGTGCGTTACGCCCACCTCAGTAATTCGAAAACCGGCTATCTGGGCCCGGATCACGAGCTCGGGGGAGATGAACGCGGAGCGCGACTCGAGCTCGCCGACGAGCGCGTCGACGACTTGTCGATCGAAGAGTTTGAACGCGCAGTCGATGTCGCGCACGTGCAGGTCGAACATCGTGCGCAGCACCGTGTGGTACACGCCCGCGACGACCAGCCGATGCCAAGGATCCCGACGTTTGATCCGGTACCCGATGACGACGTCGGCGTCGTCGAACGCGGGGAGGAGCGCGCCGATATCTGAGAGATGGAACTGGAGATCGGCGTCAGTGAAGAAGACCGCCTGGCCCGTACTTTCTTTGAGGCCTGTCTGTAGTGCGTGGCCGTATCCCAGGTTATTCTTGTGCTCTACGAGTCGGATCTCAGGGTGCAGGGCGGCATAGTCGCGCACGATGCTCGCGGTGCGGTCGGTGGAGCCATCGTCCACGATGACGGCTTCCCACTGATCGGCGAACTGCGGGAGTGTGGCGACCACTTCATCGAGGAGCCGGGCAATGTTGGGCTCTTCGTTATAGGCGGGAAAGAAGCATGAGAGCGAAGGCAACCTCTCCATCGGTTCTCCAACCTCCCGTCATCTTGAACCGTGAGGCCACATGAGCCTCACGAGCCCGGTGCTGCGCCGCCGGCGAATTACTTCGGACGCCCCTGCGACGTCCTTGAGATCGACTCCCGACAGCGGTCCCGTCCGCCGTTTCGTGTGGTGGCTCGATACGCCGTTGGGCCTCGTGCTCATGTTCGCGCTGGCGCTCGGGATCCGCGTCGCCATCGCCCCGAGATTTGGCTTCTACGGCGACCTCAACTACTTCCGGGAGTGGATCACAGACCTCCACAACGTCGGGATCCGGCACTTTTACGCCTCAGTTGGCGACACGACCTACGTCTACCCGCCAGGCTATCTGTACGTCCTCGATGTGCTCGCTCGCGTCTCGAGCTCGCCGAGCTATTTGCTCGTCAAGTTTCCCACGATTCTCGGCGACCTCGCGCTCGCCGGGACCTGCGGTGTGCTCGCCCAGCGGCTCGCACCGCAACCGTTGCGGCAACGCCGGCCCGTGCGCGCCGTGGTGTGCGCGGCGGTGCTGTTCAACCCGGCGGTCATCGCGCTGAGCGTGGTCTGGGGCCAGGTGGATGCCATACCGGCGTTCTTGGTCATGGCGTCGCTCCTGTTCTTAGTGACGGGTCGGCCGACCGTCCGGCGAGAGCTCGCCGCGATGATCCTGTTCGCGGCCGCGTTCGCGATGAAGCCGCAGTCAAGTTTCATCTTTCCGGTTCTCGGCTACGCCCTGTACCGGCGTCATTTGCATCACCGGAGCCTCTCCGACATCGCGCGTGGATGTGTGAGGATCGTCGCGGTCGGCGCGCCGGCCCTCGGGTTGTTGGCGGTGTCGGGGCTCCCATTCGGTCTGAGCCCTGTCGGTCTCAAGGATTTCTATTCGAAGGCGTCGAACGGCTACAAGATCACGAGCGTCTGGGCCTTCAACCTGTGGGGGGTCGTCGGCTTCCAGCGCGGCGACGTTCGGAACGCGGGCACCCTTGTGCAGTTCGTGGCCGGTGTCCCCGCGTTCGACGTCGGCGCGTTGGCGTTTGTTGCGGGAACGGCCTACGTGATCTGGCGCGCGCACCGTTCGATCAACCGCGGACACGACGAAGCCCGAGTGCTCGTGGTGGCGGCTGCTGCGACCAGCCTCATCGCGTTCACGGTGCTCACGCGTATGCATGAGCGTTACCTGTTCCCGGTACTGGCGTGCCTGGCGCCGTTGGTGGTGTGGCGCGGGTTCCGGTGGATCTACGCCGCAGTGTCTGCGCTGTTTGTGGTGAATCTGTGGTATCCGTTCGCGGTCTACAACTATTCGTGGAAGTTCTACAACCCGACGTGGAAGCTGACGACCTTCTACTACCAGCCGATATTTCACTGGATGTTCGGGAACATCGCGACGACCGACACGTGGCAGAAGAAGATGTGGTCGTTGTTCGTGGTCGCGGCCTGTGTCGTCCTCGCGGCTCGTGGCTTTCGCTGGATCGAACGCGTCGACGACGCCGCGATGCCGGGCGACGACCCTTCGTTGCTTCCCGAGCCAGCCGAGCGCGCCGCGGTCGCGGCCGGATTCGTCGGGACCGGTTTCGCGTCCGGCGCGGCGGACGCTTCGGAGACGGTTGCGACCGAGGCAGGAGACGGCGGGACAGGCGACACCAAAGTCGTCGATACCGAAACGGACGATACCGAAACCGTCGATACCGAAACGGTCGATGCGGTCGATACCGAAACCGTCGATACCGAAGCCGTCGATACCGACGCGGTTGATACCGGTGGAAGTGACACCGGAGCAGGTCGTGGCGACACGACGCCGCGGTGGCTTCGACTGTTCCGATCGGCGGTGGCGCCCATCGCGGCCGAAGAGACCGACGCACCCTGGCGATGGTTGCGGCTCCTGCCGCTCGGACTGGTGATCGTGTCGTGCGTGTTCAGTCTGGTCATCTTGCGCAGCGAAACCACGCCTGCGAACAACCTCAACGACAGTGCATTCCACCTCGAGATGGTGCGGTGGGCCGACCATCAGATCGGCGAAGGGAAAGTACCGCTCGACGGCTGGTTCCCGAACCTCACGCTCGGGTCATCGTTCTTTCACCATTATCAGAGCCTGCCGTACACGCTCACCGCCTACGCAGCGCGGATCACCGGCCTCGGTGACACCACCACCTACCTGTGGCTGCTCTATCTGATGCTCGCGCTGTGGCCGATCTCGGTCTATCTCGGCGCTCGGCTGCTCAGCTTGGAACGATGGCCCGCGGCCGCGGCGGCGCTGGTCTCGCCGCTCATCGTGAGCGTCACTGGATACGGCTACGAGCACAGCAGCTACACCTGGCAGGGCCTCGGGGTGTTCACACAGCTGTGGGGGATGTGGCTCCTTCCGCTCGTGTGGGGTTTCACGTACCGCGCGGTGACGAAAGGTTCCAAGTGGTACGCGCCCGCCGCGCTCGCGCTTGCGCTCACGATCGCGACGCATCTCATGACCGGATACCTCGCAGTGCTCAGCATCGGTGTGTGGGTATTGCTGGCACGACGTGAGTTCGTCCGTCGCGTCGCCCGGGCGGCCATCGTCGCCGTCGGCGGGCTCGCGACCGCGGCTTGGGTTCTGGTTCCGCTCCTCGCCGATCGGAACTACTCGGGGCAGCCCCAGCTCTACCGGGGCACCTTTTTCGACGATTCCTACGGTGCCGGCAAGATCCTCCACTGGCTGTTCACGGGCGAGCTCTTCGATCACCGACGCTTCCCGATCTTGTCGTTGCTGGTCGCGGTCGGCTTCGTCGTCTGTGTCGTCCGCGCGCAGCGTTCAGAACCGGCTCGAGCGGTGCTCGGCGTGTGGACGCTCAGCCTGTTCTTGTTCTTCGGACGAGCGACGTGGGGTGTCCGTTCGGTCGTCAACCTGCTGCCCGGCAACGGCGACCTGCAAATGCACCGGTTCATGGTCGGCGTCGACCTCGCCGCGATCTTGTTGGCCGGCTTCGGTCTCGTCGCGGTTGCGCGCTTCACGGGCTTCATCGTGCGGCGCGGTGTCGGTTTCGTCGGTCGCGTTTCCGTGCGGACGGCCATCGTGTGGACCGCGGTGGCCGTCACGATGGTCGGGATGCTCACACCCGCGTGGAGCGAGGTCGCGCACTACGACCTGTTCGACGGCACGCTCATCCCGTACCAACGCGTCGCCGAAAAGCAAGAGGGTGCCGACTTCAAAGCGTTGGTCCTGGAGGCCGAACGCGACGGCGGCGGCCGCATCTACGCCGGTCTTCGCGCCAACTGGGGCGAGGAGTACCTCATCGGGAACGTCCCGGCGTACGCGGAGCTCGAAAACTACGACGCCGACGCGATCGGATATCCGTACCGCACCGTGCAGTCGTTGTCCACTGACGTCGATGCGAGCTTCAACGAATTCAACCTCGCCCAGTACCAGATCCTGAACATCAAATACATGATCCTGCCTGAAGGTCACCCACCGCCCGTCCCGGCGAAGTTCCTCGACTCGCGAGGCCAGAACCTGCTGTACGAGGTCAACACGTCCGGCTATTTCCAAGTCATCGACGTGATGGGCGCGATCAGCGAGAACCGCACCGACGTCAACAGCGAGTCGTACTCGTTCCGATACGGACCGCTCGCGACGGAGAACATCTACCCGTCGGTCGCGTTCAACGGCGGCGCGGCCGCGCCGCCGACGTCTGTCGGTGCTTCCCCACCTCCCGGTTTGCCGGGCACCGTGGTCACACAGGACAGCAGCGATGCGGTCAACGGAGTGTTCACGGCGACTGTGCGAGCCAATCGAAACGCGGCAGTGCTGCTCAAAGAGTCATTCGACCCCCGCTGGCGCGTCACCGTCGACGGCGTCGCGCAGAAGCCGGTGATGATTGCCCCAAGCTTCGTCGGCGTTGAAGTCCCGGCCGGAACCCACACGATCGTGTTCCAATACAAGTCCTATCCGGACTACCCGATCCTTGTGACCATCGGGCTGTTGACACTGGTGGTGCTCACGGTGTGGCCGCGACGCAGACAACTCGTAGCCCGAACCCGCCGTTCCCGGAGCGAGACGACCGCCTAGACCGTATGGCAATCGTTTGCCATGCGGCTCGTCGAGCACTACCGTCCGGGCACGGGCTCGTTCCCGCAACGTCGCAGTGTTCGGGGGTCAGATGCTGAACGGTCACCGCGTCATCGATGCCGACTCGCACATTCACGACTTCCACCTCGACTGGCCGTCGCTGTTACCGCCCGAGCTTCACGACACCGCGCCCCGCACCCACTACGAGCCGTCGGGTTTTCCCCACATCGAGGTCGAAGGGCGGCTGCTGCCCGGAGGCGAACACGACCTCGCCGAGTTGACCGAAGAGTCGACACGCGACCCGAAGTATTGGGCCGCGCCCCGCCAAGGAGAATTCGAGCCCGGTCCGCGTCTGCCTGACATGGACGCGATGGGCATCGACGTCTGTGTCCTGTTCGGCGGCCACTGTTTTCTCGTCGCGTCCAAGGTGGAATCACCTCAGATCGTGTACGCGACGTTGCGCGCCTACAACGAGTACCTCGGTCAGTTCTGCTCGGCGGCACCCGACCGGTTGAAGGGCGTCGCGATGATCCCGATGGTCGCGCCCGACCTCGCGGCCGCGGAGCTCAAGCGTGCGGTCACCGACCTCGGGCTTGTCGGCGCGGTCCTCCCTCCCCACCATGCGAACGGCATGACGCTCGATGATCGGCGCCTCGATCCGATTTGGGCGGCCGCGCAGGATCTCGACGTGCCGGTCTGTGTCCACACCATCGGTGTGCAGATCTCGCCGATCCAGTCGATGGTTCACCTGCCGATGATGGACGAGGCCTACGGCAGCATTCCCAGCATGCTCGCGCTCGGACACCTCATCATGGGTGGCGTGCTGGACCGTTTTCCTCAGCTGACCATCTGCTTCCTCGAGGTCGGTGCCGGCTGGGTTCCCTACGTCGCCGACCGGCTCGACACGAACTACGAGATGTTCGGTTCCACGCAGAATCGGATGCGCCAACGTCCGAGCGACTATGTGCGAAGCGAGCAGCTGTATTTCGCCGCCGATCCCGACGAACCCACATTGCCGGCTGTCGTCGAGGCGATCGGAGCCGAACGGCTCGTCATCGGATCCGACTACTGCCATCCGGAAGGGATGTGCCCGTTCACGATGCGCGAACTCGCCGAACGCGACGATCTTTCCGCCGACATGAAACGCAAGATCCTGTACGACAACCCGAAACGGCTCTACCGGATCTGAACGGGCCCGCCGGCGTCTAGCGCACCGTCCCGCACGACGCGCGCCTGACAAGTTCCAGCGGAAGGTTGTCGCGGCCCATGCGGGCCCCGCCGCCGAGAATCCAGATCGCTCGCTTCATCGCTGCGTCGCCGAGCGCGTTCAGTGGAACGTGCACCGTCGTGAGTCCGAGGTCGCCGGCCACCGTGAGGTCACCGAATCCGACGACGGATACCTCTCCTGGTACGTCCACTCCGTGGTCGGCAAAGCCTTGCACGAGGCCGGCCGCCGCGTGGTCGGTGGCGGCAAGCACCGCGGTGACGACCGGGTTCCCGGCGACGTCGGGCGCCTCGACGAGCTGCTTGGCGGCCTCGACGCCTGCGGCCCGCGTCCCGTCGCCCGTGATCATGCGCGAGGCCCGGAACTCGATTCCGTGGCGGCGCAGCACCTCGGCGAGCGCGTAGCGGGCGACCTGGGTGCTGTTGAGCGCGGCGGGCGCGCCGACATAGGCGAACTCGTGATGCCCGAGCGACACCAGGTGGTCGATGAGGAGTCCAAAACCCTCACGGGTCGAGTAGGACACGTCGGGCTCGACGGTCGCGTGCGGCGCGAGCCGCAACAGCACCGCTCCCGCGGCCTCGACCCGCCGGAGCTGTTCGACGAGCTCGTCCTGCTTGGCCGCGTCGGCTGCGCTCGAGCCCGCATAGATGATCGCGTCGACTCGCTGCGAGCGCAGACGCCGGACGTACGCGATTTCCTTGTCGGCGTCGCGGTCGGTTTCACACACCACGACCGAGAAGCCATTGTCGAATGCGACATCTTCGATGCCGCGCACGATGCGCGCGTAGAACTCGTCGGTGAGGTCATGCACCAGCACACCAACAATGTGGCTGCGCTGCATCACGAGGCCGCGTGCGAGGAGGTTCGGTTCAAAGTCGAGCTCGGCCGCGACTTCGAGGACCCGGGTGCGGGTCGCTTCTGCCACCGGATGTCGGCTCCCCGATAAGACGCGCGACGCGGTGGTGATCGAAACGCCGGCGCCCGCCGCAACGTCGGCCAATGACGTCAGGCGGCTCGAACGACGGGTCACGGACCCAAGATTAGGAGCCCGGGAATGACCGAACCCGCCCCGACGTTACGCGGACCATGTCCGGGAGTACCGCCTCACCGTCGGCCGATTTCTTCGACGAAGCTGCCTGCAAAGGGACCGACACCACGGTGTTCTTCCCCGTGTCCGAGACGTTCGCCGGCGGAGCCAAGGCAATCTGTGCCACGTGTCCGGTCTCCGAGCAGTGTCTCGAATATGCGATCCAGACCCGCCAGCCCGACGGTGTCTGGGGCGGACTCACGGCCGTTGAGCGCCACCGACTTGTCCGCCGGCGCCAGAAGGAAGCCCGCGAACAACGCGACCGGTCCACCGCCGCTTGAACGAGGCTCCCGCTCGAGAGGTGTCGGGACCGTGCCGTGTCCGGCACCCTTTGCGACGCTCTCGGAACGGGCTCGGAACCACTGCACCGGGCGTGTGCGGCGCGCGTGATGTTCGGGTCGACGCCTCAGTGGTGTGCGCGAGATCGACAGCTCCACATCCGGGAGCGGTACGTGCCAGGTGAAGTCAGATTGCTTCACCAAGCATGAAACGGTGTCCTTCGGGCGATCGAAGCGACATCTCGCGTCGGTGCCACGGTTCATCGGTCGGTGGCGTGCCAACCTCGGCTCCGGCTGCCACCGCTCGTGCGTGGTAGGAATCAACCGAATCGACCGTGAGGTACGCGACGTAGCTATGGTCGCCCAAGTCGGTCGCCGGGAGCGCGTCGGGGCAACGGCCGAGCATGAACGTGACGGTCCCGGCTCGGCAGAACGCCCAGTTGCCGGGGTCCGGATCTGTCCGGTCACGGCCGAGCACGGCGCGAAACCACTCGGCCGATCGCTCGAGGTCGTGCACTGCGAGAACCGGATTCGACCCAGTGATCTGCATTCCACTGTTGTACTCGGCGACCGGACAGATCGGCGGTCATGCGCTCGGCTCGCGCGGACCCAGGTGCAGGTCCTCGACCCAGACCGTCCGCAGGTCGCCCGCGACGCGCACCGATTGGCCTGAGGTTGAGTTCGTCTGACGCGGTCAGGCCGCACCAACGACGAAGGCGGAGTGCGCCAGCCTCGACTGTGCACGCGCGGCATCGGAACCGGGCAAGTGTTGCCTGACCGGCACTGGCTGTGACTCAGGCGGCGTTGGCCTGGGGCTGGTCGCTGTCGTCGCGGCGGCGCTGCGGCTGCGAGATCGCCGGCGGCGTCGGCGGGGTTGGTCGGCGCGGCTGGCTCGCGTAGCCGGCAACGAGCGTCGCGACGCCGTGCACGCCGCACCACGCGATCGCCAGGGCAACGAGATAGCGGATCCCCCCTTCGGTCACGTCGACAGTTCCGTGCAGCATGTTCACGAACGTCGGCAGACATAGGAGCAGCGACAGCACGAGACTGAGCGCGAACGTGAAGGCCGGGTCAACCGAGGGGCGTTTCATGACGACAAGCGTTCCAGCAACAGTTCGGTCCAGGTGAGCGGCGATGCCAGCTCTTGTTCGAGCCGACCGACCGGAATCCCAATATCAAGGGCGGTCGCCGGGCTGACCGTCTCGTCGAGACCATCGAGGGCGAGGACGTCGACGCCGCCGAGCTCTTCGATCCGGTGCGCGATGTCTTCCCGTTTCCAGCCCGCGTCGATGATCGCCCAGGTGACGGTCGGTTCAAGGTTGTCGAGTATTTCCTTTGCCCACCGCAGCCCGCGAGTCGGGGTCGGCAGGCTGCACGCGACGACGGTCGGCCGCGTGCGGCGACGCCAGCTCAGCCTGCGCTCCAGGGCGGTCGCGGGGTCGCACATCTGCAGCCACGTCGGGATCCCTCCACCGAGTCGTTCCTGCGTCGCGAGCGTCACGTCGTCAGGGTCGAGCCCGAGTTCGGCTGCGAGGTCGCGGGCGAGCAGGACCGGCGTCGCGCCGACCCCGACTGTCGCGATGACCACGCCAACGGCTGCCGGAACGCTTGGTGCTGGTGGAAGCCGAATCAGCGATTCGACCAACGCGCCTTTCAACCCGTACTGGCCGACGCCGCGCGGTATCAGCCGGGGCGGAAGACCCATCTTCGAAAGCCGCGTCTCGTAGCGGTCGATCACCTCGGCCGACGGTGTCAGCGGTCGCGTGCCGCGCGGAACTGACATCGTGCCGAACGTGGCGATACCGAGGTCATCGTCTCGGGTCGGTCTCGGCGCCGATTCGATGGGCTCGCTCGGCAGCGCCGACGGAGGCGCCGTCGGAGCGGCAGAGCTCGTCGTGGCGGCCGTCGCAGTGCGCAGATCGATCTCTTCCACGCCGTGCCCAGGTCCGGTCGGTGTCTCGCTGTCTTGGCCGAGTTCGTCGGGCGTGGCGTCGATCGACCGGCTGAACCGGTCGAGCACCTGCGCGAAGTCGCGCGATTCAGTCGACAGGGAGCGCTCCTCGACAAGGTCGATGATGTTGCTGCGCTCGTCGGCACTCACCGCGTCGGCGAGTTCGAGAATCGTGGCCGGAACGCGGCCCTCGGCCCGAGCGGGAGCCGGCACGGACGACGGGTTGGGTCTGCGGGCCGGTGTCGGCGCGGGGTCCGGCAACGCGGTGGGACTGGCGTCGGCCTCGACGAGTACTTCGAATGCCTGACGCGAGAAGAAGCCGGCGACGCCGCCCTTGCGGATCCGGTTCGCGGCCACGATGCGCGCGTCGGGGCCAACCTCGGCGCGCACACGCTCGAGGAGGTCCTCCAGGACCGGTCCCTCAAACTGCCGCTGGCTGGCCAAGGTTCACCACCGCGATCGTGTCGAGCTCGAGCTGCGCGCCGAGCTCCGTGTACGCAAGAACAGGGAGCCGTGGTGCCACGGCCTGCAAAAGTCGGCGCAACGCGGCCCGAAGTTGGGTGGAGCACACGAGCACCGGCTCGATGCCTTTCATCTCGGCCTCCTGCGCGTTGCGCGCGACGGCCGTCGCCAACTGCTCGGCGATCTGCGGATCGAGGGCGAGATAGGTGCCGTGGTCGCTGGTGCGTAACGCTTCTGCGAGCGAGTGCTCGATCATCGGTTCGAGGGTCAGTACTGGCAGCCGGCCGTCGCGCGAATGCGACGCCGAGATCGCCGGTCCGAGCGCGGTGCGGACCGCCTCGACGATTTGTTCCATGTCCTTGGTGGCTCGCGAACGCTCCGATACCACTTCGAAGATCCGCACGAGATCACGGATGCCGACACCCTCGTCGAGCAACGACTGGAGCACGCGCTGAATCTCGCCGGCGGTGATACTGGCACTGTTCAACTCGTCGATGACGACCGGATCGGTCTGTTTCGCGAGGTCGATGAGGAGCTTGACGTCCTGGCGTCCGAGCAGCCGACCCGCGTTGCGGCGCACGACCTCGGCAAGATGTGTGGTAATGACCGACGCCCGGTCGACAACGGTCGCGCCGGTGACTTCGGCCTGATGTCGGAATTCGAGCGGCACCCAACGGGCGGGCAGCCCGAACACCGGCTCGCGGGTCGGGGTACCGGGAAGTCCCGGTTGATCGTCGCCGAGGACGAGGACGTGGTTCTGTGGCGCTTCGCCGCGACCGACCTCGACGCCGTGGACACGGATCGCGTACGTGGCCGACGGCAGCTCCATGTTGTCCCGTGTTCGCACCAGTGGGATCACGATGCCGAGCTCGAGCGCAAGCTTGCGCCGCAGCGCACGGACGCGGTCGAGCAGATCGCCGCCTTTGCTTGCGTCGACGAGATCGACGAGATCGAACGCGATCTCGAGTTCGAGTGGCTCGACGCGCATGTCGGTCGCGATCCGCTCCGGCGCGTCAGGTGACAGCGGCGGCGTCTCGGCCACGCGGTCGGCTTCGGTGGCGTCGGCGAGGATCTGCTCCTCCGACGGGAGCCGCGCCGCGAGTACGAGGAGCAAACCTCCCACCAGGAGAAACGGAACCTTCGGTAAGCCGGGCACGATGGCGATCACACACATCGCGCCGCCGGCGAGTTGCATCGTGCGCTTGTGCCGCGTGAACTGCTGCAACAGGTCGGTGCCGAGATCACTCTCGGTCGCGGCGCGGGTCACGATCAGGCCGGACGACAGCGAGATGAGCAACGCCGGTATCTGTGCGACCAGCCCGTCGCCGACGGTCAGCAGGCTGTACTTCGAGACGGCGTCGCCGAACGACATGTGTTTTTGCAGGATCCCGACCGCGAAGCCGCCGATCAGGTTGATCAGCACGATCACGATGGCCGCGATCGCGTCGCCCTTCACGAACTTCGAAGCACCGTCCATCGCGCCGTAGAAGTCGGCCTCGTCGGCGATCTCCTTGCGGCGACGTTTGGCCTCGGTCTCGTTGATCAAACCCGAGTTGAGGTCGGCGTCGATTGCCATCTGCTTACCGGGCATCGCGTCGAGGGTGAATCGGGCCGCGACCTCGGCGACGCGGCCGGCACCGTTCGTGATCACGATGAACTGGATCACGATCAGAATCAGAAATATCACGAGCCCGACGATCACCGATCCGCCCACCACGAAATGACCGAACGATTCGATCACAGTGCCTGCGTACGCGTGCAACAGAACGAGCCGTGTGACCGACACGTTGAGCGCCAGCCGGAACAGAGTCGCGATGAGCAGATACGACGGAAAGATCGAGAAGTCGAGCACCCGTCGTGTCGACATGCTGACCAGGAGTGCCAGCGTGGCGAGCGCCATGTTGCCGACGATGAGCAGATCGATCAGCGGGGTCGGCAACGGCACGACCATCATCACGACGATCCCGACGATCGCGGCAGGGATCGCGATCTGTCCGATGCGGTTGTTGACCACGGGTCTCCTCGGCACCTTCGTGCGCGCCGTCCGTGGCACCTTCGTTGAGGTTCGGGCGAACCCCGGTACTGATCGGCCCGCCCGCCCCCCTGCTTAGGCCCTCGCTGCGGTCCGGTCGCCGGACCGATCGGCCGGGGGGCCGATGCCCGCCGCAGCGCACCCCCGGGCGTTCAGGGCGCTACAGGACCGCAGGCCTGGGAAGTTCGTGATACCCGTACGCCCGGCCCTTGGCCCGGAGCCCGAACACGAACGCGAGGAGCTGGGCCACGGCCTCGTAAAGGTCGGCCGGGATCAGCTGGCCGAGCTCGCAAGCCCAGTACAGCGTACGAGTCAGGACCGGCTCGTGAACGACGGGCACTCCGTGGGCCTCAGCTTCGGTGCGGATCCGCTTGGCGATGTCGCCGGCACCCTTGGCGACGACCTCGGGCGCACCTCGGGCCGATTCGTATTTGAGCGCGACCGCGTAGTGCGTCGGGTTCACGACAACGACGTCGGAGCTGCTCACGAGCCCGATCATCCGGTTGCGGCTGATCGACATCTGCCTCGATCGGATCGCGCGCTTCACCGTCGGGTTTCCCTCGTGCTGTTTCATCTCCTCTTTTATCTCGTGACGGGACATCTTGAGCTGCTTCATCAGCCGACGGCGTTGCACGAGGTAGTCGATCGCGCCGATCGCGAGGCCGCCGATCGCGACGTTTCGGAACATCGTCAGCACCGTCGAGGCGCTGATCGTCGCCAGGCCCTGAAGCGAACCGTTCGACGTCTGGGTAAGACTTCCCATGGTGTGCGCGACCGCCGGCCACGCGATCGCGACGAGCAGTGCGATCTTCGCGATCGACTTGATGATCTCCCACCACACTTCCGCGCCGAACATTCGCTTCAGACCCTTGAACAGGTTGAGGCGACCGAAGTCGGGTTTGAGTTTCTTCACCGCGGGACGCAACCCGACCTGGCCGAGCCCGACCACGACACCGATCAGCATCATTCCAATCAAGATGGGGGCGAGGACCCCGGCGCCCTTCCATGCCGCTTCGCCGACGAACTTCATGTCGGCGGATTGGTCGGGATGCGCGATCGTCTGTCCCATGTCGAGGAGCAGGCCGCGCATGGAACTCGCGCCGCGCGTCACAGATATTTGGAGGAGTACGACTGCTCCGAGCATGCCGGTCCACGTCGAAAGATCGGCGGACTTGGCGACCTGACCCTTCTCGCGCGCCTCCCGGCGGCGCCGCGGAGTCGGTGCTTCGGTCTTTTGGGAAGTGTCGCCAGCCACGCTACGCGTCCCGTTTCGTCGTCAGTGGCCGAGCGGCGCAACCGCGTCGCGTACGAGATTGCCGAGCGCCGGCGAGGTGAGGGGGAGCGCGACCGCCACCACGACGAGGGCGATCACAACTCGGAGCGGGAAGGCCAGCGCGAACACGTTCAGGTTCGGAGCGGCGCGGGCGAGCAGACCGAGCGTGATCTCGGCGAGGAACAAACAGGCCAGGATCGGACCGGCGATCTCGATCGCCGCGACGAGGAACTCGCCCATGTTGCGCGTCAGCAGCGCCGAGATCGTGCTCATCGACAGGCCGCCCGCGGGAATCACATCGAACGAGCGGAAAAATCCGTTCACGAGGATGAGGTACGCATCGGTTGTGAACAGCAGCGTCGTGGCGAGCAGCTCGTAGAACCGGCCGAAGATGGCTGCTTGCGCGCCGTTGTACGGGTCGTAGATGGCCGACAGGGAGAACCCCGCGAACAGGTCGACGAACTGCCCGGCAGCTTGCAGGGCGTTGACGAGCAGCAGCGTAAACATGCCCAATGTGAATCCGACGAGCGCTTGCACGACCAGTGAGGTGATGAACGCTCCCGTCTCGTTGGGGAGGGCCGGGTTCGTGATGTGATGCGCGGCGGCGAGCGCCAACGCGGCCGCGACCCCGACCTTCACTGTGTTCGGGATCATCGTCGTATTGAACGGCGGCGCCACGAACAACCAAGCCGAGGCGCGCACCAGCGCAAGGATGAACGCCGTCACCACTATCGGGTTGATCGGGATCGTCATCGGGGTCGACTGTCGGAGATTCGATCTTGGAGGTTCGGCGCGGACGTCAGTTCTGGAGCAGCTGCGGGATCATGTTGAACAGCGAGTGCGTGAACGCGATCGTCTCGCCGAGCATCCAATGTCCGGCCAGCAGGATCACGAGCGCGACGCCCGCCAGCTTCGGAACGAATGTCAGCGTCTGTTCCTGGATCTGGGTCGCCGACTGCACAAGGCCGATGACGAGTCCGATCCCCAACGACACGCCGAGAATCGGCGCGGCCAGTTTCGCCGCGAGCAGGATCGATTGCACCGAGATATTTATGACTTCGTGATCGTTCACGAGTGGTTCCTTTGTCCGGGTGGTCGGCTCCGGCGACGTCATCGGACGTCGACGGAACCCCGAGTCAGTGGTGGAAGCTCGTGATGAGCGAGCTGACGATCAGCGCCCAGCCGTCGACCATGACGAACAAGAGCAGTTTGAACGGGAGGGATACCAGCACGGGTGGGAGCATGAACATGCCCATCGACATGAGCGTCGAGCTCACGATGAGGTCGATGATCAAGAACGGAATGAAGATCACGAATCCGATAATGAACGCTGTCTTCAACTCGGAGAGCACGAACGCGGGAACGAGAGCTGTCATCTGCACCTTGTCGGGCGGTGCAGGTTTTTCGTTCGCCGCGGCGGTGAACAGACTGAGGTCGCTCTGGCGGGTTTGAGCGAGCATGAATGTTCGCAATGGTTGCTGCGCGGCGTCGTAGGCCTTGCCGTAACTGATCTTGCCGTTCAACAACGGCTGCAACGCGTCGTTGTTGATCTGCGTCAACGTCGGCGCCATCACGAACAAGCTGAGGAACAACGCGAGACCGATCACGACCTGGTTCGGCGGGATCGAGGTCAGTCCGAGCGCGTTGCGCGTGAGCGAGAGCACGATCACGATGCGCGTGAAGCTCGTGAGCATCACCATGAGCGCCGGAGCGATTGCCAGCACCGTCAGCAACAGGATGATGATGATGCTCTGATTGGGTTTCTGGTTCTTGGAATTCCCACTCCCGGTGAGGTTGCCGAGATCGATCGAGATCGAGCCGGTGTTGCCGTCACTCCCCGATCCGCCGGCCAGGGTGGTCGTGGTCGCCGGCGACGTACCGCCGGTCGTATCGGGCGTCGTGAGTGTCGTCGTTCCCGGCGTCGTGATCGACGGCGCGGTGATCGGCGGGACCGAGATTGTCGTGATCGTCGGCAGCGTGATGTTCGGCGGCGTGATGTTCGGTGTGGGACCGGCGGCCGCGGCGATCCCCGACCCGAACGCGATCCATACCAGCGTCCCGACAAACCCGAGCGCGACCACCGTCGCGACGACGACGCGACGGCCTGAGCCGCGCCGACCGCGTCGAACCCGGCGGGTTCGGCGCAGGTCGGACCGATCCGGAGCGGTTCGACTTGTCGAGAGGTCGGTCATGGATGTCGTGACGGCTTGGTGATGCTCAGCGCCGAACGGTGCGTTCCCGCAGCTGGTCGAGCATCGCCCTCCATGGACTCGTCGGGCCGTCCGGCCCCTGCGAAGAGGCCGTCCATTGGCCTTCCGCGTCGTCGAGATCGAGTTCGTCGAGATCGGCGTCGGCCAACTTCGTCACCTCGTGATCGGTGACACCGACGATCAACCCCTGGTCGCCGACGCGCACGATCGCGATCGACGTGTTTCGGCTCAACGTGCGCCGGGCGAGCACGTCGATGTGCACGCCCGGCCGTCGGGTCGGGCTCCCAAAGCCTCCGAGGCCGCGACGGCGTACCACACGCGCCGCGAACCACATCAAGCCGATGACGACCCCGAGTGAAACGAACAGGCGAGCGAACAGCGCGAGCGTCGCCGCGGTCGACATCAGGCCGCGCCGATCGTCTCCGCGGCGACGATCTCCGCGATGCGGATGCCGAACTCTTCGTCGATCACGACAACCTCGCCCCGCGCGATCAGCGTGCCGTTGACGAGGACGTCGACGGGTGCTCCGGCCGCGCGGTCGAGCTCGATGACCGAACCGGGCGTGAGGGCGAGCAGGTCGCGGACCGTCATGCGGCGGCGTCCGAGCTCGGCGGTGACGCCCATCTCGACGTCTTTCAGGATCGCGAGCGGTCGGCTCCCAGCCGAGCTCGATGATCCGTCGTGCAACGGCGTGAATTCGTGCAGCGCCACCGACGCCGCCGATTCGGCCAGCGCCAGTTTGATCACGAGGCAGGCCACCCGTTCGTTGTTCTGCAACAACGGATATGCCACAAGGTCGGCGTCTTCGTTGGCCAGGACGGTCTCGGTCGACACCTCGATCGCGCGTCCGAACTGCACCTCGGCCGTGACGAGTCTGGCCATCGCGGC
>Ga0182024_10003432_pt1 | contig 37751 bp, 35 predicted proteins | sample P32metaG_FD_120480 | JGI IMG/M metagenome (GOLD analysis project Ga0182024, IMG submission 120480) | Permafrost microbial communities from Stordalen Mire, Sweden - P3-2 metaG (Illumina Assembly) | ecosystem: Environmental > Terrestrial > Soil > Wetlands > Permafrost | place: Sweden: Stordalen...
AAAAGCGAACTGCCCAACTGGCTCCCCGACCAGTGGAAACGCCTTCAGGCGGCACGCAAGCCTTAAAGCACATGCACTTCACATAGCGCTCACACTGAAAGACCCCGAAGGGAGACTCCACGGCTCGAAATGGTACGTTGAGGTTCATGCTGGAATGATGGGCGTTATTCCGGCTTGGTTTCTTTGGGATTTGATAAATACATCTCCACGCCTAATCGAGCAAAGAAAACGAGACGATGAATACTACGCTGCCCATCCTGTCACAGGTGTTGTAGACATAAATAAAGGGGAAGTCTAGTCTCGCCTCCCCCGTTTCGGACTCTTTATTCATGACTTTCAGGCCGATGCTTCCCCGGTCTTGCCGGTCAATTCGGCAAGGGTGAGACGTTTGCCCACCATACCTCTCGTTGCAATGTCGAACCGCTGCGCATCCGTCAACTTCCGATTGTTGTACCTGAACGCTTGTTCTTCAATGTACCTAAACAAGTGGTATGGCTCGACGGAAACATAAGTGCCGTTCAGCCCCCTTTTCAGCAAGCTCCAGAAATTCTCAATCCCCTGAGTGTGAACTAAGCCATTCACGTACTCGACGGCATGATTGACAACCTCGTGCTGAAAGTCTGCCCCTTTGTACCCTCCCCATTCATCCGTAACGAGAGTGGAACCCGCTTCGATGTGTTCGGCTGCTAGAGAGTGAAGAACCTCGCGCGTCCTTTCTTCAACCACTCCAGCCCTTACACGGCCATTGCGCTCCAGCATCCCAACTACTATGGTCTTCGCCATCGCTCCCACAGCCCTGCCGCTGTATCCGGTTCCCTTTGGCTTCTTCGACTTGTGCATGTTCTTCAATTTGCCGCCGACAAAAGTTTCGTCCATTTCGACCGTGCCAGAGAGTTTATCCCGGTATTCGTCCTCCAGCATGAGCCGAATCCGATGGTCGAGAAACCATGCCGTCTTTTGCGTTACGCCTGTTGCCTTCGCGATCTCATAGCTGCTCACGCCGTTCTTGCAGTTCACAACCATCCACAGGGCCATTAGCCATTTGTCGAGACCGATGGGCGAGTCTTCCATGACCGTGCCAGTCTTCAATGTGAACTGGGGAGACGGATGCTTTTCCCGGCAATGCCAGCGGTTGTACTTTTCAAGGAAAAGCACGTTCTTGCTGCCGCAGCGCGGACAGGTCACACCCATCGGCCAGCGGCGAGCTACAAGGTATTCGCGGCAATTGACCGGATCGGCGAAGTAGAGGATTGCTTGCTGTAGTGTGGTCGGTTCCATGTATTAAGAGTACCGGGATGGGGTTCTTTTGTCAAGTATATTATTGCCCTCATCGGTAAACAGAACCCCCCTGATTTTGACCTGTTTTTACCCCAAAAATGCCCTCAGAACTGCCCAAAAGAGCGTTTTTGCCCCCGGAAACACTTCGGATTTGAACCCCCAGTCAACGGCACTCACGAAGCGTTCGTACCGCCCCGCTTCATGCTTCCCAGCGCAATCGCTCCCAGCAGCACAATCACCAGCACCAGCGCCGCCCACAACAGAGCAGGATGCTTCTCCGTGAAGGGCCGCTCGTCGGGCCGCGCCTCAAATGCTGTGTTCGCCTGCTCCTGGCCGGCTGCAGCCTTGGCCGCGTCGGCTTGCGGCGTGAACAGCGATGCGTAGTCGTAGCGCGGAGCCGTCAAAGCCGGGTCGCCGTAGTAGAGCGTGGTGCTGCCGCTGCCGGCCGCATCAAAGCACAGATCGCGCTCCAGCATTTGCAGTTTGACTGACTCGACTTTCAGCGGCGCATCGTCGCCGTTGTCGATCGTAATCGTCCATTTTGCCGCTGTCTCAAATTCTGCCTGCGGCGCGTCAATTGCAAGGCGCTCCTCGTCGATGCGATGGCCATTCTGCACGCTGTGCACGCGCAGCAGGTTTCCCGAGGCCGTCACGCTCTCTGGAAACCGTACCGAATCTGTCGCAATCGTCTGCTGAACAGGCTGCACCTCGACGCTCACATCGCGGCTGAACAGCGCCGGCTGCGCGCCCACCGCAAACACCACACGGTCCAGGGGAACATGCGCGGGAACGTTCAGCTCGAAGACAGAAGTCCGATTCTTCTGCGTCACATGCGCGGTCTCTGCAACGTCGATGTACTGCGGTTGGCTCGTAGGCAGCCGCACAACGGAAAGTCCCGTAACCGTCTCCGGCGTCAACGGCCCCGCAATCCGGAAATGCAAATATTTGAAGTCCGATTCCGGCAGGTGAAGCACGGTGCTGCGCCCCAGCCTCTGCTTGCTCAAGTCAAAGATGGTGTATGAACCCACCTTCGTATCCGCGCCGCCAGTCTGTGTCTGGCTCCCTGCGACCTGCACCGTCGCAATAAAATCATGCGCCGTCACTGCAAGCTCCAGATCGCTGTAATGTCCATCCGGCATCTCAGCGTCGAAGACCGTTTGCCCGCCGCGCACGCCCTTGTCAAGCGGGTCGATTGTCCCCTGCGCAGCCACCGCCGGCGCAGCGATCCGGGTTGCATACGGCGTCTCCGTGCGATCGCGGTATAGGCGAAGGTCGGCAAGGGCGGGTGCGGCGTGGCCAAAGATGCCCGCATCCACCACCAGGCATGCCTGCCCCGCATGAGCAGGAAGATTCTCAATCGCCCGCTGATAGCGGAAATATCGAATCTCAGGGCTGGCCGCCACAACGGCCAGCAGCAGCAAACTCGCGCCAAGCTTCATGCGGCAGGCCCCTCATGATCGATTTCCGCATGCTTTTGGCCGCGCAGGTTCAGCCAGTCGCGCTGGTACACAAAGCTCACCGCCAGCAGCAAGACTCCCAGTCCCAGAAAGCTCAGGATGCGGTATCCCTGGCTCAGCGCGCTCATATCCACAAGGAACACCTTGCCTACCGAGACCGCCAGCAGCACCAGCCCCTGCCAGCGCAGGAATGCCGAACGCCGCCAAAAGCCAACCGCCAGCAGGATGGCGCCAAACAGCATGAACCACGCCGAGTAGGAGAACTGCGCGTACATCCTGTGTGCCTCAAGCGCCTGGTCAACTGCCATCGCCTGGCGCACATCAAGCCGCTGCCAATTCCCGCTATAGTTTCGCCCCTGCCAGAAGCTGTAAATCTCCAGGCTCACTGCCATCAGAATCAGCGCATTCACAATCAGCGCCGACCCAACCGCAATCGCCGGCCAGCTTAACGCAAGCTCCGGGTCCTGTCGCGTGGGGGCCTTCCTCGCCAGCCAGGCCGCAAATGCGAAGACGGCAATCCCCACGCAATAGCTTCCAAATCGCGCATTGAAGATTGGCGTTGCGGATACCGACGTATTCACCACCAGCAACGCACCCAATCCCAGCACCAGGCAACCCAGCGCCAGCACGCGCAGCAACCGTGACTTTACGCGCTCGGCAACCCACAGCAACGCCGCGCCCTCCGCCAGCCACCCAACCGTGAGCCAGCGGCCCTGCGCCTTCAACGGAATGGCAATCGTCAGGAACACCACCGCCGCGGCCAGATGCAGTGACTCCAGCGCCGTGGGGCTGGCCTTGAGCCTTCCTCGCGCCGGCAACCGCAGCAACAGCAAATAGAATGCGGCGAAAGCGACTGCCAGCCACGGCCACGCCCACAGCGTATCAGCCCTGTCCAGCAGTGCATAGAACGCGATGAAACCGAGCACAGCATTGGCCACCGGCAGCGCCAGAAGCGCCAGCGCGTCCCATCCATGAATACTTCCCTCATCCTTCACACGTACCAGTCGCGGAGCGAATGCAAAGATCAGGAAGAAGCAGCACACGAAAAACGCCGTCCTGGCAAACTGGGCTTCGGTGTAATACCCGATCCACCAGCCGCCCAGAATCAGCGCCGTGCCCGCGTACGCGCCAAACAAAAGCCTCGACCAGGGTCGCAGCCCCACCAGAATCAGCACCGCAACATCCAGCAGCAAAATGTAGCTGAGCAGCGCAACTTCGTGGTTCTCGCCCGTCGAAAGCAACAGCGGCGTACCGAAGCCGCCAACGATCGCATACAGCGCAAGCAACTCCGCATCCTGCACCCAGGCCATGAATCCGTTAAACGCGGTGACGAGAATCATGGCCGCAAACGCCGCACCCGATGGCAACAGATGAAAGAGTGAAAACGCCGCCCAGAGCGACAGGTAAAGAATGCCGCTGCCGACCGCTTTCAGCGAATACGAAAACAACACATAACCGCGATTGCGGAAGCGCTCCGACCACGCGATGAGCCCCGCACCAGCAACCAGCCCGATCAGCACACGGCCCAACGGACCAATCCAATGATTGTCGATAGCCAGCTTCAGGAACCACGCCATGCCGATCAGCATGGCCAGAATGCCAATGCGGTTGAACCACTGCGACCCGATCCTGTTCTCAAGCGATCGTTCGTCTGGCGCTGTTCCTACTTCCGATTGAAAGACCGGCCGCGTCGCCGGCGTCTGCTCTGAGGAACTCGACTGCGCATGGTACGTCTGCTGATCCGCGGAGGCCTGGGCAGGCGGGTACACCGAAGCCTGGACCGGCTCAGAGCTCGACGCCTGCCCCGCGGCCAATGTCTGCGCAACCGCAGGCAGATCTTCCAGAACAACGCCGCGCCGCCGCAGCGCCTCTTCAATCCGGCCAACGCGCGCGCGCAGCTCGACCACCTCGTTTTCAACGCTGCCGCTGAAGTCAGGATTCATTGCCGTCCACTCTACAGCACCTCACGCAGCATTTCAAAGCAATCATCCGATTCAGTTGATCCGCCCATCAATCCTCAGCGGCCGGAATTATCTTGATGATGCGAATGCGATTTTATGCTTGTACCAACGCCGGTTCCTCCACTCTCCACTCGATGCGATAATGACGCATAAGCACTCCCCTCCCCGGCCAGGGTGAAGCCCTTGATCGTCGAAATTGAAGCGCTGACAAAAATCTACCAGTCCAAGCTTCGCGTCGTGGCCGTCGACGGCATTGACCTCGAGCTGCAGCAGGGCGAAATCTTCGGCCTTCTCGGCCCCAATGGAGCAGGCAAGACCACCACCATCGGCATTGCAACCACACGTACGCTGCCCACCAGCGGCACTGTGCGCGTCGCGGGCATCGACGTCGTCAAGCATCCCGCGCACGCCCGCCGCCACATCGGGGTCGTCCCTCAGTTCAACACCCTTGACCGGTCGCTATCGGTTTACGAGAACCTCTACTTCCACTGCCGTTATTTCGGATTCTCCCACTCCAACGCAAGGTCGCGCTCCATGGAGCTTCTCGATCAGTTCCTGCTGACCGAGCGCAAGAGTGTCTACCCTGGGCAGCTTTCCGGCGGCCTGGCACAGCGCGTGCAGATCGCCCGCGCCATCGCCCACCGGCCCACTGTTCTATTCCTTGACGAGCCCTCCGCCGGCCTCGACCCGCAGAGCCGCCTGGCCATGTGGACGGCCGTAGAAGGCCTGCGCAAGGAAGGCATTACAGTGTTGCTGACCACTCACTACATGGAAGAAGCCGATTCGCTTTCCGACCGAGTGGCCATCATCGACCATGGCCGCGTATTGGCCCTTGGCTCTCCTGAAAAACTCAAGACCACCTATGGCGCGCAGACTTTCTTCGACCTGAAACTTAAAACCCAAGAAGCATTGGAGACCCTTCTGGCCACGCTCAACGCTCGTCCGGATGTAACCAGCGCTGAAGCAACCGCCGACGGCCTGCGCGTGATCGCACCCAGTTCCGACGGCCTGCTGCCCGATCTGGTGCAAGCCGCCTCCGGCTATGGCCTGCGCGATCTGGCCATCACCGAGCCCAGCCTGGAAACAGTCTTCATCAAACTCACAGGGAGGGATCTGCGTGAGTAACTCTCTAGGCAAAAGCTCTGCTCCGCCTAATCGCGCGCAGGGCGGCTATCAAATCTACATGAAGTCCTTTCTCGGGCTGTACCTTCGCGACCTCCGCGTACTGATGCGTGAGCTTGTTCCATTTCTGCTCCGCGTCGGCATGCAGCCGTTGCTTTTCCTCTTCGTCTTCACGTACGTTCTGCCGCATATGGCTGGGGGGAACCCGATGGCAGCAGGCTCCGGCCCCGGCTTCGGCACCGTAATCCTGCCTGGACTCATGGCCGTGGCCATCATGTTCTCCGGCATCGCTGCCGTAGCCTTACCGCTGTCGTCGGAGTTCGGCATTACTCGCGAAATCGACGACCGCGTCATGTGCCCTTTGCCGTTGTGGGCCGTGGCTTTGGAGAAAGTTTGCTTCAGCGCCATGCAGAGCATGGCTGGCGCGCTGCTGGTTATCCCCATGGCGTATTACATTCCCGCCGTGCCGGTGCGTGCCGACGTGCACAACTGGTTCCTGGTGGCGCTTGTGCTGGTGCTTGCGAGCTTGCTGGCCGGTTCCCTGGGATTGGTCATTGGATCCTCCGTCAGCCCCAAACAGATTGGCCTGGTCTTCTCCATCATCGTGGTGCCCATTACTTTTCTGGGATGCGTCTACTACACATGGGCTGGTCTGGGAAGAATTCGCTGGCTGCAATGTGTCGTGCTGCTCAATCCGATCGTCTATATGAGTGAAGGCTTGCGTGCCGCGGTCACGCCCGGCATTCCACACATGCCCTGGTCGGCCATTATTCCAGCATTGCTGCTGTTTACAGCGGTGCTGGGCAAATTGGGGTTGCGAGGATTCCTGAAAAGGGTTCTAACCTGAGCCGATGTTCGGTTTAAGAAATGCACCCCAGAAGTCGTAATGGCATGTCACTTTTTAGTGCTATTTGGGTCTTATAAAGATCAGAAGGCCTGTTAACCTAAGGAGAGCGAACAATTTTGCCGCAGCGCCCCCAACTCGCAGCGACTGCTCCCTTTCCCTGTCGGAATCGTCGGGATTCGTGCATTCGCTCCCACGCGCTAATTGGATTGCAGCCCAGGCTCCTTGCGCTCCTTCTGCCGGCGGTCCTTTTCGCGGTGGCCGGTTGCGCCGGCGGAGGCGTAACTGCAGCCCCATCCAACGGCAGTTTTTCCATCGCCCCCGGCACCGGCTCCGTTGACTCCAACTGCACCGGCTGCAACACAACCAACTCCAAGGGCGCGTCCGTCGAGCAATTCGCCGCCAGGCTCCCCAATGGAGATCCGGCCGCCGCGACATGGTCGCTCTCCGGCGGCGACGCCAACAGCGGACCAGGCTCCATCAGCGCTTCCGGCCAGTACACTCCGCCGAGCTACCTTACTGCGGACCGCGTCGACGTGGTATTAACGGCAAAGCTAAACTCGAGCGGCGCTACCGCTACTGCCGTAATGACCGTCACTCCGGGGTTCCTGCAGCCGCTCACGCCGGAGAATGCGGCCCTGGGCGCTAACGGCCAGACGACCATCACCGGCTTCCTGGCTGAAGCCGGCGGATCCAACGCCATCTCCTTTGCCCTCTCGAGTACCGCATCGGGCGCATCCGGCGGACCATCAGGCGGACAAGGCTCGCTGGGCCCACCCAGTTGCCAGCGCACCAGCCAGGCATTCACCTTTTGCACCGTTACCTACACAGCGCCGCCTGTCATTTCGGCCACCGGCGTTACCTATGTCGTGGCCACGGTGGATGGTTCACCGTCAAAGGCTGCCGCTGCTCTGCTGCTGAACAGCGCGGGCGTTGCTAGCACCCCAGCCACCCATCAAACCCAGTTGGTTCCGACGATGCAGCTTGGCGTCTCGGGCGGCCACAACAACGATTACGACACCCATGGAAAGCAGATTGCCGACTGCTGCGGCGGAACCCTCGGGTCGCTGATCCAAGATAGCAATAGCCGCCAATACCTGCTGAGCAACAATCACGTACTGGCGCGCAGCGATCAGGCCACCGTGGGCGACACCATCGTTCAACCCGGACTCATTGACAACAATTGCACTCCCTACGGCGACGGAGCCGGCACAACGCCGGTCGGCTCACTGGCCGGTTGGCTGCCACTCAGCTCCAATGCCACCAATGCCGATGCGGCCATCGCCCAGGTTACCCCCGGCGCGGTCGACCCCTCAGGCAGCATTCTTGAGCTGGGCGCGCGCCAAGCGGACGGTACGCTCGGCGCGGCCCCGCCCGGAATCTCCTCGACAGGTGGTAGGGGCGAAACAGCGCCTCTGGGACTGATGGTAGCCAAGAGCGGGCGAACCACAGGATTGACATGTGCCAGCATCTCGGCGCTCGACCTGGACGTCAACGTCGATTACTACCTTGACTGTGCTGAAACCAAGCCTTACCTGACCAAGACCTTCACTCATCAATTGGCCGTCACCGGCAATCAGTTCAGCGATGCGGGCGACTCAGGGTCGCTGCTGGTTGATACCTCCGACGCCGAGCCGGTGGGCCTGGTCTTTGCCGGTGGAATGGACGCTGCCGGAATCAGCCAGGGCGTGGCCAACCCCGCGACTGACGTGCTGGGTGAGCTGAGCGCACAGGCCGGTGGGGGGACTAGCTACTCGTTCGTAGGCACTGCCGACCACGCTGTGAGTTGCCTGAACTACGGTGATAGCAGTGAGGTCGTGGCACAAGCCCGCACGCTCAACGACTCTGAAGTCACGCGTACCCAGCAAGCCCTCGGGCAGGCACGCTTGTTAGTGAACCCGTCGGCAGGAGTCCTTGGCGTGGGCACAGGCAAGAGCAGTGACCATCCCGGCGAGGGAGCTGTGATTGTCTATGTTGACGAAGCCATGGCCGCGACCGTTCCCGCGACGGTCGACGGCGTACGCACCCTGGTGATTCCCACCAATGCTCGTGCGGTTGCGCTTGGCTCAGCGCCTCAGGCTCCCGCTGAGATCGCTCCCGGTGCACTCCCGGCAGCCGTGCTGAATGCCGCAGTGGCCGTTAAGCGGCAAGTGGCCCGCAACCTGATGCGGCAGGATCCGGCATTTTTCGGGGTGGGCGTGGGCCAGAGCCTTGACAACCCTAAAGACGCAGCCCTGGTGATCTACGTTGACCGCAAGAAGGTTCCCGCTCAACTGCCTGCAACCATCAGCGGCCTCCGCACGCGCTACGTGCTGATGGACCGGCTGCATGTAACGCGCTCGTATACGGCGCCGATTGAGTCCCGGCAACATTGCATGCCGCACCCGGCGACCAACCACACTGCCGGCTTCGATGGGCTCGACCTGTCGATTTCGCGCGATCTCCACCTGAACTAAGCGGCAGCATGGCGCGGCGCAACTCGGCGAGCTTCGCTCTTCCCACGAACATCCGCGTAATTCAAATTCCTATCCGGCGACGCCATCGTGGCCTAGCCAGCGGCGCAGGTATGCGGCCTGGCCGGCGTGGTACGCCTCATGGTGGGCGAGGAAGTTGATCAACCCGCCGATTGTGCCATCGAAACTGGGCGACTTCTCTCCCGCTGAAGCGGCAAGCGTTGCCTCTGAGGTTCCTTCAAGGGCCACGTCGAGAGCCGCATCGACATCCTGCCAAGCTCCAACGACCACTTCATGCGCCGGGTACTGGGCGATCGCCTCAGGGCTCGATCCGCGCTTGAACAATGCAAGCCAGGGGTTGGCCTCGGCCGCAGCCCACGGAGCGCCCAGAGCTTTGAGCGCCATAGTTCGCGCCCATACGATGTGTCCGACGATCCATAGCATGGAATTTGAAGTTTCGTTCGGCCGGGCTTGCCACTCTTCGTCGTTCAGGCCATCGATGCCCTTGGCGATATATCCGTTGTTGCACTTGAACATCTGCGATGCGACGGTTAACTCGGTTGCAGCTATCATTTGAGAAACACTCCTTTTCAATGGGACTGGGGTCCGTTGGGGCTGGGTCGAATGCGGTCTTGCAGGGACCGTTCTCAGGCCCGGCAGAGTCGGCGTGAGATCCCCAAAGGATCGCGAACCCATCATACCGGAATTCGTGTTTCGCCTCGATCAGAAACCTCGCCCCGATCAGAAAATAAGTGGGAGCGAAGAGGTTCCCCTGCGTCGCTCCCGTTTCTCAATCAAAAAATCCGCCTGCCCACGCCTACTCGACGGGTCGCGCTTTGCCGTTCTGCAGGCTCTCGACAATCATGGACCTCACTTTGCGATCGGCCACCCCAGCGATCCGCCCCTGCTCTGCGCCCAGGCGTCCCTGTTCGGCTCCAAGTTTCCCCTGCTCCGCGCCAAGCTTGCCCTGCATTGCGCCAAATTCACCTTGCTCGGCTCCCATCTGGCCCTGCAATTCGCCCAGGCGGCCCTGGATCTCACCGAGCTTGCCTTCGATATCGGCCAATTCATCCCGGCTCACGGTGCTTCCTTTCTTGGCGTCGAGTTTGGCTACCGCCTCATTCAGCTTCGCCATCTCTTTGGAGATGTCAGGCGTAGGAACGCTGGCCTGTTCCTGCTTGCGGCCCAGCTCTTCCTGCCGACGCCCCAACTCTTCCTGCTGTTTGCCCAGCACTTCCTGCTGCTTGCCCAACGCTTCCATGGGCTTGTACATCGCCTGAATCTGGTCGATGGTGGCAGCGTCGTCGATGAAGTACGACTTGCCGCCGTGGGTGAACCAGAGGAACTTTCCGCTGGTCAGCTTGCGCACCTTGTCGATGCTGTCCCTGGAGTAGTTACTCCAGTCGCCGGAGAAGGTGACGTGCTCGCTTGCATCTGTAATCAGCGCCCACGAGTCTCCGTTCGAGGAGTATGAGTAGGAATAGCCGTGGCCCACTGTCGTGCTGTTTTTGCCTTTGGCCGTGACGGTGTTGGTGGTACTGTTGTCGTCCTGTGCGTCGGCAGTTGGAGTGGCTAGATCGTCGGCCGAGTCAGCGACAGGTGGGGCCAGGGCGAGAGCATCCACGGGAGCGGGCGGAGCCTGTTCGCTGGCTTCGGTCGGCGCGGCAGGGGCCGCCGTTGGCGCAGCAGGCGCTGCCGCCGCAGGCGGAGCCGGGACAGCTTGACCCGACGCAGCCGCTTCCACTCGGATCAGAGCGGTTGCCGCAAACACCGCCACGGGAACCAGCAGCATTGCCAGCAGAATGCGGCGACGGCTCCCGGCAAAAGCCTGGCGGAAGCTCGATTCATTCAAAAACCTTTCAATGCGATGAGAGAGATTACTGGTGCGGGCCATGGCAACTCCTGCAACGGTTGGGCGCGGCATAGCCGCGAATTCAAGCAAAACCTGGGCGTAGGAAGCGCGGCTGGCCGCCTCTTCCAATGCGGCGCGGTCGCTGATGGCCTCGCCCAGATCCGAGAGCTCGCGCTTCAGCCACCATCCCAGAGGGCTGAACCAGAACACGGCGGCATAGACTCCCGCAAGTATTTGCAGATAAAAATCCCCCTGGCGGACATGCGAATGCTCATGGGCCAGAACGATGCGCAACTTCTCCGCGTCCCATTCAAGGCATTCATAGGGCAGCAGCACACCCGAACCGATGGTCACCGGCGAGGAAACAGCGCGGCTGAACCGCATGCGCAGACCAAACCCTGGATCGTCCTGAGGGTAGGGCACAAACACTTCCGCCGCTTGCCACAGCTCCATCGCCAGATTCAGCCCGTACGTTATGCGAATCAGCAGCACCCCGCACACCGCCAGATACAAAAGCCGGCCTAGCGTTTCGGCATTTCGCACTACGGCTGCCGCCCAACCTCTCATTCTGCTGGAGGAAGTTTTGGCTGGCGTATCGGTCTGAGCATGTGGAGCATCGACGTTTGATGCCTCTATAGGTCCAGCTCCCTCAGATCGCTTGCCCGGACGCCGGACCTGGTGCTGTGTATTGACTTTGTACCCGGAAACTGTCGATGCGGCTCGATGGTCCGCCCCGCGCAGCTCAGTCTTGCCCAGTTCGGTCTTCTCGGGCACAAGACTTTCCTGCGATGAAGCCAGTCCGTCCGCATGCGAGCGCGACGTGTCTCGTATGGGCAAGGACTTCTGTCCCAAGTGCATTGGCACCTTGAATGCCAACGATGGCGGCAGCACCTGCCAGCGCATCACGAACGGCATGGCCAAGGCGGCGGCCAGAACCATACCCCATGCAACCTTCTGTGCAAGAACGTTGCTCACGCGCAACAGGCGCAACCCGGCCCAAACCGTGAGCGCCACCACAAGCGCCCGGAGAGCGGCTTCAATCAACGCAGGAATCATGGCTTCACTCCTTTGGCTCCGATTGCGGCTTTTTTAGGATCAGCAGCGCTCTTCTGGGCCGTGGCAATCCGCTCCGCGAGCCGCTGCAACTCGGCGCGGTCAAGAACCTTTGAATCCACCATTCCCACCAGCAGCGCCTCGACGGACCCCTCGCAGAACCAGTCCACGATGCGTTTGACTGCGCGGCCGGCAACGCGTTGCCGCGTTTGTTCCGGCCGGTAGACAAATGTGCGGTTTTCCAGTGAATGCCCCAGGTAGCCCTTCTCTTCCAGACGCCGCAAGACGGTGCGAATTGTGGAATCCTTGAGCGGGCGGCCAAGCTCCTCGCGGACCTGGTCCGCTGTGATTTCAGTCTTTCGCCAGACGATGGAGAGAATACTTCGTTCCAATTCGCCCAACTCCGCCGGATCATGCCCCGATTTAGTGTTACTGTTCATAGTGTTACTGACTGTAGCACACGAAATAGGTGAGCAAGCAAGTTCTTTTTCTAAATTTTTTCCGGAAACTTTGACCGCATTGAGGACGAATTCTGAAGTATACTAACCCAAGTCGCTTGGGTTTCGACTTAGACAAATGAGTTCGATCCGATTCGATGGTGTAAGGTTTGTATCGTATTCGATGGACCACAAACCTCGGCACGTTCATGGTTTCTACGCCGACGTAGAGGTGATCGTCGACCTTCGTCCGGACGGCAAGGTCTCGCTCGCGAACCGGACAGATGCCGTAAGGCCGAGCAACGGAAGCAAGTCGGACGTGCGTCATGTGCTGGCAGTAACCGCGAGGCATTTTAACGAGTTGGTAGTTCTTTGGGAGAAGCACCATGGCTGAGCATGAAGTGGCTGCAACCGATGCCGAAATTGAAGCAGCGTTTGAAAGGGCAAAACTCCATGACAGTGACCCGCTCGCGCAGAAAGTCGAGCATATCCCGGATCTCAACCTGCTCATCGTCGGACTCAGCAACGGGCGCCGGCTCGTGCTTCCCATCGAGGACCTACAAGGGCTGAGCGAGGCAACGCACGAGCAAATTCAGAATTACGAATTGCTCGGCCGCGGAACCGGCATCAGCTTTCCGGACCTCGACGTCGACCTTTACGTTCCCGCCCTGATCGAGGGCGTCTATGGCAACCGCCGCTGGATGGCGCAACTGGGCAAGAAAGGCGGCAGGGCCAAAACTGACGCAAAACGTCGAGCAGCGCAGGCAAACGGCGCCAAAGGCGGACGGCCAAAGAGAGCCGTCGCGTGAAATTGGCCTTGGGATGATCCGTTAGACTCTAAGCCGCCCGGTTGAATGGCTCGATCTTCGGCCGCTTCTTCTGCGATGCTTGCCACATATCGTAGTCGGTTTGCAACTCATACCAGATTTCAGCGTGGGTCCCAAGTGCGGCGGAATGACGGAGCGACATGTCGGCCGAGATGCCCGCCTTGCCGTTAAGTACGCGGGAAAGCGCCGCACGGGAAACCTTCAAATGCCTTGCAGCAGATGTCACGTCGATGTCGCCTAGAAACTCCCGAAGCACTCTACCTGGGTGCGGCGGATTATGCATGCGCATCGCGTCATTTCTCCTGGTGGTAATCCCGATAGTCAACCAGAATCGTACTCTTTTCCCGTATCGTCAGTCTGTTATCAAGCCTCGGTTGCGACCGTCGGCCTGTCCGCAGCCGCGAGGGTCGGATCATCCGGAATGAAGATCGAAAACACAGTCCCTGAAGCTTTCCCCTCCGCGGCTGTGCGGCTGCGCACCTTTACAATGCCGCGGTGCTTCACAATGATCTCCAGGCTCACCCACAAGCCAAGACCCGTCCCGGTCACTTCCTTGGTGGTAAAGAAAGCTTCGAAGATGCGCTCGCGAACCTCCGGCTCCATTCCGGTTCCAGTGTCGGCCACCGTAAAGCGAACGCCCTTCTCTTCCGGATGCATCCAGTTTTGCGAGCGCCGGGCGCGCACCAGCAGGCGGCCGCCAGCGGTGGTAGCGTCTACGGCGTTGCCCACCAGGTTAGCAAAAACCTGGCGCAGCTCTCCTGAGAAGCAGAATAGGTCCATCTCCGGGTCGTACTCCCTCTCCACATGGATGTTCAGCGTATTCAGGCGGCCATGGTAGAGGCTTAGAACGGAGCCGAGCAGTTCGTCCATCTTGGCACGGGTGGGCAATGTGGACTGGCGATAAAAACGAAGCGTTTGCTGGGTGATTTCAGCAATTCTCTTGGCCTCGTGCTCGGCCATGGCCACATAATTCAACGCCGGGTCTTCAAGCTGGCAAAAATTGTGCAACAGGAAGAGCAGGTTGGTGATGGCCTCCAGCGGGTTGTTAATCTCATGAGCAATTGAAGCAGCCAGCCGGCCGGTGGCAGCCAGTTTTTCAGTCTTGCGCAATGCCTCTTCGCTGCGCTTTCGGTCGCTCGCGTCCATCACGATCACGCCCACCCAGCGCACCTGCCGCGAGGTGGTTCGAACCGGATAGGCGCTTGCCAGCCATGTCCAAGGATGGCCTTTAGGCCCATTCTGGCCAGTCAACTCCACGTCGCGCACCGGCTCTTCCGAAGTAAAAACGCGCAGCACTGTCTCTTCCAGTAGTTGCGCCGCAGGCTGTGGCAGAAGCTCCGGCAGAGTCCGCCCCAGATGCCGGCTGAGGCTGGCTCCGGTCATGTCCGCGAATATCTTGTTGACCCGGACAAAGCGGCATCGACGGTCACAAAAAGCCAGGCCGATCGGAGCATTGGCCAGCATCGAATCCAGGAGGGAAAGCGTATCGTTCAGCCCCGCCCGCTGTTCCGCGATCGAAGCCACCATGCGGTTGAATGCCTCAATCAGGTCGCCTATTTCGTTATGCACCGAGACTGGCAGAGGAAAGCTGCCGCGGATGTCGGGCGAGTTCATCAGCGCGCGGGTTCCCCGGCGCAGGATGGCCAACGGCCGGGATATCGATTGGGACAATAGCAACACCAACAGCGCTGAGGCCACTACCCAGATGGCGCCGAAGATCAGCGTGCTGCGCAGAATGGAGTCCAGCTCTTGAAAATCCCAGGTGCGGTCCGTCTCGACCCACGCCAGGCCGCGCAGATCGCTCCCGGTCATGATCGGCTTCACAGCTTCCCATCGGTCTTTCCCGAAGCCAAACGTTCTCGGCCCATTGTTGAGAATCCGCGGAATCTGCGCCCGCTCAGCCGCCTCAAGCACCACCTGCTCCGGCTCTCCCTGGCTGACGTAGAGAACGTTGCCCGCCGGGTCAGTCACTTTCACAAAGGCCACGCTGGGCGACTCACCCATCATCTTCACCGAGAATCCCACCCAGTTGGGGCGCTGTTCCTGGAGAGCCTCAGTAGCCTGCACCGCAACCGAGACTGCCTCGTGCGACAACCGTTGCAGCATGCGCTTATGCACTTCACGGGATTGCTGCTGGATTAGAAGCGCCTCAAACAGCCCGATCGAAAGCACTTCCAGCAGCACCAGACCGGCAAACATCTGCCATCGAATCGACCGCGGCCACCAGCGCATAGAAAGGCCCCCAACCTCTTCCGACCTATAGGTCTCCACAACTTGCCGGCCCTGGAATCGCGACCGTGTGATCTTGTAATTCAACCTCAAACTGCGGGTGCCCCAGAGCCTGCCCTGAGCTTGCCGAAAGTCGGCCCTGAGCCTGTCGAAGGGGGTCTCGTCCGCCGCGGCGGAAGACCTGGTAGACTACCGATCCGCACGGTCGCGGCCCTTGTGCGCAACCGGTGTCTCTTCTTCGACTTATGCTGTTAAGTTCGATGCAAGCGCTCGGGCGATCTGCCGCCCGTGGAATCGCCCATTTTCGATGAATATTTCATTGGTCCTGGAGCCGGCCACGATCACGCCGGCCAAATAAATTCCCGGCACATTGCTTTCCAGCGTCTCCGAATTGCAAACTGGCAGCCGATCGGGGCCTTCAAACACAATACCCAGCCGCTCCAGAAAATCGAAGTCGGGGTGGTACCCGGTCATCGCAAAGACAAAGTCATTCTTCAGAGTTTGGCGGCCCTCGGGCGTTTCCACCAACACTGCATCCTGCATAATCTCCACCACCTGCGAGTGGAACAGTGCCTTCACCTCGCAATTCTTGATGCGGTTTTCGATGTCCGGCTTGATCCAGTACTTCACATGCGGCTGAACGCCCGGGCCCCGATGCACAAGCGTCACGCGCGCGCCGCTCCGCCACAACTCAAGCGCCGCAATGGCCGCCGAGTTCTTGCCTCCAATCACAACTATGTCCATCTCGAAGTAGGGGTGCGGATCGTTGTAGTAGTGGTGCACCTTGCTCAGGTTCTCGCCTGGAATGTGCAGGTAGTTGGGCAGATCGTAATACCCCGTAGACAGCGCCAGCTTGCGCGCCTTCAGAGCTCCGGGGCGGCCAAACCGGTCCTCTGTATGCACCATGAAAGCCCCATCGACCCCCGCCACCTGCTCCACGCGGTGGTACTGGCGCACGTCCAGTTTGTAGTACGCCGCCACCAGCCGGTAATACTGCAAGGCCTCATTCCGGCTAGGCTTGGGATTGGGACTGGGAAACGGAATATCGCCAATCTCCAACAGTTCAGGCGTCGTAAAAAACGTCATATGCGCCGGGTAGTGAAACAGCGAATTGCAAACGCATCCCTTATCCACCAGGACTGCACGGAGCCCAGCCTTTTGCGCCTCAATGGCGCATGCAAGTCCGGTAGGTCCAGCGCCTACCACCAGAAGGTCGAAAATGTCGCCCTGCGTTGTCAGTGGTTTCAAATTCAAGTCATTCATGGGTATAGCTTAGGGCATCGCGGGGATCGGCGGGTGAACGGTCGGATTCTGGTTACGGTTTGGCTTTAAATGGTAGAAGGGTAGAATTAAATGGTAGAGTGGTAGAATGCCCATTGGAGGCGAAGGCGAGAACATGGAAGCAACGAAGAAGGACGAGACTCGATCCCAAGGCAGCCCCGCCAACAAAGGGCTTGCGGCGTGGTTGATGGAGATCGCCCGCGAGACCTCTACCATGACGAACGATGGCCGCACCTCCAAAGAACTGATGGACGAACTCTACGATGAAGAAACAGGGTTGCCGAAATGAGCAAAGCATTGCAACAGGAGAATGATGAGAACCACGAATTCGCGCCAAAGGGAAGTCGTGGCACGAGCCTGAACATTAAGAATGCAAAGACGACGCGGATGGTGAAGGAGTTGGCGGCACTGAAAGGCGTGAGCCTGGTTGTCGCTGTCACTGAGGCCGTGCACGAAAAGCTGGAAAAAGAGAAGGCGGAGCGCAGCTTGACGGGCAAGACCAAGAAGAGCCGGTCCGAGCTGCTGATGGAATTTGCCAATCAATGCGCGCCCCTCTTCAAGGACGGCCGCACCGGCAATGAACTGATCAACGATTTGTACGACGAAGAAACGGGGCTGCCAAAATGATCGTTGACTCATCGGCATTGGTCGCCGCGATTAAGCGTGAATCAGATGGGATCCGGCTGTCGCGGATCATGGACTTGGCGCGCACCCTTCGCATTTCTGCAGCCTCATACCTTGAGACGTCAATTGTGATCGACGGGCTGCGCAGTCCGGCACACAGTGCCCGGTTGGATGATCTGATCGAAGAAATGGAAATCGTGATTGAGCCGGTTACGGTGGCGCAGGCGAAAATCGCCCGACAGGCCTACCGCGACTACGGCAAAGGCAGCGGTCATCCCGCCAGCCTCAACTTCGGCGACTGCTTCAGCTACGCGCTGGCTCGCGATAAGCGTGAACCCATCCTCTACAAGGGCGACGATTTTGGGCATACGGACCTGAGGTCAGCGTTAAACCAACCTTAACCCAACGCCGAACCAATCCGCTGCGCCGCATAGCCGGCAGAAGCCAATACTCCCTACCTATCCCGGCCGGCAGGACGCAGACACTTCCGATCTATTACCCTAGAGAGTTCAGAGGAGAGCCTCATGGCCGTTATCCGCCAGGAAGATTTCATTGCCAGCGTTGCAGGAGCATTGCAGTACATCAGCTACTACCACCCGGTGGATTACATCACCAGCCTCGCGAAAGCTTATGACCGCGAGGAGTCGCACGCCGCCAAGGACGCCATTGCGCAGATCCTCATCAACAGCCGCATGTGCGCCGAGGGTCATCGCCCCATCTGCCAGGACACGGGCATCGTGAACGCCTTCGTCAAAGTCGGCATGGACGCGCGCTTCGAGGCCGCCCCCGGCGAGGAGCCAAGAGACCTGCAGCAGATGGTGGATGAGGGTGTGAGGCGGGCCTACCTCGATCCCGACAACAAGCTCCGCGCCTCCCTGCAGGCCGATCCGGCCGGCAAGCGCATCAACACAAAGGACAACACTCCTGCCGTAGTGAACGTGGAACTGGTGAAAGGCTCAACGGTTGACGTCACAGTTGCAGCCAAGGGCGGCGGGTCAGAAGCCAAGAGCAAGTTCGCCATGCTCGACCCCTCCGACTCGGTAGTGGAGTGGGTGCTCAAGACTGTGCCCACCATGGGTGCGGGATGGTGTCCGCCTGGCATGTTGGGCATCGGCATCGGAGGCACGGCAGAGAAAGCCATGCTGATGGCCAAGCAGTCGCTCATGGACCCCATCGACATCCAGGACTTGATTGCCCGGGGCCCCACGACTACTGCGGAAAAGCTGCGCGTCGAGCTTTACGACAAAGTGAACCGCCTCGGCATCGGCGCGCAAGGCCTGGGCGGACTCACCACCGTGCTTGATGTGAAAGTAATGGACACGCCAGCCCACGCAGCTAACCTGCCAGTTGCGATGATTCCCAACTGCGCCGCCACGCGCCATGCGCACTTTGTCCTGGATGGCTCGGGTCCCGTTTATCTCGATCCGCCCAACCTGGAAGATTGGCCCAAGCTGACATACGACGTTTCCGGCGCGCGCCGCGTGAACCTTGACACCGTGACTCGCGCCGAAGCCGCCACGTGGAAGCCGGGCGAAGTGTTGCTGTTGACCGGCAAACTGCTCACCGGCCGCGACGCCGCCCACAAGCGCATGACCGACATGCTCAGCCGCGGCGAAAAGTTGCCTGTCGACTTCAGTGGCCGATTCATCTACTACGTTGGCCCGGTGGACCCGGTCCGCGAAGAAGTGATTGGTCCGGCGGGGCCGACGACGGCCACGCGCATGGACAAGTTCACGCGGCAGATGCTGGCTGAGACGGGGTTGCTGGGAATGATCGGAAAGGCTGAGCGCGGGCCAATCGCCATTGAGGCCATCAAGGAGTTTGGCGCGGTGTATCTCATGGCGGTAGGTGGCGCGGCCTACCTGGTTTCAAAGGCCATTTACGGTGCGCGACAACTCGCGTTCCAGGACCTCGGAATGGAAGGCATCTACGAGTTCGACGTGCGCGATATGCCGGTAACCGTAGCGGTTGATTCCAAGGGAACGAGCGTCCACCAGACCGGCCCCGCAGAGTGGCAGAAGCGCATTGCCGGCATTCCAATACTGCAATAGAGCTTCCGGCGTATACTCGTCTTCAGAATGTCCTCAACGCTTGACACGATCCGCGAAGCCCTGCAAGTAGCGCTGCTGCCCAAGCTCACCGCTATCGAAAAGGACCTGCAGGCCTTCCGCGCCGAAGTTGCACAGAGCAATCAGGAGTTGCGCGCCGAGGGCATCGAGAACAACCAGGCATTACGCGCTTAGATCAAGCAAAGCAATCAGGAATTGCGCGCTGAACTCGAACTGAAGTTCTCCATCCTGCTCAACGAAGTTCAAAAGATCGGAATCCGTACTGAACTGACGGCGGACAAGGTCAAGGCGGAGACCTACGTTCACCGCAGCATTATGCCGCTGGCGGAACGGGTTGCCGTTCTGGAAATGTCACTGCGCACCCTGAAGGAAAAACTGGAAAGGGCGTCCTAGTTCCGATTCGCCCCAACCACCGCTGGCCTCTGACTAGACCCTAGTCCCTGTCTTCTCACTGCTTGCCGATCCGGTAAACAATCCCGGCCGTAAAGCCCAGGTTACTCTGTTGGCTCGAGCCGAAGCCGGTGAGATAAAACTCCGGGGCGATTCGAAATCCGAGGTTCGGGGCCAGGTTGTACTCGGCGAAAATGCTGGCGCTCACGGCATAGGCAGCCCCATCCGGATACAACACGCCCAGGGTGCCATAGCCGCTGGTATCGCCAGTGAAGTTGCCCTGCGCATAACCGGCCAGTACCCTCCCCGAGATGGAGTATTTGGGCTGCAGGTAGAAGCGATAGGTGGGCCCGATCAGGACGGCGTATTGGCTGATGGCCGGTTTGGTCAGGCCCACGTCGCCGGCTGGTGGAGTGCCCTGCTGCGGTTCGATGAACGGTGTGCCGTAGTAACCGCGGCCATCCAGGGTTACGCCCAGGCGCTCGCTCAAGTAGCGCGTAAAGCCGCCATTCCAGTCGTATTCGTTCACGCGCTCGAGCGTTGTGCCCGGCCTGAATCGCAAGTAACCGGCGCCAATGTAGCCCTCATAAAGATGGTCGTATGCCTCGTGGATGGCTGCGGCGCGCCGCTGTTCGCGGCGAGCCTTGATGCGAGCCTGCACGCTCAACTGGGGCTGACTCTGCGACTGCTGCGCGGCGGGTGCCTGCTGGTCTGCCGGCGCGGGATTGCTGCTCGAACTTGAGCTTTGAGCCTGAAGTATGGGTGAAGCTGAAGACGCGAGCGCCAGCAGAAGGGCAAGACGGCGAAAAGAATACATCGGTATCGGGTAACCTCCACGGGATTACGGAAGCACACCACCGCTCCAGGCAGCGCTCCCCCCAATAGGTATTAAAACACCCCGGGGGCCGAGTGGGCTGGAGCCTTGACTGTGGACCTGCACTGCATTGGACGCCGGCCGGCAGGATTTGCCCTGAATTCAATGTTCGGTTTTGCCTTAAACTGGCGCTGCAATGCGGAAAAACTCACGCCCTCACCCCCGCGCAGCAGCACAAATGCTCTAGGATGAAGACTACTGGAGGTCGCAACAACTATGGGCCGTATTTTGCTGGGAATCATTCTTGGAGTCGTTCTGGTCCCCATCGCTGTGCTGGCTTGGTTTCATTTTGGCCATGTGCCTGTGGCAGTAGCCGATGCGCCGTTGCCCGAGGAGCGGCTCCTCACCCACCTTCCACTGGATGCACGCATCGACCGCGAGCTGATCAAGACTCCGCCCATCCCGGCCGATGAAGCCGCCTTCGTCGCCGGCGCGCAGATTTACCGCGACCAGTGCGCATCATGCCACGGATTTCATGGCAAGCCCTCCGCGTTCGGTCCACACATGTATCCCGATGCCCCGCAACTTTGGGAAAAACACCGCAACAACGATGTGGTCGGCGTCAGCGACGATCCTCCCGGCGAAACCTACTGGAAGGTTGCCAACGGCATCCGGCTGACCGGCATGCCGTCCTTCAAAGAGGTCCTGACAGACACCCAGATGTGGCAGGTAAGCCTGCTGCTCGCGAACGCCGACAAACCGCTTCCTCCAGCCGCATTGGATATTCTGAACGGCGCAACGACGACCCCAACCACACCATTTAGCCCGCCTGCCGGGAAATAACTGCAGGCTGTTACACGGACGATCAAGCTTCACGCATGGATTTCAATGAGAGGAAACGATGAGCGTTCTCGAATCACTGCGCAAGGGATTCGGCTTTCTTCTCATGAGCTTTGGTATCTCCAGCCCGGCAAAGAAGGCCAAGCCGGCTGCAAAGAGCGTTCCAGGAGCAATGAAGATCAAGGACAGCACGGACTGATTCTTCACTTCCGGAAGATTCGAACTCAAAAATTCCTGGGACCCGCGCGCCCCGGGGCCAATCAAAGCGAGTGAACGGTGACAGATATCCGATTCGATTCAAGAGGCTCTTCCCCATGACCACCGAAAAGAAAAACTTGCTGCGCGCTTTTTGGGATTTCTTCGTCCTTTTCAGCGGAATTTCGACAGCTTCAAATCTGACGCGCACGCAAAGCCGCCCAGTCCGCAATCGTGGATTGTTCCTGTTTCGTCAGTGGGGGAAGAAGCAGACAGGCAGCGCGCCAGATCCCCGCTGACTCGCGCTCCAAGCCGTGAATTGCTAAAATCGAGACATATGAGCATTGCCCGTCAACAGGCTCTCGACTACTTCCAGTCCTCCGACTTGATCGGCCTGGGATTCGAGGCCGATGCCGTGCGTCGCCGCCTTCACCCCGAGGGCGTGGTCAGTTACATCATCGATCGCAACATCAACTACACCAACTTCTGCACCGAATACTGCAACTTCTGCGCCTTTTACCGCCCGCTCAAAGGCCCCAGGGCCAAAGAGGGCTACATTCTCGAATTCGAAAAGATCTACGAGAAGATCGCCGAGACCCTGGAGATGGGCGGCACCGGCGTGCTGATGCAGGGCGGCATTCATCCCGACCTCAAGATCGACTGGTTCGAGCGCCTCTTCACTGGCATCAAGCAGCGCTTCCCGCAAATCTGGCTGCATTGCCTGTCCGCCTCTGAAGTTCTGGCCATCGCCGAATACTCTGACCTCAGCCTGCGCGACACCATCATTCGCCTGCGTGATGCGGGCCTCGATTCCATCCCCGGCGGCGGCGCCGAGATACTCGACGACGACGTACGCTTCCGCATCGCCCGCCTCAAGTGCCGCACTGAAGATTGGGTCAGCGTCCACCGCACTGCGCATCAACTCGGCATGAGAACCACGGCTACCATGATGTTCGGCGTAGGCGAAACGTTCGAGCAGCGCATCAACCACTTCGAAGTCGTGCGGCAGTTACAGGAAGAAACCGGCGGCTTCACGGCATTCATCCCCTGGAGCTTTCAACCCGGTAACACCGCCCTCGGCGGACGCGGTTGGGAAGAAGCTACCAGCGTTGAATATTTAAAGGTGCTGGCTATCTCAAGGCTCTATCTCGATAACATCGAAAACGTGCAGGCAAGCTGGGTAACTCAAGGCTTGAAGGTTCTCGAGTTAGGGTTACACTTCGGCGGCAACGATGTAGGTTCGGTAATGTTAGAAGAGAATGTAGTCAAAGCCGCCGGCACAAGTAACTGCACCACCGAAGAAGAACTAAGAAGAATAATCCGCGACGCCGGCTTCAAGCCCGTCCAACGCGACACCCTCTATCGCACGATGTTCCTGAACTGAGCAACAAACCCGGACATACGGTTCACTCTTTCGGATTCGTGCCAGAACACCAAAGATGCACCGAAAACTCCGATGCTTGAGGTGTTCCTGGAATTTGAATGTCTTTACGAACCTCCCAGACCAGCTTTGAAAGCAGAGCCGCCTCCTTTGCAGCCAAGTGGTTCGGGTTGGAAGATCTCGCTTCATCCTGATATGCATGAAGCGCATCCAGCACGCCCTTCGAACCGATCAGATGAAGCGTGTTGCAGGCCTTCGCAAAAACTCGGTTACCTTCCGGAGTCGAGTCCCCAGCAACAATCCCGCTTATCGAAACCATGAACTCCTTGTACTGTTCATATTTGTACTTCCGCCAGTCCGCTTCCCTCTCCTTCTTCTTTGTGAGGTAAAAACTGACCGCCGCCAAGACTACGCTAGAGGCGGCGGCGATGACTGAAACTGCAACCGAAGTATCCATAGCCATCCACTATACTTGGATTTCTCGTTAGAGTTTGTAGCTTTTATGCTACACTTATCCAGTGATCGGACTCATCCGCTACCAGCAAGAGGATGGGCGCGAACCCTATACGGAATGGTTTCGCGGCATCCGCAACGAAAGGGCGAAGGCCCGAATTGAATCAAGGCTGCGTCAGATTCAGTCCGGCAACCTTGGCGACTGGAAATCAGTGGGCGAGGGGGTAACCGAGTTGCGCATCGATGTGGGAGCTGGATACCGGGTGTACTGCGGACGGCACGGAATGGACTGGGTAATCCTCCTATGCGGAGGAGACAAGGACAGCCAAACAAAGGACATTGCCAGAGCCAAGGCGCTCTGGGCAGATTGGAAACGGAGGCTACGATGAAAAAGTTTATCCCCGGCATATCGCATGATGAGCGTTCTATTGAAGAACTCCGCGAAGACCGCGGGTATGCAATTGCGTTTCTCCAGTTGGCCATGGAGTCCCTCGACAACCCCGAAGAGCGCGGCGGCGCTCTGCTGTCCATACGCGCCGTCGCCGAGGCCTACGGTGGTCTGGGCGCGGTGGCGGCTCAGGCAGGCATCAGCCGCGAATCTCTTTATCGCTCGCTATCTCCGAAGGGAAATCCGACGCTGAAAACCCTGGTCGCCGTCTTGAAGACTCTAGGTCTTCGCCTCTCCGTTGCCGAGAAACAACAAGTTGAATCGAAGCAAGGCAACGACTATGCAGCCGCTTGACCGCAATCTCTGAGAAAATGGGCTTGAATCGACCAGATTCACGGATGCGCTTGCCCGCCCTCGGCAATCTCCAATCCATGCTTGATCAGCGCCAGAATCGACCCCAGGCTCTCTTCAGCGCCCCGCTTGCTGCCCGGCAGGTTGACGATGAGCGTCGAGCCTTTCAAGCCAGCCACTCCCCGCGAAAGCCATGCGTAAGGGTTTCGTCCCGCGCCATTAATCCTCATAGCTTCGGCCAGCCCGGGAGCCTCGCGGTCGATCACCCGGCGCGTAGCCTCCGGCGTGCGGTCGCGCGGTCCAAATCCGGTTCCACCCACGGTCAGCACCAGGGCCGCGCCCTCCTGGCTGAGTTTCTCCAAAGCGGCTGCGATCGCATCTTCGTCGTCCGCCAGCAGAAGGGTGATAATCTCCGCATCACTCCACTCATTGCGCAGCAGCGCAACTACGGCCGGGCCTGCAGTGTCAGTAAGCAGACCCTGCGAGCAACGATCGGAGATGGTGAGAACGGCAAGACGCATGACGATGATTGTAGGTCTACGGCGTGGCTAGAATCTTGATGGTGTGCAGCCAGACCTCAACAGCTTGCGGCCAGGTGGTCACAGGGAGTGCGGTTCGGCGCAGCCCGTAGCCGTGTCCGCCCTGCGAAAATATGTGCAACTCGGCTGGAACCTTGGCGTTCTTCAATTGCAGAAAGTACACCGTGGCATTTTCCACATGGACCGGATCGTCCTCGGCCTGCACGATAAAAGTGGGCGGCGTATTCGCCGTGGGATTGATGTCCGGATTGGGTGCGAAGTTCTGATCCGCGAGCGCCAGGTAGCCGGGGTAAACGATTACGGCAAAATCCGGACGGCAGCTCAGCGCATCCGCAGCGTCAATCGGATCGTACAAACGCTGATCGTAGTGCGTGCTCAGGGCGGCAGCCAGATGTGCTCCGGCTGAGAAGCCGAGTACGCCAATGCGGTTGGGATCAATCTTCCACTCCGCCGCATGCTCCCGCACAATGCCCAGCGCCCGCTGCGCATCCTGCAAAGCCGCAGCCGACTTGGGATACGGCCCCGTATTGGGCACGCGGTACTTCAGCAGCACACAAGTGACGCCTGCAGAGTTCAGCCAGTCGCAGACCTCAGTGCCTTCCAGATCGATAGCCAGAATGTTGTAACCGCCTCCGGGAAAAACCACTACAGCCGCCCCGGAATTGTAGCCTTTAGGCGTGTAAAGCGTCAACGTCGGCACCGAGACATTGCCCAGCCTCACAAGCGGCCGGCCTGCAATCAGATTGTCCTTCGCAGTAGTCATGTCCGCTTCGGCAGGCAAACTGGCAGGCGCGCCAGGCGCCGCACCGGGCCACACCGGAAGGGTGATATGGGCTGGACCGGGTGGCCATCCGGATTGCTGAGCAAGAAGATTAGTAGTCAATGTCATAGCGGCACCCAAAACAATAGATCCAATTCTTTTCATACAACGATTCTCCCTCGACAAACTTCGCAGCGATGATCGCAGCCGAAGGGTCAGCGAGGCAAGCGACGAACTTGCCGTACGCCGTTCACCAGGCAGCACAATCGGATTCGTCAGGGCCGCGCATTGGCAGGGATAAGCAGATTGACGGCCTGGGGAACAATCTCGATCCTCACTGGCAGGTGGCCTAGCAGCTCACCGTCCGCTTCAGCAAAAATCCGCGTCAGGGATCCGTTGCGGGGTCGGCATTCCACCGAGACAGCGTCGAGCAACTCTATCTGGCCGGTGAAGGTCTGGCGGCTGAACATCACCGCAAGCAGGAAGCTCGAGTATTGCATGCGGCTTCGGGTTTTGAACGCAATCAGGCGCAGGCCTTCGTTGTGCAAGGTGGCGCCGGGGACCAGATTGTGCAGGACGCCGCCAAAGTCGCGAATCCGTACCGCGAGCACCTGCGAGACTTCCACCACTCTGGATGCGGTAGTTTCGTGTTCCTCGAAGACCGCCTCAAACAGCGGAAAGGAGTGCGTGGCCCACACGCGAAAGCCCTCCACCATATAGAGGAAATAACCGAACCGCCGCTTGAGGCCGGCGTCGAGCCTGGAGAGGACCAGGGCATCGACACCTACGCCGGCCGCAACCGTGAAGTAGCGTGCGTGAGTTTCCCCCGTGCCATTGCGATAAGAAATGCGCCCCACGGAGACGCGCACCGGTTGCGCCGCCAGCAATTTGCGCATGGCTTTGGCAGGCGACGATGGCAGTCCAAGGTTTGCGGCCAGGGCATTTGCGGTTCCGAGGGGTAGAACGCCCAATGCTACCTCGGTGCCGACAAGAGCTTGCAACACCTCGTGGACAGTGCCATCACCCCCACATGCAACGACGGTGTCGCAGCCCAGGCCCACAGCTTCCTCGGCCAATGCCCCTGCACTGCCCGGCCCTCGCGTTTCCAGCGTCTCCGGCTCAATGCCCGCGCCGCGCAGCACGGCTACCGCCTGCCCAATGGCGGACGTCCTCCGCCACGAGTGCTGGCCTGAGGCAGGGTTATAAATAAGTGCAACTCGACGCATTCCTGGTCATCCTTTGGAAAGTCTTTGAGTGATGCCGCAATTCAAGTAACATTCGTAGTACCGCAAAAGGTGGCCTTTTTATGGAAAGCCACCTGAAATCAGGAGCTCAGGGGGTAAATTCATTGTAGAACCTCTAAAATCCAAATTCCGCCGAATAAATGACTGCGAACGAGATAGTTACATTGAGAATTCTTTATTCCTTTTATTAACCGAATTCAGGACTTTCTTTTCCAAGCTCTTTGAATGTGGTCGTGGTTCGACCTTAGGGACATCGCCATGGAAGTTCTTCGGTGCGCCTAAAGCTTCAACTCCGCCTCGTCGTGCGGACAGTTAATCTAGCAGAGGCCGGTCCAGTCAAGTACCACCTTGCCTGTCTCGCCCGACATCATCGCTTCAAATCCAAGCTCGAAATCCGAGTATCCGAATCGGTGCGTAATCACGGGAGAAATATCGACACCCGACTCCAGCAGTACCGACATTTTGTACCACGTCTCATACATCTCGCGCCCGTAAATGCCCTTGATGGTGATCATGTTGAACACCACCTGGCGCAAGTCCAACTGCATCTCTTTGGCGGGTATGCCGAGAACCGCAATCTTCCCTCCGTGGCTCATGTTGGCAATCATGTCGCGCAGCGCCTGCGCATTGCCTGACATCTCCAGGCCGACGTCGAAGCCTTCCAGCATCCCCAACTGCTTTTGCACTTCGGCAATTGGTGTCTGCGTGGGATTGACGGCGACTGTTGCGCCCATCTTCCGGGCCAGATCCAGGCGGAAAGGATTCAAGTCTGTAATCACAATATGCCGCGCGCCCGCATGGCGCACCACGGGAATGGCCATGATGCCGATCGGCCCTGCCCCGGTAATGAGCACATCTTCGCCGAGTACAGGAAACGAGAGACCCGTGTGCACCGCATTTCCAAACGGATCGAAGATGGCAGCCACTTCCTGATCGATCTTGGGGTCATGCCGCCAGATGTTGGTCATGGGCAATGAAATGAATTCGGCAAAACCACCCGGCCGATTCACCCCGACCCCTTGTGTCTGCGCGCACAAATGCCGCCTCCCTGCCAGGCAGTTTCGGCAGCGCCCACACACCACATGGCCTTCTCCGCTCACGATGTCGCCGGGATAGAAGTCGTTGACGTTTGAACCCACCCTGACAATCTGACCCACGTATTCATGGCCAATGACCATCGGTACAGGGATCGTTTTCTGGGCCCATTCATCCCACTGGTAAATATGCACGTCGGTTCCGCAAATACCCGTGTAGCGTACGCGGACCAGAACGTCATTGATGCCAATGGCCGGCTCGGGAACATCTTCCAGCCAAAGCCCTCGTTCGGCGCGGCTCTTCACCAATGCCCTCATGTTTTATCCTCCAGTGATGCCACGCCCTATCCTATCCAATTGTATTCAGAACCGCGAATGCAAAGAGGCCGCCGTTTCAATCCACGGCGGCCCCACTGGACTTATTTGAGAGCTTCCTCATCCCTTTGGTTCATCTTGATTCGGATGAAGAGTTCGATAGCTCGCATTACCCTTCGACCACACCAGCAGCAGAATTTCTTTCCCTTCCTGATTCTGGTGTACCTCGCTTGCGAACTGGCTCGCCGACTCGGCCGGCTTGCGGTTGACTTCAAGAATCACGTCCCCCGGCTGGATGCCTGCATCGTCCGCAGGGCTGGCCGGACGGACGTTTTCAACCACCACGCCTTTGATCTGCTCCGGCGCGTTGATCTGCTTTCTTGCATCCGGTGTCAGGTTGCTGACCGCGAGCCCCAGCTTGCCGGTCTTCGCGCCCTCCGGACCGTCCGAAGCGTCGTTGCTTGCCACTTCAGAAGTGCCGTGGAACTGGCCGACCGTAAGGTTCAAAGTCGCCGGCTTGCCATTGCGAATCACGCCCAGCGCAATCTTGGTTCCAGGCCTCATCTCGCTCACGGCTACCTGCAAGGCGCTTCCGTTGTCGATCTTGTTCCCATTGAGCTCGGTAATTACATCGCCTGTTGCAACGCCGCCGCTGCTTGCCGGAGAGTCTGGCGTGACCTGCGCAACAATCGCTCCGCTCGCATCCTGCAAATTGAAGAAGTGAGCATTCTCAGGCGTTACATCGTTCATGCTGATGCCCAGATATCCGTGCTCGACCTTGCCGTTCTGAATCAACTGTTCTGTCGTGGCGCGCACAATCTGTGAGGGAATCGCAAATCCCGCACCGGCGAACGAGCCGTTATTGGAGATGATGAACGTGTTGATGCCCACCAACTCGCCATGCGCGTTCACCAATGCGCCGCCGGAGTTGCCGGGATTAATGGCAGCATCCGTCTGGATAAAGTTGCCCGGCTTGCGAGGATCGTCCGAATAAGGGTTGGGCCGGTTGAGCGCGCTGACGATTCCGCGCGTCACGGAGAACTGGAAGTAGCCGAAGGGGCTTCCGAAAGCCAGCACCGTTTGGCCGGGCTGCAGTTTGGTCGAATCGCCCCAGGCAATGCTGGGAAGATTAGTGGCGTTCACCTTGACCACGGCAAGATCCGTCAACTTGTCAACGCCAACGACTTTCGCATTCAGCATGCGACGATCGTTGAGCGTGATTTTGATATTAGTCGCGCCATCCACAACGTGCTGGTTCGTGACGATGTAGCCGTCCGGGGAGATGATGATACCGCTACCCACACCATGCTCGACATGCGGCTGCATCGGTTGCATCGGCATCTGCCCGAAGAAGTGTTGCAGCCCCGGCGGAAGTCCCTGCATCGGTCCTTCGTTGGACTCGGTCTCGTCCGTGCCGCGCGATGTAACCGCCACATTGACGACAGCGGGAGTGACCCGTGCCGCAACTGCTTCCATTGCATGATCGAGCGATGTGAGTGCTTCAACGCTGTCGTCGTCCATGGCAGCCGCGGCACGAACGTTGCCGCGGCCCGCGAAGACCGCAGCGCCCAGGGCGAAGGCTAGCACCACTGCTGCCGAGCCGGCAATCATCTTCGACTTGACTACTAATTGATTAGTTACATGCTTCATGGGTTGTTTTCTCCTTGTTGATGGTTAGAGGTTGAAATTGGGCGATGCCACGATCCTTGCCGTCATCGTGGCGCTTAAATCTCGACGAAAATCCAGCCATTCGGAATCGGAACGGCGGCATACGATCTTCCATTGCCTGTGCTGCGGACGCTTCGTGCAACGGTGAATATCAGTTGCGGAGAATCTTCAGTGTCACTCCATTCGGTCATCACAATCCACGCTTGTTGTGCGGGAACAGGATTCTTCCGCACGCTCCGCATCACAGCATTTCTGCGCACTGACTTGGTTGTCGATCCAGCCTGCTTGGTCGTCGATCCGGATTGCGTCGCGTGCTCAGGCATAACTGCCTTGACCATTTGCGCGTTTGCTTGCATTCCGGATTGCTCCTGCTTCATTGCGCTGCGATTCAGTCCAGGCAAATTCAAGGCAGGCGAAAAGTCAGCCTGCGACGCGGCCTGTTCCCGCGGAAAAAAGCTCACCAGTTGCGGGCTCCGTGCCAATGCAACAGCGCCGGCAAGGACACCGGCCATCAAGCTACCCGTCAAGACCACAGTCTGTCCGCGGTTCATTGAATGGTTGGGCCGGCGCAGGATTCGATGTACGCGGCGCACCAACTCCGACTGCCGCTGCCACGCGCCCAACACAAGCGAGAAGCTGCGGCGCAGCATGGAGTATTCAGCCAGGTGCGTGAGGCAAATCGCGTAAGCCTTGCGCCTGCCGGTGGACCGCAAAACGCTGTCGTCGCAGGCCAGTTCGCGCTCCGCACACAGCCGCCGCTCAACCCAAAGCAGAGCAGGATTCAACGGGAAGAGCACAAGAGCAATCTTCTGCAGCAGGTTGGTCCAGTCGTCAGCGCGGCGCAGATGCTCCATCTCATGCAACACAACTTGGCGCAGCTCCTCTTCATTCAGCCGTTCCATCAACGCAGGAGGAATGAGAATGCGCGGGTGAAAGAATCCAAAAACGCTGGGACGCTCAACCTCGAGCGAAGTGCAAAGCTCTGCCGAACGGCCAGTCTTGCCGCCAGCGGTTCCGATCTGGAGCAAGGGCTGCAAATCAGCGTCAATGGTTACAGGAGTTGCGCGCTTTGCCAACCTGCGCGAACAAAACGCGCAGTAGATTAACTGCGCTGCTCGCAACAGAGAGAGCGTTGCCCAGACAGCGGCAATGGTTGAACTCCAAATCAAACGAAAATGAAAGGGCGCGGGGCGGCCCATGCCTGCGGCAGACTCATTTGCGCCAAAATTCGGAATGGCCTGCTGCACCACCAACAGCAGGAAGACGTTCATCCAGATCACCGATCGGGCGGCAGCGCTCAAGCCCGGGAAAAGCCGCAGGCAAATCACCACGCAGGCAGCCAGAACGGCGCCCTCCCAAACCGCCGACAGCAGCGTACTCACAGCCGACGCGGCAACCAGCGCAGCAATATGCATGAAGGCTTCCATCTAGCTCTCCTCCTTCATATCGCTGGCCGCGTCTTCCGGCGCCTCGGCAATCGCTTCCTTCAGGCGCTTCAACTCGACGGGGCTGATCTCGTCGTCGCCCAGCAGCGAGAGCAACAGGCGTTCGCGCGAGTTGCCAAAAAATCTTTGCAGCACATGGCGAACCTCCGAACGCCCCGCCTCAAGCTCGCCCACACAAGAGCTGTAGAGGAACGCCCTGCCCTCTTGCCTGTGGCTCACATAGCCCTTGGTCTCCAGGATCCGGACGGTTGTGAGGACAGACGTATAAGCCAGCTCCCCTTCTTCAGAAGTCGCCGTGACCATATCAGCCACGGACGATTCTCCCCGATCCCACAGGACCTTCATGAGCCTGAGCTCCGCCGGGGTGAGCGTGATGGATCTTTTTGGAGGCATAGGATGCGGAATCCAGGAACCCGTCGAGGAGGAGGCTGAGTCGACGTGTCCTTTTTCTATAGACGTAATACTAATCAATTAGTTACTCGTGTGGATTCGATCTTTTTTTCGCGCACCGCCGATTTCGCACTTGAATCCGTGAACACTCATTGATTTCAATGGTTTACAGCGGCTCCTCCGTTCGAACAATTGTCGATTTTTGCGAAATAAGAACAGCCTCTGCGAGGGCTCTGTGCGTGGAAGTGAGAAAAAGGTCCGTGGGCGTGGCGCGGTACTCAGGGCGAGTTCCCGTGGAATCCAACCCTCCACGGGAACTCGCCCTTGATGTTTCAATGTGCTGGCTCTTGCGAACCGAACCTGCACCTCACATTGGGCCGAACGCGATCTTATGGGTTTACGCATAAAGTGAAACTCGACGACTCCCTTTCTCAATGTTTCTCGGAATCTGATACCACATAAGATGAAGCTACAGTGCAGAGTAGAATGATTCGAGAGATTCAGAGCTGAAAAAGGAGATTCCAGCTTCCATGCGCGTCTGGAAACAGATAAGTATGTTCGCATTCTGTTTGGCGCCTATGCTGGCGCCGCGCCTGTCGAGCGCATTGCAATCGAATGGCGATGTTCTCGAAATTCCCATCTATCTCAGGTCTGACCAGCCTCTCGAGCGTCGAGTCGACGACCTTCTGAGCCGGATGACTCTCAAGGAGAAAGTTGGCCAGCTCAACCTGCCGTGCGTTTACGTGGACGAATTGGGAAACGATATTCCAACCAAGATGGAAGCGACCAGGCGATTTGCGGCAGGAACATATACCAGCGAGATCGGACCGGGCGGCGGCTTTTTCACGCTGGCGAATGAGATTCTCCATGATGGGCCTCTACAGCAGGCGAAGTACTTCAATGACCTGCAAAAGATCGCCCTCACCCAGACGCGTCTGAAGATCCCTTTGCTTGAGGATGAAGAGGGAACGCATGGTGCAATGTTTTCCGGTGCAACGGTGTTTCCTGAAGGGCTGGCGATTGGCAGCACTTTCGACATGGATCTGGTCAAATCGGTTTACACAGCATCCGCTCAAGAAGCCAGAGCGGTCGGTATTCACATGCTCTCCACGCTGGTGATGGAGTTGGACCGGGATCCCCGAATGGGCCGAAATGCTGAAACTTACACTGAAGATCCCTACCTTTACTCGCGCCTCGCCGAGAGCATTGTTCATGGCGTGCAGGGCGACAACGTAAATGCGCCGGATAAAGTTGAGGCAGTCCTTACCGACTTCCCCACCCAGAGCGAACCCGTAAGCGGCATGGAGCGAGGTGCGATCGAGTTGTCGGAGCGGATGCTCCGAGAGGACTTTTTGGCTCCCTGGAGTTCGGGTATTACAAAGGCAGGCGCTCTCGGCGTGATGGCCGGCTATCCCGAAGTTGACGATGTGCCAGTGCATGCTTCGGAGAAGTGGCTCACCGAAGTCTTGCGAGGTGAGCTAGGCTTCCATGGGTTGGTGCTGAGCGAAGGCGGCGGATTTCAAACTCTGATAGATGAGGGCATTGTTCCCTCTCAAAAAGAGGCCGGAGCGGCGGCACTGAAGGCCGGTGTCGATTTGGACATAACCTACGAGCCGGCTTACATGGGACCTCTGATTGAGAACGTGCAGGAAGGACGGGTTTCGATTTCTCTTGTTGACCGTGCGGTCCGCCGGGTGCTCGAAGAGAAATTTCGCCTCGGTCTATTTGAGCACCCATATGTCGACCCGGAGAAGGCAGTTCAGATTGTACATTCACAGCAGCATCGAGAGTTGGCGCTCCAGGCCGCCCGCGAAGGGATCGTGCTCCTGAAAAATGAAAATCGTGTTTTGCCCTTGAGTCGAGATCTCAAGTCCATTGCTGTTATCGGACCGGATGCAGACGATGCCTTGAGCCAGCTAGGCGATTACAGGGCGCACATGGTCCTCCAGCCCGTGGTCACGATTCTAGATGGCATCAGGCAAAGAGCCGGCTCGCAGATGAAAGTGCTCTATGCCAAGGGATGCAATGTAATGGGCAGCGATAAGAGCGGATTCGAGGACGCGGTTCGTGCTGCAAAAGGCGCGGACTTGGCCGTAGTTGTCGTCGGCGAACACTTCGGCCACGAGGGAGAGACCAGAGAAGATCGGTCCACGGATGGCGAAGGTTCCGATGTGGCCAGCCTGGACCTTACCGGCGTTCAGGAGGACCTCATTCAGGCAGTTTCCGCCACTGGCACACCGGTCGTTGTGGTTCTCATCAATGGCCGGCCGCTCTCCGTCCGCTGGGAAGCCGCTCATGTGCCCGCCCTGGTTGAGGCGTGGGAACCGGGCGAAAGCGGCGGCACGGCGGTTGCGGATGTGCTTTTCGGCGACTTCAATCCCACCGGGCGGCTTCCGATCACCGTTCCGCGCAGCTCCGCGCAGTTGCCTGTCTATTACAACTCCAAGCCGTCGAAGATATTCTGGGTCCAGAAGGGATGGAGTAAGAACCATGGGTATGTGGACATGCCTGCCAGTCCTCTCTATCCATTCGGGTACGGCTTGAGTTACACGGAGTTTCGCTATGGCAATCTTCGTATCGATTCGCCGCAGATCCGAGCAGGTGGCATATCGCGCGTTCAGTTGGATGTAACAAATACTGGCAATCGACCTGGTATAGATACAGTTCAGCTATATCTTCACGAGCGTTTTGCTCCTGTATCGACTGCATACGAGCAACTGCGAGGGTTTCAGAAGGTTTCCCTGAATGCCGGCGAAACAAAAACCGTCGAGTTCACGCTGGTGCCGGAGGATCTGATGTTGCTCGACCTGGATATGCATTGGTCCGTCAAGCCAGGGATCTTTGATATCATGGTCGGCAGTTCCTCCTCTGATCTCCCACTCAAATCTACGCTCGAAGTCACTCCCGCATTTGAAACGCTGCCGCTTCAAGCAAAATAATGGGCGAGTTTCCCATGCCCTGTGCGATAACAGGGCGAATGAAGTTATCCCATTCTTGAGGCAGACAAGTTGAGTCGCACTTGATGACATTGTAGACACTCCGAAGCATCGGGGCACATTGATTCGAACAATGCAGATTGCATTGCCTGTTTCCCTGTAAGTGAGCATTGATCTGATTGACCGGTAGACAGGTATCCAATGGAACTATAATCCTGTCCGAAGCGATGACCGAACTGACCTGGGGGAGGTGTAAGGCATGAGACAGCTGATTTGGTGCGGCCCAGAGGGGGTCAAGCTCAATCACTTGCTTCAGGAACCCGCGCACCCCACCGACGACCAGGTGCTGGTCAAAATCCGCGCTGTTGGGATTTGCGGCACGGACATCCACATCATGAATGGAAACCTGGCGGGCGCCAATCCACCCATGATTCTTGGCCATGAGATGGCGGGGCAGATCGTTGAGATCGGCAGCAAAGTGCATCTCATTCGTCCGGGCGACCGCGTTACCATCGATTCGGTTTTTGGCTGCGGCAAGTGCGACGATTGTCAGCAAGGCAGAACTCAATTCTGTGCAGCCGGGTCAGAATACGGAATAAATCGAGACGGAGGATGCCAGGACTTTCTTACACTGCCGGAGAGAAATGTACATCGCATCCCCGATTCCATCTCGTTTGAAGAAGCCGCCGTGCTCGATGTAGAGGTGTGGAGCGCTATTCGAAAGTGTGGGATTCATGAGGGCGATCGCGTCCTTATCCTCGGCGCTGGACCGATCGGTCTCATCGCCTGTCAAATGGCCCGTGTGCTTGGAGCACAACATATAACTCTCAGTGACGTCTTGCAAACACGGCTGATCGCCGCAGAGGCCTTGCACGTTGCAGATGAATACGCTGAACTTCCAATCAATGGTGCTTCAAACAAAAAAGCGTATGACTTTGTGCTTGACTGCGCCGGCACTTCAAGCAGCACTCTGGGCGCGCTCCGTCTGGCGCGCATGGGAGGACGGGTGCTTCTCTTTGGCGTTCACGAGCACCCTGTGAAGGACTTGGATATCAATCTGATTGTGCTAAAGGATCTGGTCGTTTTCGGCGCGATGAGCGACCGCACAGGTTGGCAGGATGTCATAGAACTGGTTACTTCAGGCGCTCTCAATCTCAAAAGCCTCATCACGCACAGGTTTTCCCTTGAGGCGGGCTCGATTGGCTATGACGCAATGCGAAGGCGGGAAGAGGGTTTGATCAAGGCCGTTTTGATTCTTTAGCGGTTGTGTTTCCCTGCATTTTCTTGATCTTCCGCGCGTTCGGAAGGGAGCGATTTTTGGGGATGCTTGTATTATTGGGTTTGCTCCTTCCGGCAATCCCGTAAGATGTGAGCGTAGGAATTAGGTGCTTGCAGCTCGTCGTGCAAAGGTCTGCCGCGGTGACCCCTCGGGAAAGTTCGAATCGATGAAAATCAAAGCAATACGATCGGCAGGGTTACGCGGCAGCACGCCCGAGGGCGGTTGGGCCAATGAGATCAAACCGGACGATTGCATTCATGCTTTGGTTGCTGTATCCACAGACGAAGGCGTTACCGGTTGGGGATCGGCTTACACAAATGACGCTTTGGTTTTGGGTTCTCTGAAAGTTCTTGAGCCTCTATATATGGGGGAGAATCCTCTGGAACCGGAGCGGGTAAGTGAAAAGCTTCATGCAAACACGTTTTGGCAGGGTCGCGGCGGAGCCATAACTCATACCATCAGCGCGATTGATATCGCGCTGTGGGATATTCTCGGAAAAGTCACGGGGCAACCGGTTGGCCGCCTTCTGGGTGGCCGTTATCGAGACCGCGTCAGGCCTTATGCCTCGCTACTCATGGAAGAGCCCGAGCCATTGCGCGAGAAGCTTCTGGCGATCCGGGCGCAAGGGTTTCAAGCGTTCAAGATCGGTTGGGGGCCCTTCGGTCGCCGAAACAATGTTACGGATGAGCAGATCGTGCAAGCGGCACGCGAGGCAGTAGGACCTGAAGCACTTCTGATGGTCGATGCTGGAGCAAGCGATGCTTTCTGGGGCCAGGGATACAAGTGGGCGGCTCGTACCGCGCTGATGTTAGCCGATTACGACGTCCATTGGTTTGAAGAACCACTGCCGCCAGACAATTTGCAGGATTTTATCCTGCTTCGCCGGACCGCGCCGATACCGATCGCCGGTGGCGAGGTCTTGACGAGGCGTCAAGCTTTTGAACCTTGGATTCGGCAAGGCGCGTTCGACATTGTGCAACCAGATGCCACTAAAGTTGGCGGCATCAGCGAAGCTCGAAGAATTGCATGGATGGCGGAGGACCATGGTCTTCGCATGATCCCGCACGGGTGGAATACGGCGCTTGGTTTGGCGGCTGATCTTCAATTGGCATCTGCCATCCGGACTACCGATCTGATCGAATATCTCACCAACTCCCCGTTTATCGATGAGATCGTAGAAGATCGATGGACGTTGGATTCCATAGGCATGCTCGCGATACCGGATAAACCGGGGTTGGGTGTCTCTCTCAACCTGGATGCTGTCAGGCACTATACGGGTGTTGCATTCGACCAATCTTGAAACAACCCGCAAGCGGGAGGAGCATTTGAGCATGGTTCGCAAGTGGGCTGATCAGGTTTCAATGGGCATGGCATTCCGATGAACGGACCGCGAATTGCATTGATATTCGATTACGACGGAGTGCTCGCTGATACGGAACCGCTCCATTGGAAATCGTGGGCGAAGTTGCTGTTGTCTTATGGGATTGAATTCACATGGGAGGAATATCGAGCTTATGGACAAGGTGTAGACGATGTTCAGTTCTGTAAGTCGATACCCACAAAGTGGCCCCATTTAGATGCGAATGAACTCTTAGAGAGAAATGTTGAGCGCAAACAATCGGTTTGCGAGATGTCGTTAGCAGTGCCACCAATCCCTCAAGAAATCGTCGCACTTCTGACAACACTCCGGGCCTATCGATTGGGATTGGTGACGAGTTCGGAAAGGTGTGCGTCCAGCGAAGGCTGGCATGAACAGTGGGTGCAAGTCCCACCGGGGTAAGAGTCCAGGCCCCGTAGCTTGAATAGCAGGGTGGAGAGGAAACTTTCCATTTTGAAGCCTAT
>Ga0182024_10003433_pt1 | contig 37751 bp, 33 predicted proteins | sample P32metaG_FD_120480 | JGI IMG/M metagenome (GOLD analysis project Ga0182024, IMG submission 120480) | Permafrost microbial communities from Stordalen Mire, Sweden - P3-2 metaG (Illumina Assembly) | ecosystem: Environmental > Terrestrial > Soil > Wetlands > Permafrost | place: Sweden: Stordalen...
ACAAAGAAGCCAAGAATGCCCAGGATCAGCAGCGCCCCCGAGAAACGCCCCGCCCAGTCCAGCATACTGGGGTCGTGCCGGAGCAAGTCGCCGAAGAAGCGGCCCAAGGTGAGCAGCACGCTCACCCACAGCGTGGCGCCGATGCCGTCAAAGAGCAAAAACCGCCCATAGCTCATTCCGTTTTGTCCGGCTACTGGAGGGGCCAGTGTTGCCAGTCCCGGCACGAACTTGGCAATGAGCAGGGTGACATCGCGGCGGCGGCCAAGCGAGTCCTGTGTGCGGCGGACGCAGATGGTCGGCTCCAGCGAGAGCTTGCATAGCAACCGCAGCACATGATGGCCGTACTTACGGCCAATAAGGAACCAGGTGCTGTCAGCCACCAAAGCAGCGGCCAGTCCCGCAGCGAGCGCCAGCGGAAGACTGAGCTCGTGCTGGGCGGTGAGCGCTCCGGCAGCCAGCAAAATCGGCGTAGCGGGCAGCGGGATACCGAATTGCTCCACCAAGACCCAGGCGAAGAGCAGCAGGTAGCCGTAGGTCAATAAGATATGTGTCGGCAATTCCATAGTGTGGGTCCTGTCTTCGCTTGCGGGGAGTGCGCGGAATCAGACCGTCGTTTTCATCCCGCCGGTCACGAGGGCGGCGAGAGACTCGGGAGGGTCTCACTCTATCCGATGATTTTGGACGCGAATCGTCGCAAATGGTGAAGACTTGGCCGAACCCCATTCGGATTGCATGGTCCCGTGGGATGCGCCCGAGTGCAATCCAGAAGGTTACCGAATTGCTGGGGAACTTTTCGCCTCGCTACCGCATTACCAGTTGTGTAGGGCAGAGGCGGCGCTTCATGCAAGACGGACATCAGCAGTTTGTTCTACACTCGGAGGCGAAAAAGCCACCCACCATGATCGATGCGCCCAGAAGTCCAAGTGCGGACAGTTTTCGAGCTGCCGAGAGCGACGAACAGTTGATGGTTGCGTTTTCGCGCGGTTCGGATGATGCGTTCAGCACGCTCTTTTTGCGCTACAAGCAACCGCTGTTTGGTTTTTTTCGACGCCGTATTGCCGATCCAGCCCAAGGTGAAGAGCTGACGCAAGAAACCTTCATTGCGGTGCTTCGCGCATCGTCGCGCTACCAACCAGCCGCGCTTTTTCGCACGTATCTCTATGCCATCGCATTCAAAATCCTTCACGCTCATCGCCGCAAAGCTGCATTTCGGGCTACATTTCTGGGCGAACAACCGCCCGACCATGAGCCTTCGGTCGAAAACGCCATTGAAGCACAGGTAGTGATGCGCCAAGCAGTTGGGAAGCTGGAACGCCTTGACCGGGAAGTTCTCATACTGCGCGAATTTGAGCAGTTGAGCTATGCGGAGATTGCCGAACTGCTCGGCCTGCCTCTCAACACCGTTCGCTCGCGCCTGTTCCGGGCACGCACGGCTCTGCGCAGCCTGCTCGCCACACCGGCTTTCCATTCTTCCGATCAAGAGTTCGCTCAATCCGAGGAGCGTCTATGAACACCGCTTCCCATCCCGTTGCCCCAGAAGAGGTCATGGCCTTTCTCGATGGCGAACTCGCCTCTGCCGAGGCTGACGCCGTCTCTGCCCACCTCGATCAGTGCGCCGAATGCGCCCATCTCGCCGCGCAGTTCCGCGGCATGTCCCTGTCGCTCTCCGAATGGACCGTCCCGACCGTGCCGTCGAGCTTGGAAGAATCCGTAATAAGCCACGCCGCGAGAGCTGCCGCCAACCAAAAGCATGACAAACCAGGCCATTCCAACCAGCTCAGTTTTTGGAATTGGCGGCTATGGGCAGTCGGCGGAGCCGTTGCCACCTTGCTACTTGTTGTTGGCCTTTCAAATTCGTTCCGGACCCGTCATGAAATGGTGTTCGTGGAGCCTGGAATGCCGATGGCTGCACGGCCCCAAGCAACCAGACAGCCCTTGGATGTGGAAGGGTACTCCGATTCTCCGACGGAACCCAGGGGCATGGACGGATTGGTCGCGCCATCCGCGCCCGCGCCTTCAACTCCTGTCGCCAAAGCAGTTAGTGGCATAGCTGGCAGTGCAGACGCCCGTGCCTTTTCCGCTTCAACCCCCATGATTGCCCGCACCGTCTCTCTTTCCATTGTCGTGAAGGACTTTGCCACCGCTCGCGTCTCGCTCGACAGCATCCTCGCGCGCCATCGTGGCTATGCCGCGCAGCTCACCGCCGCGACCGCGGAACATGCTCCACGCAGTCTTCAGGCCTCTCTTCGCATTCCCGCGCCCGAACTCGCTTCCGTCCTTGCCGAACTCAAGTCCCTTGGCCGCGTGGGGAACGAATCTCAATCTGGCGAAGAGGTCACACAGCAACACACCGATCTGGTTGCGCGCTTGCAAAACTCCCGTGAAACTGAAGAGCGACTGCGTGCAATCCTTCAGCAGCGCACCGGAAAAATCGAAGATGTCCTTCAGGTTGAAGAGGAGATCGCCCGTGTGCGCGGCGAGATTGAAAGCATGGAAGCCGAGCAGCAGGCACTGGAACACCGCGTCGACTTCGCCACCATCGATCTTCAGCTCACGGAGGAGTACAAAGCCGAGTTGAACTCGCCTTCTGCGTCGGTCTCCAACCGCATCCACAACGCGTTTGTAGCCGGCTTGCGCAACGCGGCCGAGACGATCCTCGGCATCGTGCTCTTTTTTGAAGAGTCGGGCCCCGTTCTCCTCATTTGGCTAGCGATTCTTGGCGTGCCGGTCTCTCTCTTATGGCGCCGATACCGCAGGATGCAGGCCAAACTTTAAGGAGCCGAGCGGCTCTCAAACCACCCGATCACCCTGCGCTCATACTCCTCGGGCTCCGCGCCCGCTGCGCCGCAATGCCCTGCGTCCGCCGGTTCCCACAAGACTACTTCTGGTTTCCGCGACGAACTTCGCGCCAGAATCATCTCGGAGTGGCGCGGCGGAAGATTTGTATCTTTGCGGCCATGAATCAGCAGGACGGGAACGGTGCTTGCGGCCACCGCGCTCTGCGGCGAAGCCTGCTCCAGATCAACGCTGTATTTCCAACGCGCGTAGAGAAGCCCGACCTCTACTATAGGACGCAGCAGCGTGCGTCCCGCCCACGCCCCGGCGTTCATCTTCTCTCCCATGCGGTCATACGATGCCTCTCTGAAGCTCGCAAACGCTGACTCCGCAACCACCGCGCAGAATCCCGGCGTGGTCCTGAGAGATGCAAGCAATTGCGCGGCACCCATCGATTCTCCCAGTCCATCGATGCAACGTGGAGACTCCGACCGCTCGATCCAGTCAAACCAGCGCCTCACATCGCGGGCCTCCTTCACTCCGTAAGTCGCCATGTCTCCGCCGCTAGCGCCGTGCGCCCGCGCATCAGGCAGCAGCACGGCATACCCGTGGCGCAACAACATATCCGCACTGCCCAACATGCCCGCCCGGTTGTCGGTGTGCCCATGCAGGAGGATGACGGCGTCTCTGTTGCCATGCAAGGGCCGGATGCTCCATGCGCGGAGCGTTGCGCCGTCCTCCGCGGTAACGGAAACCTCCGCCAGCTGCGCGTGATTGCGTTCTGCCATGGCATGTGCGCGTACCTTGTCTTCCTGCGATAGAGCCCGTCTGCCGGGATGCAACGCCCATTCCGCGGCCAGAATGCCGACCGCAGCACAGACAACAAGCCAGACTGCGACAAGGACCACGCCCCAACGCAGAAGTACGCGCATATTCTTCATTGTCTTGTGTTTTACGTAGTAAGCGACCAATGCGTTCCCGAGTCACTTTACCGGCGCTATCAAGATCGATTTCCTTCACCCCGAGGGCGCGGAACGATCACCCCGCCGACCCTGCTGTTATCCTTGTTCCGATACCCTTCTCAACGATGACGAACTGGTCCAATACGCAGAGTCGCCCGCAAGCCGCGTCCTATGTGCGGGCTACCTGGCTGCTGTTTGCGGCCATCTTTGCCGCCGTGTACTTTGGCTCGCTGTTCTCTCCGCCGCTGCTCGACGATGTGGACGCCGCCCACGCCCAGGCTGCCCAGCATGTGGCTGAAACCGGCAATTGGATTACCTGCGAGATCGACGGCATTCGCTATATCGAAAAACCGCCCCTGCCCTACTGGCTGGTCGCTGGCTCCTACCGTATCTTTGGCGAAAACACGTTTGCCACTCACCTGCCCAATGCGCTGGCGATGCTCGGCCTCACCTGGCTCTCCTGGGCCTGGGCTCGTCGCGCCTGGGGCTTGCGCGGCGGCCTTTATGCGGGACTGGGTGTGCTCACCTCGATCGGCCCGTTTCTCTTCACCCGCTTCATCATTCCCGAGTCCATACTCAGTCTTTTTTTGCTGATTGCCCTCTACGGCCTGCTCACCGGCCTCGAGATGAGCCGCCCCATTCGCATTTACTGGATGTGGGCGAGCGTGGCCCTGGCGCTGCTGACCAAAGGACTCATCGCCCCCGTCTTCTTTGCCGGCGCGGCCATTCCCTACCTGCTGTTGACCGGGCAATGGCGCCGTTGGCGCCAGTTGAAGCCCGTCACCGGCTTTCTGCTTTTTCTGGCCATCGCCGCGCCCTGGCATATTCTCTGCGGCCTTGCCAATCCAGACCAGGGCCACCCTGTCGGCAACCATCCCACGATCGGCAACGTTCACGGATTCTTTTACTTCTATTTTGTCAACGAACACTTCCTGCGCTTCTTCTCGCTCCGCTACCCTCACGACTACAACAAGCTGCCCTTTGCCGCCTACTGGCTGCTGCATCTGGTGTGGCTCTTCCCGTGGAGCCTGTTTCTCCCAGCCCTGGTGGCCGTCGCCTGGAAGACCCGCCATCTCTGGGTTCAGCACATCCGTCACGATGCCGGCCAGACATTGGATTTTTACCTCGATAACTCCCAACGCGAAGATGTGGCCGGCTACGTCCTCCGGCTCAAGTTCCGCGTGCGCTCGGCCTGGCTGTTGAGCCTCTTCTCAGCATGGACTCTGCTTTTCTTCTCGATATCGAGTAACCAGGAGTACTACACCTTCCCTGTCTGGCCACCCATGTTCATCCTCATCGCGGCCGTACTCACCGGCATTGAGGAGAAGCGCGGACTGGACGGAGGCCCGGATCGCGGCCCGAACAGCTTGAGGCCGCTGATGTCAACGGCATGGCTCACAGGCGCGCAAGCCGTCTTCGCTGTCGTGGGCGTGCTGGCCGCCGCGGCGCTCGGCTGGGGACTGTGGGACTCCCGTCATCTGCCCTATGTCGCCGACATCGGCACCCTGCTCGCCCACCGCGCTGTTGGCAACTACACGCTCTCGATGTCTCACTTGTTCGACCTGACCGGTCCTTCCTTTGCCGCGCTCCGCTTGCCTGCCATCATGGCCGCCATCACTCTGCTGATCGGCCCCGCCATCGGCTGGCTGCTGCGCCTCAAAGAAAAGCAAATTGCCGCCACGGTGAGCGTAGCCATCACCTCGGCGGTCTTTCTGATCGCCGCGCACATCGCCTTCGCCCGTTTTGCGCCCATGCTCAGTTCAAAACAACTGGCAGACACCATTATTCAAAAAGGCTCGCACGCCGACACATTCATCATCTTCGGTGATCAGGACGACGCTTCTTCGGTCATTTTTTATACTCACAAGTTTCTGGGCAAGCCGACGCTTCTGGTCATTCCGCGCTGCGGCCAGCATGGCGAGGGTTCAACGCTCATCTGGGGCTCGTGCTATCCCGACGCACCCGATATTTTTCTCAGCGAAGACAAGCTGTCCAAAATCTGGGGCACCGGCGACCGCAAGTGGCTCTTTGCCCAGGATCTCAACCAGGCTAAAGCCGAGAGCCTGCTCGCCGGCCGCCTCTATCCGGTCCAATCCATTGCCGACAAAGCGCTCTGGACCGACCGACCGCTCAAGTAAGCCGGATGGGCTCCGCCATGACGCCGCTTTGCCCGCATTGCCGTATGACAATATAGGAGAGCGAGGAAGGTCCGCATGATTGAGCGCATCGCCATCCTGGGCACCGGCCTGCTGGGAACATCGGCAGGGCTGGCTCTGCGCGCGGCGGGCTTTCGCGGAGCAATCACGGGATGGAACCGGAGCCAGGAAGGCGCTCAGGTGGCGCTCTCGGTGGGAGCCATCGACTCGATCGCCGCAGACCCCTTGCAGGCGGCGCGCGAAAGCCAGGTTGTGTTGCTGGCCGTGCCTATCTATGCGACTCTCGACTTGATGGAGAAGCTGTCCGGCGTGCTTGGCCCCGAGCACCTGGTCACCGATGTGGGCAGCACCAAGGCGCAAATCTCAGCTGCTGCGGCCCGGCTCTTCAATACTCCAGATCGCGCCGCATTTCTTCCCGGCCACCCCATGGCGGGCAAGGAGCGGGGGGGCGCGACGCTGGGCGATGCGGATCTGTTTCGCGGCGCTGTTTGGCTGTTTACCGACGATCCGTCCGCACAGCGTTCCTCGCATTCCGCGGCCCTTGTGAAGAGCTGGCGGGAGTGGGTCACCGCGATGGGATCGAAGACCATCGACCTCGACCCCGCGCGCCACGATGAGCTGGTTGCATGGGTCAGTCACCTGCCGCAGTTCCTAGCCACGGCTCTGAGCGCGCTGCTCGAAGAAGAGGTGGGCGGCGCGCCGGAGTTGAGAGACGTAGGCGGCCGCGCCCTGCGCGAAATGACTCGCCTGGGCGCCAGTCCCTACTCCATGTGGCGCGACATTGCCTACACAAATACCGAGGCCGTTGAGGCGGCGCTGCTGGCGCTGGAGCAGCGGCTGACACACCTGCGCGAAAACCTGCGCACGCCGGCGTTGCGGGATGAATTCGAGCAGGCGAATCGATTCCGGCGGGAGTAACGCGCCTGGCCGCAAATAAGCCTGAAATCGTTCTAGGTTGCGGCCGCGATGGCTAATCTTGATCTTGCGGAACCGCCGAAAACCGGCTAATTTGAGACGAGTCAACACAGAAATAAACCTTCCAGTTCAACTAGCAGGGTGACTCTTGCCGAGCAATGGAGTTTGTGAGTCTGTAATCGCCCCGCAGCGGAGCAAGCCTTGCTTCGCCGGAGCCTTTCGCCTCAACTGCCTTTCCATTCTGGCGGCATTCTGCCTGCTTGCGGCGCAACTCGCGCACTCCCAGGAGATGGAGATCGCAGCGGCCAAAAACACCGCGGCGGAAACCGAGACCGTGGTGACTGGAAACGTTCCTGCCCGGCAGCCGGTGGAGAGTGACCTCACCGTGGAGGGATTGGCTTCTTACGGTCACTACAAAATCTTTGCCAGCGGATCAAGCTGCCATCTCTACACGGGGGGCGTCGAGTACGACCGTCATTCCTGGGGCCGTTTCCTGGGAGCACGGATGGACTATGTGGCGGAGTTTCTGCCATTGGTTCTTCTGGACGCACCGCTTACACAAGATATATGGGGCACTCCAACGAGCCCTTACCATCACATCGTGCCGGGGCTGGGATTTTCGCCGATCGGCTTTCGCTTGCTGTGGCGAGACCACAAGGCTATTAAGCCTTATCTGACCGCCAAAGGCGGGTTGCTAATCTTCCCCCAAAAGGTGCTCTCGCAGGAGGGCTCCTATGTGAACTTCAGCTTGCAGTCTGCCATGGGCGTGCAAGCCAGACTGACGCCGAGATTCGATCTGCGCCTTGGCCTATTCAGCGATTTTCATTTTTCGGACGACTTCATCGTGCCAGTCAACCCTGGCCTTGATGTCATGAATGCGAATTTGGGCTTGACCTACCATCTTGGACACCCGAGGCCCTGAATGCCGACTCGTCTCTTCTTGCTGATCTCGCTGCTGTGCCTGCCGCCGGTCCTCTACTCTCAATCGGAGGCCCCTGCGCATTATCAGATCTTCGGTGGTTATGCTTTCCTCTCCAACTCCTTGAATGGAGTACCCGGGTCCCACCAGCCGCTGAACGGATTCGATGCCTCCGTCGCCTTCCCCTCCTGGCGCCACTTGCGTTTCAAGGTTGACTTCTCCGCATACAGAGGGACCAACCTGGGCGCGCCGCAACACCCTTATTTCATCCTGGGCGGCGCGCAATACACGTGGCGGATCGGCAGAGAATCCGTTTTTGTGGAGGGATTGGGGGGAACCGGCGCAGCCAACCAAAGCTGGGGAACAAACAATGCAGTCGGTCAAACCGCCTCGTTTGCAGCCCTCGTCGGCGGTGGCCTGGACACGCCGCTTTCGCGGCATATCGCCTTCCGCGTGGATGGCGGTTTTCAGTACTCTTATTTCGCCCTGGAGCAACCAGAATCGAATATTCCATACCGGATCCCGGGCCTGCCCACCGAGTTTGGCCGTTTCTCCAGTGGATTGGTCTGGCAGTTCTAGGGCCTGTTCCAATTTCTGGACCGTTCCACGGCCTGCTTCCAGAGTCCGCGCCGCTCGGCTCGTTCCTGGGGGACGATCTTTGGTTCAAAACGTGTGTCGTTCTGCCGCTTTGCCCGCAGCTCTTCAGGGTTCGCCCAGAAACCCGTCGCCAATCCCGCGAGATAGGCAGCGCCCAGCGCGGTCGTCTCCGTCACCTGCGGACGCACCACCGGCACGCCCAGCACATCGGCCTGGAACTGCATCAGAAGGTTGTTCACTGCCGCGCCGCCATCCACACGCAGCGCCGCCAGAGGCGTCGTCTCGCTCTGGACGGCCTCGAGCACGTCGGCCACCTGGAAGGCGATGCTTTCAAGCGCCGCCCGCGCAATCTGGCCTGGGGAGGTGTCTCTGCGCAGCCCGATCAGCAGGCCGCTGGCGTGTGGATCCCAGTGTGGCGCGCCCAGTCCGACGAACGCCGGCACAAACACCACCCCGCCCGAGTCCGGCACACTGGCCGCCAACTGCTCTACTTCAGCTGACGAACCGATCAGCTTGAGGTTGTCGCGCAGCCATTGCACCACGGCCCCGCCGATAAAGATGCTTCCCTCGAACGCATACTCGAGGCGATGCCCGGCGCTGGCCGCCAGCGTGGTAATCAACCTGTGCTTCGAGCGCATAAACTCCGTGCCGATGTTTTGCAACAAAAAGCAGCCCGTCCCGTAGGTATTCTTGGCCTCGCCCGCCTGCCAGCACAACTGCCCGAAGAGCGCGGCCTGCTGGTCCCCGGCAACGCCCGCGATCATTGCGCCGCCCAGCCCCAGCGTCGTGGTTACTTCGCCCACCTGCTCGCTCGACCAGATGACTTTGGGCAACAGGCTTTCAGGGATGTTGAAGATGCGCAGCAGCTCCGCGTCCCACTCGCCCTTCACGATATTGAAGAGCAGCGTCCGCGATGCATTGGTCACGTCCGTCACGTGACGCATTCCGCTGGTCAAGTGCCAGATGAGCCAACTATCCACAGTGCCAAAGGCTAGCTCGCCGCGCTCGGCCTGCGCTCGCGCGCCTGGGACGTTGTCGAGGATCCAGCCCACCTTGGTCGCGGAAAAATACGGGTCCAGCACCAGCCCGGTCTTCGCGGAGACGCTCTCCTCCACTCCGCTCTCGACCAGCAGGGCGCATTGCGCAGCGGTGCGGCGATCTTGCCAAACGATGGCCGGATGAATCGGCTTGCCGGTCGCTCGCTCCCACACGATCACCGTCTCGCGCTGGTTGGTGATGCCGATGGCGGCCACATCCCGCGGCTGCGCGCCCACCCGCACCAGCACCTCGACCGCGCACGACAGTTGGCTGGTCAGAATCTCGGTAGGATCGTGCTCCACCCAGCCTGCCTGGGGGTAAAGCTGCTCGAACTCATGCTGCGCCACGGCAGCAATCGCTCCCGCCTCATCAAACAGAATCGCCCTGGAACTCGTCGTCCCCTGGTCCAATGCAAGAATGTAAGCCATATGCGTCGCCCGCCTGCGGACCCCAGTCAAACACGATGGGCTGCGTTTGGGCAAGGTCGCCTGGAATCGATGCCGCTTCGTCCTTTCATCAATCAATCAGCGAACCAAGAGAAGGTTATGGCAAAATAGAGTAGGATGGAATCCTATCCAGAGGCGGAGGACGGCGTATGCGCACCACCCGGCAGTTCAGCATTACCCTGCCCCATGAGATGGCGCAACGGGTCCGCGCCAAAGTCGAGTCCGGCGAGTATGCCTCGGAGAGCGAGGTCATTCGCGACGGCTTGCGCGCTCTTGAGATGCACGACCGCGCCCTGGAAACATGGCTGCTAGAAGATGTGGCAGCTGCGTACGACGCCATGAAAGCCGACCCATCGCGTGCGGTATCGGCAGAGAAGGTGTTGGATTCTCTTGCGGCGGCCCATAAATCCTCGCTCAGGGCAGGATGAAACATCAAATCGTGTATGCCCCGGAAGCGGAAGCTCAATTGGTGGCTCTGTACTTTCATATCGCTGAGGCGGCGTCTCCAGAGATTGCCGCCAGCTACGCCGACGCCATCGTGAAGCAGTGCGAAAGCCTGAAGACCTTCCCCCTCCGAGGTGCGCAACGGGACGACATCCTTCCCGGCCTGCGCGTTTTTGGCTTTCGAAAGCGCGTTTCAATCGCCTTTGAAACCACAGGTGAGGTGGTGACCATTCTCGGCATTTTTTATGGTGGGCAGAAATTCGAAGCGGCTTTTGACGAATAGCGGGGCGCCAAGATACTCACTCAGCTCTTCGCCTGCCCCGCCACCAGGATCGAATCAATCGTCAATTCGATCTTTCCGCCACCAGCATTGATTCAAGAATCCGATCTGAAACTTCCTTCACAGCGCCCGGCGAGTGAGACAGAAATAAGGTATTGGTCTTGTCGCTCTCGCCAATCGACTTCAGCGTGTCGAAGTACTGTGTTACCAGTACGAGCTGCATCACCTCTTTCGACGACGCACCCTCCACTGCCTTCTGGAACTGTTCGACCGACGTCTGCAAGCCTTCGATGATGGCCTTCCGCTGGTTCGCGATGCCTTGCCCTTGCAGGGCTTTGCTTTCCGCTTCCGCTTCCGCCTTCTTGACCACAAGAATCTTTTCCGCTTCGCCTCTGGCGTTGGCGGCCACCTGTTCGCGCTGGGCGGCGTTGATGTCGTTCATCGCCGACTTCACCTTGGAGTCGGGAACAATGTCGGTTACCAGCACATTCACGATCTCGTAGCCGAAGGTCGACATATCCGCATCGAGCTCCTGCTTCACCGCCGCGGCAATCGAGGATTGCGAGGCAAAGACTTCATCCAGAGTCATGCCCGGCACGTGGCCCAGAATTACCTGCTCCACATAGCTCTTAATCTGCGCCACCGGGTCCGACAATTTGTAGTACGCGTCATAAACCTTTTCAGGCCGAACGCGATTCTGCACTGAAATCGGAATAGTGACGAAGACATTGTCCTTGGTCTTGGTCTCCATGGTCAGCGTGATCTGGTTGACCCGCAGACTTACCAAGCCCGCCACGGAATCGAAGTACGGCGTCTTCCAGTTTAATCCGGGCTCGGCAACCCGAAGAAACTTGCCGAAGCGCGTGATTACGGCCACCTGCGCCGTGTTCACGGTGAAAAAGCTTCCCAGAATCAGCGAGAGACCGATGACTGCGACAATCGCCAACAGAACCATGAATACTATGTCCATTTGAGTCCTCCGTTACCCGCCGAAGCAGGCAACCCCGGATTATACAGGACAGCCATTTCAGCCAGATTGGGGGGGAGACGCCATCCCGCGGTTCCCATTCGAACCATGATTGCCGGATTCCTCTAACAACGAGCTATAGCCTCTATTGCACTTCCCCTATATAAACTGCGAACGGACCTAAAGCGATCGATTCGAGCGAACTCGGATCGACTCCTCCGGGCGTCTTGAGCAGCGTTTTCACTATGCCCCCAAGGCCCGGAGCACTCAGGCTCACTTTCTGCGGCTGGGCCGTGAAGTTCACTGACACAACCACAGCCGGCGCTCCCTGCGCTTGCCGCATCCAGCTCAGTACTTTGGTGTTTGCAGTGTCCAGCATTGTGACGTCGCCGCTGGCCAGCGCTGGATTGGTCTTCTTGAGTCGAATCAGCGCCTCGTACCACTTCAGCAGAGAGTTGGGATCGCTCTCCTCTGTTTTCACGTTGATTGTCGCAGCACTAGGCGGCACCGGCAGCCACGGGGTAGCCTTCGAGAATCCAGCGTTCGCGCTCCTGTCCCACTGCATGGGCGTGCGTTCCCCGTCGCGGCCTTTCTCCTTAGGCCACCCGGTCACGCCGATCGGATCCTTCACATCTTCTTTGCGCGTGGGCGGCGTGGTTCTCATGCCGATTTCGTCGCCATAGTAAAACAGCGCTGCTCCCCGGCTCGCAAACAGCACCGTAGAAATCACCCTCTGGATATCGGTGTCGTGTACTCCGTCGCCGTAGCGCGCGTCCAGCCGGGGATTGTCGTGGTTGTCGAAGATCAACAGCGGGACATTGCCGCCGATTCTGGAGTCCACGTCGTTGAGCCTCGCCCGGAATTTGGCGACGTCCAGCTTGTTAATGAGGCCCACCTGCATGTCCATCGGCAGATGAAACTCGGGCTTGTCCGCCGTCCCGTACATCTCAGCCAGATCGGCGATTTTGTCCATATACGTTTCGCCGATCAACACCCGTGTTCCAGGGAAGTCGCCGGAGTCGAACGTATCCATATAGGCGCGCATCTCCTGCATCACGGGATGCAAGCCGGGCAGGTTGTCAGTCTTCGAGTTGTCCAGCACCGGATCCCCGTAGGCATTCATCCGCGGCTTGCCGTCTTTGCCTTTCACCACGCCCTCATCGGCCAGGCTCGGGTCCTCGAACAGCGTCGTAATTGCATCGAACCGGAACCCGCTCACCCCCCGCTTAAGCCAAAAGGCGATGATGTCCTTAAAGGCCTCGTGAACCTTCGGGTTGTACCAGTTCAGATCCGGTTGCTGAATGTAGAACTTGTGATAGTAATACTGCCGCGTGGTAGAGTCCCACTCCCACGCGGAATGGCCAAACTCCGACTGCCAATTGTTCGGGGGCTCGCCCTTGCTGGTCGCGGTCTCTCCCCTGCCGTCGCGCCACATATACCAGTCGCGATAGGTGTTTTTGCGCGACGACCTCGATTGGATGAACCATTCATGCTTGTCCGAGGTGTGGTTCATTACCATGTCCATGACAATGCGGATATGGCGCTTTTCCGCTTCGGCCACCAGCCGGTCAAAGTCGGCCAGCGTGCCGTACTGTGGATCGATGTTCCTGTAGTCCGAGATGTCGTAGCCGAAGTCTACCTGCGGCGAGGGATAGCAAGGCGTAAGCCAGATGGCGTCGACGCCGAGATCCTTTAGGTAGTCCAGCCGCGAGGTAATTCCGTTCAGATCGCCAATCCCGTCCCCGTTTGAGTCTTGAAAGCTGCGCGGGTATATCTCGTAGATCACTGCGTTCTTCCACCAGTCCTGCATGGGGGAAGAGGCTGTTGTTCCGGATTGCAATGCGGTCGCGGGCCCGGTTTGTCCTATCGCGGCGCAGGTCCCGGCCGCGAGTGACAACACCAACATGCAGCTTTCTACAGCCTTTGCGATCCATTTGATCAAGTTGATCAAGCGCATGGCTATCTCCTCGTCTGTCTTTGCCGTTCATGGGATCGGCAACGGCGCGATCCAAGGCAAATTGTCACATCCGATGCGCCCAGGTCTCTGACCGTATGATTTCGTGCGCTGGGTTCGTGCTCTCCCGAAATCGGAATCTGGGGCACCCACAGTTGGTGCAACAACAAGCAGTCAGAAACCGAGCTTGAATATTGTGACCTGGGAACCTCAAATACTCTTACAAAGATTGGGAATACAGGGTTCTCACTCCTACCGCTAATCCGACGAACTAGCCTTCATGTGACCGAGACTCAACCCGAACTCAGGGTGCTCACGGGTTCCTTCGATATGAATCGGAATCTCGGTCCCCGCTCCGTCCTTCTCGAAGTGCCTGTCCAGCGGTTTCAGCAGCAGTCCCTTCCACCCACCCACCATATCCGACACGGTGGCATCCATCTTTGCGGTGCCGTCGAAATCCAGAGTGCCGCCCACCACGCCGTACGCGCCCTTGAGTTGGATTGTCGCGCCCGGCACCGTGTACGTCAGCGAAGGCAGCGTAATTACCCCGCCCGCCATCTGGAAGTCTCCCTTCATTGTCGAGTCAACGCTGGCCGGGTCGGTTGTCTTCACATCCCTAGGCCGCCCCTGGCCGCGCAGGCTCAGTTGCTCTATGCCCTTCTGAATCCTTTCACTGGCGAACCGTGCCTGATCCAGCACAAAACTCCCTTTCAAGCCTATCCGTTCATGCACCGGCGCCTTTCCCGGGGGGATATGCAGCGCAGCTTTCGCCGTCACTGCGCCGGTCAGCAGAGGCGCGCCCGAGTGGCTCGCCAAGCGCAGAAAATCCTCAACGCGCGCCCGATCCACGTCCACCTTGAGGGCAATATTGTGCCCGCCACTCTGCTGCACGCCGTCGGGCCTGGTGGTTACCACGCGCACAACCTGCCCCTGTGCCGTAAAGTGCGAGTGTCCCAGCATCGCTTCTACTGGCTGCAGCCATGTGTCGCCGTTGGTCCCATCCACCTTGGCGTGAAATTTCGTATGCAGCGCCAGCGGGTTGTCGAAAGGCCTCAAGCGGAAGTCCGGTGTATCCGTCTCCCCATCCACAATCAGGTTGCGCAATGTCCCCACGTAGTGTCCTGTCGATGACAGGATCCCCGCTATCTCCTTGAAATCGCTCAGGTCGGCGTGATCGAACTGATAGTCGCCCATGATTGGACTTTCGCCAAGGTCCGCCCATGGCAATGCTCCAAAGCTTCCCGTCGTATGAATCGTCCCCACCGGTCGTGGGTTGGTCAGCTCGGCACTGAATGCGATCGCCCCAGTCGCCCCTCCCGAGCCGGTCTTCGTCAGCTTGAAGTGCGCGATCTCAATCTCTGTCGGCAGCTTTCCCGGCTTGCTAGTCTCCAGCGTCAGGCGAGCCCCGCTGCACTCGACGCCGTCCACCCCAAATCGCGGGGCCTTGGCGTCAGTCTTCGGCCGCTCAGCCGGATCATGCTCCATGTGCGACCTCGGCGGCAGATCCACATCCAGCCCCTTTAACTGCACAACCGCAATATGAAACGGCTTGTCCGGCTCATAGCGCAGCGGTGTATGAAACCGAAACTCTTCCAGCCGGATCAGCGGAGTGACAGGCCCCGCCGCTGCAACACCAGTCGGCTCTGGAACATTGCCTTGTGCAGGCGGCCATATCCGCAGCCCTGTGCCTACCGCCCACACTCCCCACTGGCCCCCAATGCCACTGTGCAACGACACATGGAAGCTGTCCAATTCCACCCGCGCATGAAACCGCTCCTCCAATCCCGCCACGATCTGATCGCGCAGGAACGGCTCAGCCCGATGCGCAAGGAAAGCCACGACGGCGGCCAGCCCGGCCGACACTGCCAAGAGCCCGCCCCCAACCCACCAGAGCCAACGCTTTCCGCGCCAGAAAGATCTCCAAAGTGCCGCCAACTCTTCCTCCTGAGCCGTTTTCCATTGTTCGCAGCATTCGCCTATGGCCGACTGGCAGCCGAAGAACCCGGCCGTAAAACATAGGGGAACTGACGCGGTGACTGCCTATGGCCAACCCGAGCCGCTCAAAAAAGCCGAGGATTGGCGTCGCTATAGAGTTGATGCGTTTTGAGACGGAGTGTTGCCCGTAGGGCTGGGGCCCTGTTACGCAACCGCGCCATTTTTTTTACACGGTCTGATCTGCCGCCCGCTCTGTCCTCTTGTCGAACAGCTTGCAAATTTCGGCTTTTTCATGTAGTTTACTAACCAGTTAGTCAAAAAATGAACCTTATCCCTCAATCTCGCACCCAGACAGAACGCGCCGATCAGACCCGCGCGCGCATCCTCGAAGCCGCAACCCGCGAGTTCAGCTCGAACGGACTAGCCGGTGCCCGCACCGAGCGGATTGCCGAAGCCGCCGGCGTCAACAAAGCTCTCATTTACTACTACTTCCAGGGCAAGGAAGCCTTGTACACCGCAACTCTGGAATTTGTGGCCGAGCGCATGGCAGCTGTCAGTATGAAGGTTCTGACGCTGGAGTGCTCGGCTGGCGAGCGTCTTCTCCGTTTTGCACTTAACCATTTTGACCGCATTTATTCTCAGCCCGTCTTCCAGAGCCTCATGCAGCAGGAGATGATTCGCCTGCGCCGAGGAGAGTCGATCACCATGACCCCTCTGGTTGAAAAGCTCTTCCGGCCCATGGGAGACAAGATACTCGCTGTAGCGGAGGAGGGAATTCGTTCCGGCGAGTTGATCCAGGTGGAGAGCTCGCAAATCATGTACTCCACGCTTGGGCCCAACGTTTTCTATTTTCTGTCTGCGCCCATGATGAAGCTCATTACGGAGACGGATGTGTACGACGTTTCGGCGCTGGGGTTTCGGCGCAAGGCGGCTATCGAATATCTGGGCCAGTCGCTCTTTGTCGACCGAGCGTACGGAGCGCAGGTTGCCGCGCGCGTTCTGGCTGCAACCCCCATGCCCTTGGCAAGCGAGATTGAAATCGGCGGAATCGAAGCCGCCGAAGTCAGTACAAGCAAATTTAAAACAGACGAAGTGAGGCACTTGTGAACGCACGCAATCGAGTTTTTATGATCCTGGGCTTGCTCACCATCGGATCACTGATCTGGTACTTCGTCACCGTCCGCCCCACCGGCGACCTGCAATTGATCGGCACCGTCGATGCCAATGAAGTTGTGGTGAGCGCCAAAATTCCTGGCCGCATCCAGACGCTCACTGTCGAAGAAGGCCAGGACGTGAAGGCCGGAGAGCTCATCGCCATCATCGAAAGCGATGACCTGCAGGCCGCGCGCGCGGCCGCCGAGGCGACTGCCAACAGCCAGAAGTTCAAGCTCGGAGAAACTGTCGAAACCGAGCGCCAGACTGCTGGTGAAGTCGGCAGCGCTACAGTCAACGCCGAGGCACAGCTTCGGGCCGCACAGGCTTCGCTGGCTCAGGCCCAGGCGAATTACGACCACCAGCAGGCCGACACCAGCCGCACTCTTGCGCTCGCCCAGCAGGGCATCATGAGCGAGGAGTCAAAGGACGACGCGGCCACCATGCTGCAGGCGGCCAAAGCCGCCATCGACACGGCCCGGCAGAATGTCTCCGCCGCCGAGGCCTCGCTGCGCCAGGCCCACGCTCATGAGATGCTCGCCACCGTCGCAGCCCGCACTGTGGACGAGACACGCGACCAGGTTGCAAACGCCCGCGCTCTTGCTCAACAGGCGCAGGTCGAGGTCGGCTACTCGCAGGTATTTGCCCCGGTCGGCGGCAAAATCAACGTCCTCGCCGCTCGTCAGGGCGAAGTCGTCACTGTCGGCGCGCCTATCGCCACCGTCATGGACCTCACCCAGACCTGGGTGTATGCGCCTCTCCCCGAGACCCAGGCAGACACTGTGCAACTCGGGGACTCGCTCCGCGTCGTTATGCCCTCCGGTGCAACCATCCAGGGCAAAATCATCGCCAAATCCGCTGAAGCCGACTTCGCCACTCAGCGCGACGTTGGCGGCCGCAAGCGCGACATCAAAACCATTCAGTTAAAGCTCATCATCGACAATCCGAACGAGCGCTTCGTCCCCGGCATGACCGCAGAGGTCTACATCCCCAAGAACAAGCTGGTGAAACAATGACAGGCCCAACTCAGCAGGCTGCCATCGCCGTCGAGAACATCGTCAAGCGCTATGGCACCTTTGAAGCTGTTAAAGGCGTGAGCTTCTCGGTTGCCGACGGGGAAATCTTCGGCCTGCTCGGCCCCAACGGCGCTGGCAAGAGCACCCTCATTCGCATGATGACCACGCTTGTCCCCATCACCAGCGGCAAGGCCGTCGTCGCCGGATTCGATGTAGCCAAAGACCCGGACGCCGTCCGCCGCATGATCGGCGTCATTCCTCAGGCCCTCACCAGCGACCCCGACCTCACCGTCCAGGAGAACCTGAGTATTTACGCCAAGCTCTACAGTGTGCCCAAGGCGGAGCGCGAAAAAAACATCAACGATGTCCTTGAAGCGGTCGACCTCGTCAAGTGGCGTGGTGCGCAGGTCAAGACCCTCTCCGGCGGAATGCGCCGCCGCGTTGAAATCGCTCGCGGCCTGGTCCACAATCCCCATATCTTCTTTCTCGACGAGCCCACCACCGGCCTCGATCCCGTCTCTCGCATTGCCGTATGGGAGATGCTTAACAACCTCAGAGTTACACGCCATCTGACCATGCTTCTCACCACCCATTACATGGAAGAAGCCGACAAGCTCTGCGACCGCATCGCCATTGTCGATCACGGCACTCTCGTCGCGCTGGGCACGCCCCTCGAGCTCAAGCGCAACGTTCCCGGCGCCAACGTCGTCGAGGTTCACTTCGACCGCGAAACCGCTGAGTGGCAGGCCCGCCTGGAAGGCCTCGAAGGCGTCACCAGCGTCCAGGCCGAGTCAGCCGGCTTCTATCGCGTGCTAACTTCCTCCGGCTCCAGAACTACCATGCAGTTAGTCGAGTTAGCCGCTTCCCTCGACGAAACGCTAACTTCTCTGAGCGTCCAGAACACCACTCTCGACGATGTATTCGTCCATTACACCGGACGCCAACTCCGCGATGAGCAGGTTAAGCCTCCAGTCTTCACGTTGCCGCCCCGCCCCGGAGCACAGCCATGAACAGAATGTTCGCCATTATCGAGCGTGAAATGCGCAAGTTCTTCCGCTCGCCGACCCTGATGATCATGTCTCTGATGATGCCCCTGTTGCAACTCGTCATCATGGGCAACGCCTTTGGCGGTAAGATCGTGGGCGCGCATGTGGCGGTGGTCGACTACGATCACGGTCCGCAGGCGGTCAAACTCCGCGAGTCTTTTGACGCCATCGCCGCCAACATCAAAACCTTTACCACCGTCGATTACACAGACGAGAACAAGGCGCGTGAAGACGTCCGTACCGGCAAGATCGACGCCGCCGTCATCATTCCCGCCCAATACTCGCGTCGCGTCTACGCTCAGGACGCACCTGTCATTGGCTTTGTCGTGGACGATACCGACCAATTCACGTCGGGTTCGCTCGAGGCGGAGATGCAGCTGGTGGTTACAGCGCTGACGACTCCGGCAATCCAGCCCCGTCTGGCCACGGCCGTCGCCCTGAACATCGTCGAGCTATATCCCTACGTCAACTACATGAAATTTCTTCTTCCCCTTACAATAGCCTTGGCGATGTACATCTCGGTTATGATCGGCGGTGGGATGTTGTACATCGACGACAAAGCACGGGGCGTGCATGAAGGCTATCTCGTAACTCCAATCACCAGATTGGAGTTAGTTTTTGGCATGAACATCGCCGGATCCATGAAGGCCGTACTGGCCGGCATCTCCCTGACTGTCATCGGGTCGCTCATGGCCGGCCTCGGAGTGATCTTTCATCCTGAAGCATTGGCCGAGCTTATCTGCCTGATCATCGTTACCTCCATCGCATTCAACGGCATGATGTTTCTCATGATGGTGAGAGTGGATGATCCCCTGGTTCCACGCGCCATGTTCGGCGTTCTTAACACCCTTCTTCTCTATCCATCTGGAGGCATGTATCCCATCAGCGCATTTCCGCGTTGGCTTCAGGCCATCTCCGTCATTGACCCCTTCACCTACTGTGTTCACGGCTTCAAGGCCATTCTGTTAAAAGATGGGGGCTTCGTCGCCATTCAATACGACCTGCTCTTCCTCTTCGTCTTTGGCGTCGGCACCTTACTTATCGCCACGCCCCTCTTCAAGCGCACCATGTGACTGACACTCGGCCAAACGAGAAAAGAATTTCCGGCGGCAACGCGCATCGCTCCGGAATGCGAAAAGGCGGTCCATTCCTTGTGGGAGGATGGACCGCCTTTTGCGCTAGCATTCGATTTTTTAGACCTGCGAACCCATAACCCCAGGCAGGAGTCATTAAAAGGGCACAGCCAATCGGTTGGGGTTCTTACCCCTGTGGCGCTCGGCAAACGATTATGCTGCGATTGTCTTTTCTAGGAGGCCTTGTTGCGCAGTTCCTGCTCCGCCCTGAGCCAATCCTGCTCTGCGTGTCCATCCTTGAAGCCCCGCCCCGCCCAATACTTCTCAGCGAGCTTCCTGATCTCTTCGGGAGACGGCGCGTAAGGCTTGGCCACTTCAGCGACTGGTGTTTTTTGGGTTGTGGTCTTACGTGGCTTCGCGGCTGCCTTCGTCGTTTTCACTTTCTCTGTCATGAAAGTCTCCTCCGTTGAATTTCGCCACCCACATACGGGGCTCCAACTGTAGGATACAAAAACTCCCCTCTTTGTGCGACCCCTATCCGGTTGACCGTACCATTTCACTCAACCCTGGCACATGACACGCGGCGAAAACCAGTCGCCAGGTCGATCGATTGGCGAAAGCCAAATGCTTCAAGCTCAATGTAAGCGACTCGGTGCTCGGAGTTTATCCCTTGTTCTTACCCCTTGCGGCGGTAGAGGATCTGGAACTCGTAGCCGGAGTTGGCGGGGAAGAGGCTGGCCACGTGGCGGAGGCGTTCGGCGAGGGCGGGGGCGGCGAGCAAGGGGTACTCGCGCTCGCGCAGATCGTGGTAATCGAAGTCGACGGCCAGGGACAACATATAGACGGCCAAGGCATCAGAGAAGGCCGACTCGTAGTAACTGTTGCGGGAGCGTTCGTCGATGCTCTTCTGAGGGTCGCCATTGCGGCTGTCCTGGGCGCGGCGGCGAGTCTCCCAGGCGTCTTGGCTGGTTTCGCCGCGGACCTGGGCTTCGGCCTGAGACCAGGCCAGGGAGGAGAAGCTCTCAGGAACACCGGCGGCCTCGACAAAATTGTGAGCCACGTTGATGAAAAACTCGAAGGCCAGGCCGAAACGGTCTTCGACTAGACGTGTGGAAAGAAAAACCGCCTCGGTCGAACCGAATGTCGCGTTGCGGTGACAGATGGCGCGGTCGCCCAGATCGACGGTGTAGGCAGGGGCGATCATGACTTCGCCGGTATCGGCAATGGCCAGTGGAACGAAGTAATATGCTCGGTCGAGGAGTGCGGTCGAGAGAGTAGCCGGAACGGCGCCCACCAATCGTTCCAGGTCCGGCTCAGAGACGCGGGTCTCACCCCAGAAGGCGTAGTGAATTCCGTTGGACGCACGGTTCACAGTCGCTTGCGCGGAAACCTTTTCCGCGGGCCAAAGTTCGATTTGCGCGCTGGTCGACATCAAGTTGTTATTCTAGTCGATAGAGGCTTGGAGATGACGGAATCCATAAAAGCGCAACGCTCGGGCGGCGGGACGATTCTTGGCTTCCCGCTAGAGGGCTTCGGCCTGTTCACCAGCCTGCTGCTGGTCTTTACGTTGGCCTTCTTCACTTTTTTCGCAACCACCTGCATAGCAATCTTTTCTCTGCTGGGGTGGAACGTGATCGGGCATCACGCGGTCAGCTACGCGGACAGCTACCGCTATGTTGGCTGTCCCGCCGGGGTGGTCGTTCTGATTGTGGCGCTACCGGTTTTCGGCACGCTATGGGTGCGGGCCAAGCTGCGGCAATAGGTTCCTGCCGGACTTTGTATCCGAACACCGTTAATGTTTTAGTTACGTGCGCAAGACACCCCGCGCCTTCGATGCGATTGCCCTTCTTGGCGGTTTCACCGACGTGAAGTTGCCTCGGTTGTAACCTAAGTGAACGATCTTCATCCAATAATGGAGGTCTACCTCGCTCTGACTTCCTGGAGGTTTGAATGTTCGCATCACTTGCGAAACGCAAGACACTTTTTGCCATCGCGATGATTCTCGCTGGCTGCGCAGGGTGCAAAGCTGCTGCCAAGACGCCGATACCCTCTCCGGCAAACGATGCCGCACTGGCAAAATCGCCGGGGAAACAGACCGCTGTGTTTGCAGGCGGCTGCTTCTGGGGCACGCAATCCGTTTTTGAGCGCGTCAAGGGGGTGGTTGCCACGACAGCGGGCTATGCCGGCGGTTCCGCTTCGACAGCGACCTACGACCAAGTTACAACGGAGACGACAGGCCACGCGGAATCTGTAAAAGTGGTGTACGATCCTTCAAGAATCACCTACGGGCGGCTACTACAGATATTTTTCTCAGTGGTTCACGATCCGACACAGCTCAATCGGCAAGGGCCGGACGTCGGCACGTCCTATCGGTCGGCGATCTTTTACACCAATGAAGAGCAGCAAAAGATCAGCCTTGCTTACATCGCGCAGCTTGATGCAGCAAAAGTTTTTCCGAAGCCGATTGTGACGCAGGTCGTGCCCCTGAAGGGCTTTTACGATGCGGAGTCCTACCATCAGGACTATGCGCTGCACAATCCTGACAATCCTTATATTCTGGTCTGCGACCGTCCCAAGGTCGAGGCGCTCAAGAAGCAATTTCCGGAGTTGTTCCAGGACTATAAGGGCCGGTGAGGCGCAGCGAGCGCTCGTGATGCCGGCTTACCGGCTCACTGACTCGCTGTTGCGAAACATCTTCCAGAACTCCACGAACCCCTTCAGCCGCACAACCTGGAAGTAGTCGTTGGCCACTAAGTAGAAAAGCGCGGCCACGGCGGTGATGCAATGTAGGGCGTCGGCGCCGAGTTGATCGCTGAAAGGCAGTGGCGCGGCGGACAACACCATGGCCAGCACGATCAGGGCCAGCTTGACGATGCCCATTACCAGATTGGTTTCGACGAGCTTACTTGTGAAGGGCTTGCCCAGCCGCAGGTTGCGCGCTAGCGCCTGAGCTGGAGTGCAGTCCTCAAGCAACACCAGCAGTGGAGCGATTGCAAAGGGCCAGCTCACCAGAGCCCAGGTCGTGAAGAATCCCAGCGAAAGAAAGATCGCCCAGCATGAGAAGCCCACCAAATCCGGTTCGCCGGCGGTAGTGATGTGCGTGGCTGCAGCCCACTCGATGGAATGGAACCATCCCCACCAGGTTACGGCGAACAGAGCTAGCCAAGCGGCTTGCAAGATGATCGTCTGCAAGGGCCGGAAGGGCAGCCGTGGTTCTAGATCGGGGGCCAGACTCGCCGTGAGCCGCTTCAAAACCAGGCTACGCCCCAGCCCGGAGATAACTACCCAAGCCAGAGCGGCAATCGGCAGCAGCCAGCGCAACACGGCAGCGACGTGCGGCTGATAGAGCGCAAAGGCACGTGCCAACTGCACCGACGCCACCCACGGGTTCTCCGGATCGAGCGAGGTTAGCCCCGCGGATTCGAGAGGCAGCACAACGAGAATCCGCTGCACCTGAATCCAGCAGACAATCAGAAACGGAACGCCGAAGATCCAGCGCCAGCCGGCCTCAATTGCCGTAAGCGAAGGCCGATCGAAGACCCAACCCATCTGGCCCACCAGCGACTGGGTTCCGCGCAAAGGAGCGCCCACAGCTACTTAATCACCAGGTTCACCAGCTTACCCGGCACCACAATCACTTTGACCACAGTCTTACCCGCAATGCGCGACTGCACCTTTTCGACGGCCATTGCCGCTGCTTCGATGACTTTTGAATCGGCGTCGACTGCCACAGTGACGACCGCGACCAACTTGCCGTTGATCTGCACTGGAATTTCCAGCTCGTCTTCCTTGGCCAGTTCGGGGTCGCTGACCGGCCAGGGCGCGCGCAGGATGCCGCCTTCTTCGCCCAGTTGCTCCCACAGCTCCGACGCAAGATAGGGCGCATAAGGCGCCAGCAGCAGCACCAGCGACCGCAGCAGTTCGCGCACCACCGGTGCGGGGACTTCACCCGACGCCAATTGCGCATCGGCAGCTTGAATATCGTTTACCAGTTCCATGATCGCCGCGACACTGGTGTTGAAGTGCCAGCGCCCCTCAAAGTCCAAAGTGATTTTGGCGATGGTCTGGTGCAGCTTGCGCAGCAGCTTGAGCGCGGCTCCTCCATATTGCGTCTCGGATGGGGTTTCGTGCGCCGTGCGCGCAACGGGAGCATACTTCAGAGTGAGCCTGTAGGCGCGGCTCAGGAAGCGGCTGACCCCGGCCACTCCGTCCTCCTGCCAGTCGAGGTCGCGGTCCGGCGGCGCCGCGAACAACGAATACATGCGGGCGGCATCGGCGCCGTAGCGGGCCACCATGTCGTCGGGCGAAACCACGTTGCCCTTCGACTTGGACATCTTGGCGCGGTCCTTGATGACCATGCCCTGACTAAACTGCCGTTGCACCGGCTCGTTGTTGGTGACCAAGCCCAAATCGCGCATCATCTTGGTCCAGAAGCGCGAGTAGATCAGGTGCAGAATGGCGTGCTCCACGCCGCCGATATATTGATCGATGGGAAACCAGTACTGCGCCTTTTCCGAATCGAAGGGAGCCTCGGAATTCTTTGCGTCGATATAGCGATAGAAGTACCAGCTTGAGTCGACAAACGTGTCCATCGTATCGGTCTCGCGCTTGGCCGGGGCGCCGCATTTAGGGCAGGTGGTATTGAGGAACTCCGGAACACGGCTGAGCGGCGAGCCGCCCTGCTGGGTGATCTCAATCTGTTCCGGCAGCAGCACGGGCAACTGCTCGTCCGGCACCTGCACCAGCCCATCCCCCTCGCACTGCGACTCGCAATACACCATGGGAATCGGTGTACCCCAGTAGCGCTGCCGGCTCACGCCCCAGTCCTTCAGGCGGTAGGTGACCGCACTCTCGCCAAATTTGCCGCGGGCCGCAGTCTTCTGGAGGTATCTCTGCGCCTCGGAGCAACTCAACCCATCGTATTCGCCGGAGTTCACCAGTACGCCGTCTTCAGAAACGAAGGGCAGCACTACGGAAAGGGTCCTGTCCTCCGGATGAATCACCTGAACAACAGGCAGGCCGTATTTCGCCGCGAACTCGAAGTCTCTCTCATCGTGCGCGGGAACGCTCATGATAGCGCCCGTGCCGTAATCCGCGAGAATGTAGTTGGCTACCCAAATGGGCACGCGTGCGCCGTTGTAGGGGTTCATGGCGAAGCGCCCAGTGGGAATGCCCTGCTTCTCGATAGCGCCCAGGTCGCCGGCTTCCCTGGCCTTCTTCTGCTGATCGAGCAGTTCGTCGACCTTCGCCTTCAGCTCCGGGTTGGTGCCTGTGAACTCGGCCACCAGCGCATGTTGGGGCGCCAACTGCACACTCGTCGCGCCGAAGATCGTGTCCACACGGGTGGTGAAGACGCGAATGCGTTGGCCCGCCGGGATGAATTTCTCATGCCCTTCGGTCCACTCGCCGTTGACCCCTTCCTCTTCGAGAAAAAAGTCTACCTCCGTGCCTTCGCTGCGGCCGATCCAGTTGCGCTGCATGGTGCGCACTTTTTCAGGCCAGCCGTCCAGGCTATCCAGTCCATCGAGCAACTCATCGGCGTAGGCAGTGATGCGAAAGAACCACTGCATCAGATCGCGCTGGTCGACTTTGGTGTCATCGTGCCGCCAGCAGCAGCCGTCCACCACCTGCTCGTTGGCCAGCACCGTGGCGCACTCCGGGCACCAGTTCACTTTGCTCTTCTTGCGATACACCAGCCCGTTCTCGTACATGCGCAGAAAGAACCACTGATTCCAGCGGTAATAGTCTGGCAGGCAGGTGGTCACTTCCGTTGCCCAGTCAAAGCCCATACCCAGGCGCTCAAACTGCCGCTTCATTCCTGCGATGTTGGCAAGCGTCCACTCCCGCGGAGGCGTATGGTTCTTGAGCGCGGCATTTTCGGCCGGCAGCCCGAAAGCGTCCCAGCCCATGGGGTGCAGCACGTTGTAGCCACGCATCCACATGTGCCGGGCCAGCGCGTCGCCGATGGAGTAGTTGCGCACGTGCCCCATGTGCAACTGCCCGCTGGGATACGGAAGCATCTCCAGCACGTAATACTTGGGCTTGGCGCTGTCAATGCCCTCGGCTGCGTACAACGTAGGGTCCGAGGCCCATCGCTGCTGCCATTTGGGTTCAATCGCCGCCGGGTCGTATCGCAGTTCGTTTTCTTCCGCCATGACCCTTTCAGTGTAACCGGAAGGCGCAAACAACCTCAGGGCAACAGTGCGCGCAGCCACTCAGGAATGGGCTCACGCAGCTCAACATCTCGCCCATTTTCTCGCGTCGCAACCAGCCTGTAACCCACATCGAGATCGTTATGGTCGTAGACCCAAATATTAGCGATCTCCACGAGCGCCCGCTTCAAGTTACTCATGATGCGTGGGTACCGCTCCTTCAGTTTTTCCGTCGGGACATCGTGTCCGCCTTGCGATACACGCATCGCAACCCGGTCACCGGATATCTCAGGATCGGATATCCCTATAAAGATGAGAAAAACAAAGTAGCCTGCCTTCTCAGCGCTCTTTAGAAACTCCAGCTTGTCCCCGACCGGGTCCGAGAGAACAGTCTCAAACACAAAGCTTTCGCGTCGTTGTACCAATTGGCGGCGGAGATCGTCCGCCAAACTGGAAGCCGCGTACGCATCTATCTTCAAGGATTGCGCCAATATGTCCACATTCACAAAATCGAGAGCAGCTGCCGAAAGGTGGATCTCGAAGTAGGAGGATTTGCCGGCGCCATTCGGCCCCGCTATTGCTACCAGAATGGGACGCCGGTCAAGCAATCGATTCAGATTCACGCCGTCCGCTCGACCGGCCGCACTTCGGACTGACTGCCCTCAACATCTACACACACAAAAGCCCGGTTCACAAACCTCCCCACAGTCTCCGCGCCGTCGGCAGCCGTTCGTATGTATACCCTGGGCCGCCCAGGAAACTGCCTGTAATGCGGATAGGGCCGACTCTCCAGATAGGCTCTCGTGCGGGCGCGTCCTTCCGGCGTCTCCACAGAGGCCACCAACTGAGATAAAGGCTTAGTTTGCCCGGTCCGCCGCAGTTCCAAAACCTGTCTGCTAGACAGAAGCGGTTCCACCGCTTGCCCCAACTTGGCCCAGAACTCCACCTGACCCGCAATCGAGCGTATCTGACCCTTGCTGGCAATCCTGGCATCCAGCACCAGCGCATCCGACAATTTGACAGGCTGACTCATGGGCTTAAGGTAGCATAATGCTACCGCGCTTTCAACCGGAGAATGGCCGCTGTTCCACCAGGCTCTTCAGCACCCGCACGTTCCGCTCCTCGTCGCCAGGCTCGTCTACTGGGGTTTCGGCGATGAAGGCGGCATGAGCAAAGCGCTCGTCGTTGAGCAGCCGCCGGAATGGCTCGACGCCCATGGTGCCTTGGCCGATGTGCTCATGCCGGTCGAGCTTGGAGCCACGCGCGGCCTTGGCGTCATTGCAGTGCCAGACGCGGACGGCTTCGAACCCCACGGTCGAGGCAACCTGAGCCATGGTTGCCGCGTAGCCCTCGACGGTTACCAGATCGTAGCCGGCCACATGGGTGTGGCAGGTATCCAGGCAAACCCCCACCGGTGCGCTGGCCTTCAATCGCTCCACCAGCTCGGCCACTTGCTCAAAGCTGCCTCCCAGTGAAAACTCCGCCCCGGCCGTGTTCTCAATCAGGATGTGGAAGCCTGTTCCCTGCCAGGCGAGGGCGTCGATAGCGCGAGCAATCGAGTCCGCTGCCAGCTTGAGTCCCTCATCCCGCGTGAGTCCCTTCCACGAGCCCGGATGCAGCACCAGGTATTCGGCGCCAAAGGCCAGTGCCCGCTCGATCTCGCCGCGAAACGCCTCAATGCTTTTCAGGCGCACCTCGTCCGACTGGCTGCACACGTTGACCAGATAGCTGGTATGAATCGCAAGCGGCCCCACGTCAAGCGTCTTGCGCAACTCCGCCATGCGCGCAGCCTGCTTTGGATCCACCTTAGGCGCGCGCCACATCCGTGGGCTCGACGAAAAAATCTGAAAGGTATTCGCGCCAATCTCCCGCGCCCTCTCGACGGCGTTCGATGCTCCGCCTGCCGTTCCCAGATGCACCCCAATCCGCTTAGTCATGCGAACAGTTTAGAGCATTCTCCAAGGCAGGTTCGCGCTACTTGCGCAGATACTCCTTGGTTTGGCCGGTGCGGGCGTTGGTGACGGAGAAGCTGCCGTCGGGTGATGCGACGACCTTGATCCAGGCGCCGTCTGTGCCGCCCTTCAAGTTGGCGATCAGCGGATCGGGGCTGTTGTGGGCAGCGTCGGAGTCCTCGGCGGTGTGAAGCTGCCAGAGGTCTTCGAGGCCGGGGCTTTCATGGGCGGTCTGCCAAGCCTCGGGGCTGCCCGCCTTGTGTGCGCCGTTGTCCATGATCGCCACGCTGGGGTGGATTGCATCGACGAAGGCGCGTGAGTTGGACAGATTAAAGCCGTGATGGTTGACCAGATACAGGTCGACCGTGCCGATGAGATTGACGGGGCAGACGAGCGGAATCTCCTTGGCTTTGGTGAGGTCGCCGAGATCGAGGAAGCGGAATTTGCCGAACGTGACCAGCACGCCGGCCGAGCGGGGATTTTCGGTTTGGTCAAGCTCCCATTTGGGCTCGGCAGCGCAATACGGGTTGGGCAAAGGCATGATGCCTGGAACCGAGGCGATGTGTTCTCCGTCGGCGGTGAGGACGATGGTCGCCAGGCCGGGGATGGAGATGGTATCGCCAGGATGGACGATGCGGCGTGGCTTGCCCTCAATGGCTTTCAGGTAGTTGGCGTAGTCGGTGCGGGTGATGTCGGAGTCTTCGCGGTTGGGGCCGTGATCGAGAAACTCGCCGACTTGGACGTGCTTGACCAGCTCGGGGACGCCGCCGACGTGGTCGGTATGGAAGTGGGTGATAAGCACGTGGTCGAGCTTGGCGATACCGGCGTCGCGCATGGCTTGTTGAATGCGGTCTGCGTCGCGGGTGCCGACATGTGGCCAGCCGGTGTCGACGAGCAGCGACGCGCCGGAGGGGGAGACCAGCAGCGTGGACTGCCCGCCTTCGACATCGATGGCGTAGATAAGCAGCCGCCCTGCCGGTTTGGCCTGGGCGGATGCGGGCTGGGTCAGGGCGAGGCCGCAGACGGTGAGCAAAAGGGCGGTGAAGACGCGGGTGAAAGGCGGTAGAGGTTTGCGGCGGAGACGGTTCGAGCGGGAATCGACGGCAATTCGCATTTGCAGGATAGTGTACTCGGTTTCACCGCATCGATGAAGAGCGCCTGCGAAGCGCGGGGGGCCTTGCTGGTGTAAACTGATTTGGACCCCCAGCCGGCTCCCCCGAGTCGGCTCAATTGTGTCGGGACGTGGCTCAGCCTGGTAGAGCACTCGCTTGGGGTGCGAGGGGTCGGCAGTTCAAATCTGCCCGTCCCGACCATTTAAATAACCGGTTTACATAGTTATCTGGCAGTCTGCAGGTGAGTCGTCACCTGCTTGCATGGAATATCTGGCTCAGATCGGACTTCCCCGAGCCGGATGCGTACCAAGCAGCCCAATAATAGGGGTGACGGTAGCGAGGATCGCGCACCAGCGACTGACGCGCGATCGTGAGAGCCTCGGGGACACTGAGTCCGGTGGCGAGACCGCCATAGAAGGCATCCATCATGGGAACGGCGGACCTGGAGTCGATCTGCCAGCGTGTGGCGACTACATCGGGGACACCGAGCGAAGCTAGTGTGTCGACAATATCGCCCATGCCATGATTCCAACCCTCTTCTTTTTTCCCGGTCGAACAGGCGGAGAAGACGGCAAGTCGAGCGGCCTTCGGAGGATGCTTGCGCAGGAGGTCGCTGTCCATGTAAGGGCGATCTGGCGAAGGCCTGCCGGGACTTGCGCTGGCTGAGCCGGTTCCGCTGGGCACCGCTTGAGGGGCGAGCAGCAAGCGGGTGGCTCCGTCCTGCTGGGCGGCGTGGCCTGCAAAATGAATCGCCGAGGCCGTGGCCAGCCGTGCGGCGACTTGCGCCTGGGTGGCTTGTTCGGCAAGCAAAACACTGGGGGCGTTGTCGAAGCGGGCCACGGCTCTGGCTTCAACCAGCACCTCCGGCAGGAACTGGTTGTCAATGGAAGCGGCGGAGGCAACGGAAGCTCCAACAATGAGTGGTTGGCCCGAGGGATTGGCGGCGGTGGAGGCGGCGATTTCAGGTTTGCGGTCTTCGCGGCGGTCGAGAACCAGAGACGGCGACTCCTCGAGATTGAAGAACAGCCCGATCGGGCCAACGGTGGTTTCAACGGAGGGCCAGGGAAGATTGCCGAGCAGAGGGTCGGACTCAAGAAACAGTTGCCCTTTGATGGCGACCGATGGCGGGAGCGGTCCGGGCTGGGCAGACGGAACAAATGGCGCCAGTGGGTCAAACAGGAGCGCGCCCGCGCGCCGCGCCGCGCTATCGACGGATTCCATCGGGGTGGCCGGCGAACTGACGGCGCGTTCGAGCGATGACGCCGCCGCCAGCACCTCCTCCCTCTGGATGGGAACAGAGGTCCAGGTCACGCCCTGGGCATTGGCTCGGTAGAGAAGCAGGCGGTTCAGCAATACCACCTCCCCGAGTACCTGATCGGGGCCAAGCCGGCTGAGCGCGCTCAATAGTTTGGGCTGGAGGCAGGCAAGGCCTTTGTCAGGGCAGACCGGCACCGGCTTGCCCAGAATCCGCAGCCGGTATCTCTCCCATAAGGCAAGAATGTCAGCGCCCGAGCGGCCCTGCGCCAGCCAGACGCCGACCAGAACGGCGTAAAGCTCGCGATCTTGCTGGGCACGTACAACGGCCTCCGCGCCTGCCTCGCGCTCCTCTTCGATAAGTGCATCTCGCAGGAGAGGTTCGGCTGTCTCTGCATGACCCGTTGCCAGTTCCAACTGCCCGCGAGCCACCGCGTATTTTCGGCTGTGATCCGAATTGCTTTCGTCTGCCATGTGACCGGCGGCAGCGTCTAGCATTCTGCCCGCTTCTGTCGGGTCGCGGTGCTCAAGATAAAGGTTAGCCATAGCGATTTCGTTCTCAGCCAGGAATCCGCGGACGGCCTTGCCGCCGCCATAGGCCGCCAGCTCGGTCTGTGCGATCTGCATCTGCACCCGCGCTTCTTCGATTGCCCCTGCGCGAATGGCGGCAGACGCCAGATTCAGACGTTCCGTGGCGATCAATTGCCGGCTATCGGTAAGTTGGAGAACGCCCACCACCTCCCGCTGCATCAAGAGAGCAAGATGGACGCGCGGCGTCGCTTGCTCCGACTGCTGCAACCCGGATAACACGCCATAAAGCCGTATTGGAGGAAAGTCGCCGGTGTAAAACCTACGGATCGTCGGGAGATAAGTCCGCCATGCGGCCTCGGAATCCCCTGAATCGACAGCCGCCGCCCCGAGCAGATTCATGGCCCGAATCTCGACCATCGCGTAACCCCGATCTCGGGCTAGTCCGACGGCCCGTAGATACGAGGGATTATTTTCCACGGCGGTTCCAGGGGCGGGATCGCAGAGGGTGTCCTGCAAGAGATCGTAGATCTGAATCCATGCAAACTGCGGGTGACGTCCGAGGACAGGGTGGGCAGCGCTATAGCAGCCGTCCTGATCGGAGGAACGCATTAACGCGAAGGATTGCTCGACCTCGGCTCGGTCTTCTCCCGCTGCGTTGCCAAGGCGGTGAAACAGTTGGCTGGCGTGGCCAGACGATTGCTGGCCGGCAATGTAATCGCCCAGAACGTCTGCATCCATGGCCTGAGCCAGGTCATGGGCAGCCTGAATGAATTGAAGGTCGGGGGCGGAAGAGTCGGAAGGGAGAAGCTCGGCGAGCCAGGGATCGCGATGATTATGCTGGAGCGAGTGCGCGAGGGCATGAAGCAGTGTACGGGCAGCAAGGCAGTTTTCTTCGCACGGCGAACCCCTGGAGCGATCCACGGGCATGGGGAAGGCCGACTCGAGCAGCCGGGGTAGCAGGTAGCTGGAAAGCTCCTCGTCGAATGCAGCCAGCGCGTTGGGATCGGCCGCCAGAGCACGCATCGCCTGCGGGGTTCCCAGGCGTTGGTCCATGCGGCTCTGATGGCTCTTCAACTGGTTCAGTTTCTGCTCAAGTGCCTGCAAGCGGCGGCGGCCGTCGGCCAGCCAGCGGGCGTCGCGCTCGAAATGCAGATAGCGGTTCCAGGTCTCGACGGCGTTCATCACCTGGCCACGATCCTCCATGACAACGGCTTCATTGAACAGCACCACCGGGTCGCCAGGGGCCAGTTCGTCGGCGTGGCGGAGATATTCCAAGGCAGTGGCGCGATCGTTTTCGCTTCCCGTAGCGATGCCGCGTTGAAAGTAAGCCGACGCATCGTCTACCAACAGGCCGGAAGTAACCGGCCCAGCGGCCAGCAGACGGTCAAGAATGTCAATGGCCGGATCGAACTTCTCTTCGAGCACATCGGCGCGGGCTTCCAGTTGAAGCCAGTGCGGGTCTTCGGGTGCGCTCTCCAGGTGGCGTTCGATGCGGGCTCGGCCTTCCAGCAGCCGGGCCGACTCGCGGCCTGTGGAGCTGCCGCGAAGATGCGTTTCCGGGGTGACCTCGGCAAAACCGGCACCGGGAATGCGCAGATCGAAGATTCGGGACTGTGTATAAGCCTCGGCCAGCAGCTGTTCCGGGGCATTCGCGATCCGCCACCAGGCAGTGAGTCCGATAGCCAGGAGCAGCGATGCCGCAAGGCTGGCTCCGGCCCAGAGGTAAAATCGAGTGCTTTGCTTGCGCACAGGTTTAAGAAGGGCGCCATGGGGAGTGGCGGCAAGTTGTGCGGCCAGGTTATGTCGCCATTCTTTGGAGGCGGCAGCCAGGCCGGCAACTGTGGCGGCCTCCTCCGGCGAGGGGTCCGCGATCATCATGCGCAGGTGCTCGGCACAGGCAGAACACTCGGCCGCATGGGCCAGTAACTCCTCGAGAATCAAGGCATTCGCCGGACCTGCTTCCCCGCTGAGCAGTAGTTGCCACGCACTCGGCTCGGGGCAGAGCCCCGAAGCGCCGGCTGGCGGCGTGCCCGATGGGTCCTCTTGCGGAACCCTGGCGCGGGTTGAACGGCCCTCAAGCAATTCGTCTAGAGCCTTCTTCAAGGCATCTTCGGGGCGGTTCGGGTTGAGATCATCCTTCATATCGGCACTCTATTTAACGGAAATTTCTCCAACATTCCTTTCAGGAAACGTCTCCCATATTCCTTTCACAAAGCTGTTCCCGGCCTACCCAGAATCTGCATGTTCCTCCGGCTTTCCCCGTTCGATCTCTCCGCGAAGCCAGACTGTCACGCGCCGCAGCGCACTTTCCACGCCTTTCGCTGTCAGCCCCGAGGCTGCCATCCCGGCAATCTCCCCGGCCGTGAAGCCTTGCCGGTAATAGAGCCAGAAGATGGCGCGGTCGCGTTCCCCAATGGCGTCAGGAGCTGAGCGAAGCTTCGCGTCCAGTTGGGCCAGAAGAGCAGATTGCCGCATCTGTGCGGCTGGTTGGGCGCTCTCCGGAGGAAAGCACGAACCATCTTCAACGAGCGGCATGGTGACTACTTTGCCACCTCGCTTTTCCGAGTACTGACGCCGAAAATAGTCAGTGGCCACCGAGGCGGCAACGATGCGCAGCAGGCCCAGGAAGGAATCCTCGCCCCGCGGCTTGAAATCCCTCAGGATGCGGCGCTCCTGTTCGCACAGCTTCAGGAAGACCTCCTGTACGATATCGGCGACCGTTGCCGGAGATGGGCTGCTGAGCCACTGCCGGGCAGCACGCAGCGCTACCAGCGAGGCCAGCGGCATGCAGCGGCGTACAAACTCTTCCCATTCCGCTGCATTGGCAGAGTGGGCGCAGGCCTGAGCCAGATCGTTCATGGAGGTTCCAGATGCCATCATTGCGCGGGACACCAGTTTATCGCATAGATGCGGCAATAGTTATTTGTTTGTCAATAAGTCTGGTCCGTCGGGCTGTCCGCCTCCCGGCGCAACGTTTTCGTGCTGTGCTAGTATCCCCGCAAGCGTTCACAGTTGATTTCTGAGGAGCCCGGCATGGAAACCAACCTTCGCCCCCTCTCGCTTGCCGAGATACTGGACCGTACGGCCCAGCTCTACCGCACGAATTTTGTCCTCTTTGCGGGGATTGCGGCCGTCTACGCCGGGGTGCTGCTGGTGTTGAATCTGCTACAGATCGGAGTGGCGGAGTTGCTCCGCGAACGCCACATGGCGCAGCAAGCGACGTTGGTGCCGGTATACGCTCTGGTGCTTACTTTGCCGCTCATCGTCATCTTTTCCGGCGCGGCCATGGCGGCCAACAACCGGGCCGTAGCCTGGGTCAACATGGGTGAGCCGGCCACCATTCGCGGCGCGTATCGCAGCATCCTCCCGCGCCTGGGCAGCTACCTGTGGCTGATGACCATCGCCTCGTTTATCTGCTACCTTCCCCTTGCGCTGATTTTCGGCGCGCTCTTCCTAACGCTGATCGTTTTCTCCAAAGGGGCGTTCGCCCACCCCGGTGCCGGGGCCGACCCCTATGCCGGAATGCTTGTCGGACTTATCGCACTTGGGATTTTCTTCATCTGCATTCCGGCCACGATCTATGCCGTCGTGATGGCGTTGCGCTATTCCCTGGCGGTTCCCGCCTGCGTGGTCGAGACCCTCAAGGCTCGCCCAGCCCTCCGCCGCAGCATCGAGCTGAGCAAAGGATCGAGGGGGCGTATCTTCGTGATGGGGTTGCTGATCGCCGTGATTCAAATCGGGCTAGTGCTGTTTACTCAGATAGTCTTTATTGTGATGGCATTCAAGCATCAGGGCCAGTTGCCGGCGTGGGCGCAGGCGGCGCAACAGGTGGTCGGGTTCTTTACCAACACCTTCATCGGGCCCATGTATGCCACCGGCCTTACCCTCTTCTACTACGACCAGCGCATTCGCAAGGAGGGCTTTGACATCCAGTGGATGATGCGAGCCGCCGGGATGACCCCGCTCCCGCCGGAACCCGAACCCGCCGCTGTACCTCTAGCCCCGCCCTCCAGTGAATACGCGGTTTGGATTGAGCCGCAGGATTCAGGAAAACCAGAATGAATGAGCCGTTGCATCCCTCAAGCCTTGGCCCATCCAGTCTCGGCGAAATCCTGGACCGCACCGCCCATCTCTATCGCTCGCGCTTCCTCGTCTTCTTTGGAATCTCCGTCGTTCCCACCGCGGTGGTGCTGGTTCCTCTCTGCTGTATCTTTTTCCTTCTTGCCTGGTTGGGCTCAAACAAGCCCAACATCGCTCCAAGGCCGGAAGCCGCATTGTTGGCGGGCATATTCCTTGTCGTCGCGGGGGTGGTAGCCCTGGCGGCTTACCTGGGAGTTGCGGCTTTAGCCATGGCGGCCATGAACCACGCCGTAGCCCGCGCCTATCTAGGGGAAAAGACCACCATACGCGATGCCTACAAAGCCGTCTGGGGGCGGGGCTGGCACTATATAGGTCTGCTGTTTCTCGAAGGGATGGTTATCGGGGTCGCTCCCATGGCTGTTTGGATTGCGCTTTTGCTGTTGACAGGTGGCGTGGCTGCGCTCGCGCAGCGGGCGGGCATGGGCGGCATCGCCAGCGGCGCATTGTTTGGCCTGGTAGTGGTCCTCGTAGTTGTCGCGTTGGTTACCTACTTTTTCTGGATGTTGCTCCGTCTTTCGCTGGCCTTTCCCTCTTGCGTGATCGAGCGGATTGGCGCAGTAGCCGCCCTCAAGCGCAGCTCCCTGCTCAGCAGAGGAACCAGGGGACGCATCTTTCTGCTCTACCTGTTGGCGGCGGCGCTCACCTGGCTGCTTTCATTGGGGGTCACCGTGCCCCTGGCGATTGTCGCGGCCCTGATTCCCGCCTTCAGCGGTGCGCAACACGCGCAAGCCGCGGGTATCGTGATGGTCTTCATCATCTATGGCGGTTCGTTTGCCGTCCAGGCGCTCACCAAGCCTATCTATGGCATCGCCCTTACCCTCTTTTACTACGACCAGCGTATCCGCCAAGAGGGCTTCGATATCGAGTGGTTGATGCAGCGCGCTGGGCTGGTCGTGCAACCCCTGCCGATGCCAGAAGCTCAGCCGTGGCTGGCGGCGGTTCCACTCACGCCACCGAACGAACCCGCAGCTGATCCCGCACCGCTGCAAGCCGATGAGCCGCCACAATCCACAGAACCCCCCGCTATATCCGGAGAGCAAGTATGAGCGAATCCAATCCTCCCATTCCGTATGTCCCCGCCACCATCCCATCGTCCATGGGTCCAAATGCCCCCAAAACCATCGGCCAGATCCTCGATCGCACGTATCGCCTCATGCGCAATCACTTCATGTTGCTGGTGGGCGTCGCAGCCCTTCCGTCCGCGCTGCTGCTGGTGATGGTTGCGGCGTTCGAGGCGGTTCTTTGGATACCCATGATCCGGCAATTCCCCAAACCGCCCGATCCCGCGATCATGCTTCATTCGTTCAATCCGATCGCAATTTTTCTCGCGATAATCGTCATGCTGCTGCTTAACCTGGCAATCTTTTCCGTCTATCTGGCCGCGGCGAGTTATGCGGCTACGCGGGCAGACCTTGGCGTCAAGATCGCCATACGCGCGGCGTATGCGCGGGCCTGGCAGCGCCCGGGCCGGCACTTGTGGCTCCTGGTGCTTTGCTATTTGTATGCATTTTTTCCGCTCCTGCTGATCGAGGGTGCGGTGGTGCTCGTGGCAAGCTTGTTCGCCCACGGGGGCACAGCGACTCCGGCGCTTTTAGTGCTGATCCCACTGGCGGTCCTGTTGTATATCGCGACCTTTGTTTATGGGGTGCTGATGGGGCTGCGGCTCTCGCTGGCGTTTCCCGCATGTGTCGAAGAAGACCTGACTGCTTACGCGGCGATCAAGCGCAGCTTTCAGCTCACGCGAGGCGCAAAGGGCCGCATCTTCCTTGTCATTCTCGTCGTTTACGCCCTGCTGTATGCCGGTATTTTCATTGTCGAAATCGCGGCGATGTTGTTAACAGTGATCGGCATTCTCGTCGCGGCGGTGCTCCATGTTCATCTGCAAGCCCCATGGAGTTATGTCGGAATCGGCGTTCTGGGAGTGATTGCATTCGTTGTAATGACCTTATTCTTCTCCCTGAGTTATGCCGGCGTGCTGACGACTCTCGGAGTGGTCTATAACGACCAGCGCCTGCGCAAGGATGGCCCTCCGCCCGCGCCGCCGCAAGCGGGAGAAACACGGTGACGGCGACGCTACGCCCCCCGAACATGGGTGGAATCCTCGACCGCGCCATACAGATTCTGCGCGAGAGATTCGCCCTTTTTGCCGGCATTGCTGTTTTCCCTGGGCTTGCGCAATTGGCCGGCCAGCTTTCGTCCGTGCATCCCAATCCCGGGATCGCCGTCGCTTCCAATGGCGAAACCGCCTTTGAATTGGCAAGATATGGCGCTTCATTTGTGTTCTCGATTGCCAACCTTGTACTGTGAGCGATCGCCACCGCCGCCATTTGCCTGGCCTCTTCGCGGGTGCATTTTGGGGATTCGATCACGATCCGATCAGCCTACGGCGCCTTTGGATCCAAGGTTGGCCGCCTGATATGGCTTCAGATTCTACAAGGACTCTATGCAGGCTGGCCGATTATCTGCGCAGCGGTCATCTCTGTGGCTATCGCATCATCCGGAGCTTCGATCTATCTGCAAATCCCCGTCTGGATTCTTGGTTCGATTCCATGCCTCGCCTTGTATGCTCGCTGCGCGCTTGCGTTTCCTGCATCCGCTATTGAGAATCTGTCCGCGAGCGCTGCATTTGAGCGAAGCGTCAAACTGGGTGAAGGGAGCCGGTGGAGGATTTGCGGAGGATTTGTTTTGCCGTTGGCGGCTGCAGCGGCCTTTACTGCTAGCTTGGATTGGTTGATCGAGCTTATTAAGACAACTAGCCCCTTCCTGGCAAGCAGCCCTTTTGTCGTTGCCGGTCTCAACGGGATAGTGTCTTTAGAGCATTCTCACTATTTCTGTAGAGTGCCTAATCGAAGTCGGAACCAGGCCTGTGCGTTTTCCGGCGAGATTTGGGGCAGCAGTTCAGCGATGGCTTTGTCGAGGGCTTCTTTGGTTCGAG
>Ga0182024_10003434_pt1 | contig 37738 bp, 39 predicted proteins | sample P32metaG_FD_120480 | JGI IMG/M metagenome (GOLD analysis project Ga0182024, IMG submission 120480) | Permafrost microbial communities from Stordalen Mire, Sweden - P3-2 metaG (Illumina Assembly) | ecosystem: Environmental > Terrestrial > Soil > Wetlands > Permafrost | place: Sweden: Stordalen...
GCGTGGCGTTCGCGGTTGAAGGTGATGGGGTTGGCTTCGCAACCGAATCCTACGCCGTATCAGCGCTTTACACCACGCTCGCCAGCCTCTCAGCCGCCCTCTGGCGAATAAGACGGGCTAGATAATTGGTTCGAACCAACCTCAAATGCGACCAGCTTGCGGCTTTGCTCATTGCTTCGACACTTGCCTGGGAACGGCATTTCGAGTATTCAAACGCCTTAATTAGTTGAGCTGCTGTCGTAGAGGTAAGACGGATACTCGAAGCGCGAGCATCTCTTCCGCACATTCACATCGGCTTGCCTAGTCAGCGCTTTCAGGGAGGTCTCAAATTAGGCAGGTTCTCGTAACCGGGGCAGCCGGGTTTATCGGATTGCGTCTGGCATGTCGGCTAGCCGAAACACCAAACACGAAGCTGGTGCTGGTTGATAAACACTCGCCAGATGAGAGCGACGAGAGTTTTCGAGTACTCATAGCCCGTCCTAACGTTCGATTTGTGCGAACGGATTTAACGCTGCCCGGGTGTCTCGACGACGTTCCCCTGGATATTGACTTTGTCTTCCACGGCGCGGCTATACTTGGAGTTCAGCAAGTACTCGACGCTCCCGACCGCGTCCTCGAAGTTAATGCCTCATCGACACTGAACGTTTTCAAATTCGCGCGACGGCTCACTGGGCTAAGGCGGATCGTTTTCGCCTCGACCAGTGAAGTGTATGCCGGCACAAAGCGGTTCGGAATACCGCTGCCAACACCGGAGGACGTTGCAGTGTGTGTGGACGATGTTAGGTTAGCGCGCACAAGCTACGCAATGAGTAAGATCTACGGCGAAGCTATCGCATTCGCCTGGCGGAACGCGCATGGAATGCCCGTAACTGTCGTGCGCTACCACAATGTCTATGGGCCACGCATGGGCTTTCGCCACGTTGTTCCTCAGACTATCGAAAAGATCGTTCGCGCTACTAGCGAGGTCGACGTGCCCTCAGCCGGGCATACGAGGGCGTTCTGCTACATTGATGACGCGGTAGAGGCAACGGTTCGCTGCTTTCAAGCCGAACGGGCAGATGGAGAGATTATAAATATCGGCTCATCTGCCGAGGAAATTTCAATTCGTTCGCTCGTTGAGAAGATCGCGTTGGTCATGCAACGAAAGGTTACTATTCGCGAGTTAGCCGAGACGCCAGGGTCTCCCGTTCGGAGGTGCCCTGATACCACCAAATTACAACGAATCACGGGTTTTTCGGCTCGTATCGCGCTAGATGAAGGTCTTCGACGGACATGGTCTTGGTATAAGGACCACTTACTCGCGAATGACGCGCCCAATCGGAGAAAGCCCGGCTCTGCCTAGCTCACAATATTACCCTCTCTTCGGGTGAACTTAAGAACCATCAATCGGGCAGCCCAACATCGGACATCCGCACCGCGATGCGGCGCGCCCAAGAGGCGTCCAGGTAGGTTGCATTTGCTGAACAGAATGCGCATTAAAAATGAGCCAATACTCTCGTTCTTGTGAACGCTCAAGCCCCGGCGAGCGGGAAAGCAAGCTATGAATATGTCCATGTCCGAAACAACTTTCATTCCGCTGTGTGTCCCTCATCTTCGCGGAAAAGAATGGAGGTATCTGAAGGAATGTTTGGATACCGAATGGGTATCCACAGTCGGCTCCTTTGTGCAGCGCTTTGAGGACGACTTCGCCACCTTTATAGGAGCAAAATACGCGGTGGCTTGCGCGAGCGGATCCGCGGCGCTTCACATCGCATTGATGCTCGCCGGCGTTAGGCCCGGCGACATCGTTCTAGTTCCGACCCTAACTTTTATCGCACCTGTAAATACCATTCGCTATTGTGGCGCCTTTCCACTATTTCTCGACGCCGACGAACACTACAATCTAGATATTGATCAGACGCTTCGTTTCTTTCAAGGAGAATGCGATCAAAATGGCGCAGATTTGATCTATCGAAAGACGGGGCAGCGAATTGCGGGCATCATACCCGTTCACGTGTTCGGCAACGCGGCAAATCTCGAGCCCCTCGTACAAATCTGCAAGACTTTCGGCCTTCCGATCATTGAGGACGCAACAGAAAGTCTTGGTACGCGTTATCTCGACAACGCTGGCGCGCATGTAGGGAACAAGCACACGGGCACGATCGGAATCCTCGGCTGCTTTTCTTTCAATGGCAACAAAATCATAACTACGGGTGGCGGCGGAATGATCGTTACAGACGATCAGGAGCTTGCCGAGAAGGCCAAATACCTCACAACTCAAGCAAAAGACGACGATGTCCGTTTCATTCACAATGAAATTGGCTATAACTATCGCCTTACGAATATCCAAGCAGCGATTGGTTTGGCACAGCTTGAAGTATTGGAGAACTATAAGACACGGAAGCTTGAACTTTACTCAACATACCAACGCGCACTTGATGGAGTCGCCGGGCTGAAGATGGGCCACTTGCCCCCGTACGCATCGAATAATGGTTGGATGCCACCGCTGCAAATCGACTCAAAACGCTATGGTGAAGACCCTGACCAGTTAATGACTAGGCTTGCCAAAGCAAAAATTCAGTGTCGCCCGGTTTGGGAGCTCAATCATCGTCAGCAGCCCTATCTTGACTGTCAGAGACTGCCAACGATGCGCGCCGAGTATTTGCACGCAATTAGCCTCAGTATCCCATGCTCGGTCGGACTTACTCCAGCTCAGCAGGATCGCGTCATCACGGAGTTGCGTCGTGGAAGGTGAAGTCCTGCCCATCATCGTGATTGGGGGGGGGGGACATGCAAAAGTCTTGCTGAATATTCTTCGTCGTTTGACCATCTACCGTGTTCTTGGATTTGTGACTCCGGATGAGACGGGCACCCTGCTTGACTTTTCATGGCTTGGGAATGATGAACAGCTAAAAGAAATTTCGGCGAGGTATCGCAATGTTGCTGGAGCTATTGGCATCGGCAAAATAAATGCTAACGGCAGGCGTCTTGCTGTATTGCAGCGGGCGCGTAATGCTGGACTCCTAATGCCGCCGATCGTCGCGCCAACGGCGACCGTCGCTCCCGATGTGATCTTGGGCGATGGAACAGTTGTATTCGATGGCGCTATTATTCAGCCTGGGTGCGTAGTTGGAATCGGCAGCATCATCAACAATGGCGCCATTGTCGATCATGACTGCACGCTGGGTGACGACGTACACATCGCTCCTGGTGCTTCAATTAGTGGAGGCGTAACCGTTGGAAACGGATCGATGATCGGAGTTGGGGCGTCTTGTGCACATGGCAAGCGGATTGGCGCCGCATGTATGATCGGGGCAGGATCGGCCATCGTATCTGATTGTATCGATCCCGGAACATATCAAGGCGTCCCCGCGAAGTTTGTCCAGCCATGAAGAGGGTATTGATTGCCGTAATCGCCTACAATGAGGAAAAGAACCTTGCGGCTACACTCCAAGATCTTCGTGAGAATGGCCCAGCAAGCGATATAGTTATTTTCGACAATGGATCGTCGGATCGGACTAGAGAGATCGGACTCGCAGCAAACATCCCCGTCGTGACGCATTGTCTAAATTCTGGTAGCTCTATGGGCACAGTCACTAGCTATTTTATGTACGCATTCCGCCATCGTTATGACTGTCTTTGCCAGTTTGATGGCGATGGGCAGCACGTAGCTTCGGAGCTTCCTAAGATTATCGACCCTGTGGTCGAGAATAGGGCTGACTATGTTATCGGCTCTCGTTTTCTGGAGAAGCAAGGTTTCCAATCCCATTTCCTCCGGCGTGTCGGCATTCGGCTATTTGCTAAACTAGATTCGCTGATCATTGGCCAGCGTGTTACGGATGTGACGTCTGGATTTCGAGCTTATGGACCTCGCGTGATAGAATTTTTTGGCAAACATCACCTGCACGAACTCAGTGACACGAATCAACTATTGATATTTAGCCATTTTGCAGGTGCGCGCGTGTTAGAAGTTCCCGTGATCATGCAGGCACGCCTCCACGGCGTTTCCGAATTTCGATCGTCAGCCGCGCTCGTATTTCCCTTAAAAGGAGTAGTCAACATACTTGGCTGCGTACTACAGAAAAAAGAGCTTCGAAAAAAATGGGTATAGAAATAAAGATTCTCGCTGTTGTTGCAGGATTCGTCTACCTTCTGTTCGTATCGCTTTCGATCAAGCGCAATACATTGCGGCCTGCGTTTGCGGTGTTATGGATATCGGTATCGCTTTTTTTAATTTCCATCCCACTTCTTGAAGGAGTTTACAAAGCATCGGCCACTGCTATCGGAATTAGCGACGCGCGTCATATCATTTACATCGGGTTGATCGGATTTCTCTTAGTGTATGTTTTCTATTTGTCCCTAAAAATCAGCCGGATGTCTGATCGTATTCAAGTTTTGCTGTCAGAACTCGCGATCGTCGAATGCGATCTCAAACGACGAGCGGATGAAATCTCTTTTCCTGAAGGACTTCATCAATAAAGGTTCTTGGCATTAAGCATCGGCCCTAGCTAGTTCGTAGGTTGAATGATCAAGCCAAGGCTCAACGCATCGTGCGCCGTTCAGCTTAAAAGTCTGGAATCCTGCCCAGACAGCATCCCGCGTTATTGCATGTCGCCAAGCCGATCGACTACATGCTACAAGCGCCTGGTTCGCGCGATTCATCGACCACGGCCGGTGAAGGCTGAAACACTCGCGTTGCCAGCCTGGGAATCAGGAAATGGCTTTCCAGTATCCGGGGCGTTGTTCGATGCAGTGCGGCGGGTGCGGGTTGATCGCGCGATATACACGAAACCGCTGCGTTTCCTTGATTAGAACGAACGCCGCCGCATCAACGGGATAATCGGGCTGATGGTAATTGGTGCGGTCAACAAACACGTAATTAATGCCAAACTTCTCAGCGGCCTCCGCCGAAACCTTACCCAACGTATCTACTTCTGTCACGGCGCATTGAAGGATGTCTGCCCTCAAAAAATACCGATAGTAGCTAAGAATTAGTAGTCGTTCTCCAGGTTTCAGGAGATCGTTGATGGTCTCGCTGATCTCGCAATAGCCCTCGCCTATGCAAATATTGCGGCCTTCGATCTCCGCAGCGAGAGATCGCTCGGCGGCGACGCCATGATATAGTGCGGTTTCGATGCCGACGATTACGGTGACAAAAAAGGCGGCGGCAATCACGCCATAGGAGACCAGTCTGCCGCCTAGGCCGATCCAGGCGCGCTGTAAAGCCCAGGCCGCAGGGATGGCCGCGAGCAGTAACGGTGCTAGAAAGTAACGCGGGACTATCTGCGATGGCATCACAAAGAACCATGCAGCAACTCCGATAACCGCTGCAAGAGTGACGCGCCAAAGCCGCGGAGTCATATCCCGCCACCATCCGCTCGCGACCAGAACTCCAAGCCCGCCGATCACGAGTGGAGATAGGTCACCGTGCTGCCCCGAATAATTTCCGAACGTCAAAGACAATGGAAGCGTCAGCAAAATTCGACGCGTCGTCTCGTCTGAGAAGAAGACGTCGCGACCGACGCTTGTCCCAATCAGCGGCAGCAGCGGATTGGAATACAGCATTTCGTTTTTAATCAGTTGCGGAATCGAAACCAGTATTGCGGCGATCCCGATGAAAACACACCAGCGCGCTATTCGACGAACCCTTACGCCGGGCGGATAAACAACGAGCGCCGCCATCATCACCAGCCATGCCAGCGTAGCACCGAGGGGTACAATGTAGGTTAGCTTGGCGCTCACGGCCGTCCCCGACAGCCAGCCAGTTAAGACAGTTGCGCGTCGATCCAATCCTAATCGAAGCGCCCAGAGGACAGAACACAGCGCCGGCGCCACGGCGATCAAGTCAGTTTTTCCGTCAACTGCAACATTGATGACGGCTGTCGAGGTCACCATCGCCAGCACTGCCAACAAGCAGCCGCGCGGATCGCAATCACACTCTGCAGCCACCAGCCACATCGAACGTGCCCCGGCAAGCAGACTCATCCAGGCGAAGAACTTGGCGGCATGCTCGCCCCCGAGTTCCAACAGCACAGCGAAGTGAGCTTCCGAAGCCATCCAAATGCTGCAGAAACTTTCGTAACCAACCAACGGCCGAATCGCTCCTGAAGCGGCGATGACTTTTGGCCATGCGAGATAAAAGGCGACAGGATCTCCAAACGGCGGCCGTAATGATGAAAATCCAAAGAGTGCTAGCAATCCTATCAGGCAGAACAGCAGCAAAAGCCCCGTGAGGGTGAAAATACCTTCGCCCCAGCGCGGGGTATACCGTTTTGGCCAAAGGGAAAAAATGCACCAAGCGCCGTAAGCGAATCCTGCGATCAGAAACGGCGCGACGACGGAAGGCTTCAGCCATCCTGCCAAGCCCAGCAAAATCCAAAGGCCCGCGTATTGGCCAACCCCGAAAGAAAAAGCTGTCGCGACATCGATTTTTTGTGAGGAAACGCCAAACCAACGCTCACCGACCGCCCATGCCGCAAATCCGGCACCACCAAGCGCAACGCCATATGTGATTGTGACAAGACAGGATACAATGATCGAAAAAAGCGCAGACATCGTTATTTCTTGTAGTCGGCAGCGAACCAGGGTCCCAGGGTATCGCGGGCCGCCACAAGAAACGTCAGCGACGGCGCCCATGTAACAATTGCTCCCATGGTATAGGGAGCTTGCAACAGTAAATAGCCTGCGGTGACAGTCACCAACCAAAAAACAGTAAACACCTGAAAAATCAGACCTCGCCGGCATAGTATCATGCTGGATTGGTAACAAAGCATTTTGGAGAGTCAATACCCCGCACGCTTGCTGCGCAAGCCTGGGTCGAATAACCTATCGATTCCGGGTGCTCTTCCTCGACCGCAGCGTTTCAGGATTTCAAGACCGGCGCGTTCAAATTCCTGTCTAGCGTCCCTACGCGCTTTATTTGCTCCACACTACGCCGCTGCTTTGGCTTATTGGTACGGTCTACCCCTTTCACTGCATGGTTTAACATGCCTCTCGCGGTGATGCTCTTGGTTGCGATAATGTTTGATGTGGCGGTTTTGGCGTTACCTCCTTTGTAGACTTTGCCACTACCGCCAGCAAGCTGGTATACGACCCCGGTCGGCACTGCACGCATCTCGACATCAAAGTCTGCCGTGTTGAGCACGACGCACAAACCTTCAGCGGATTCCGTCGGCCAGAACGATCGCGCGCCTCATGACAACTGGCGGGGATAGGCTTACGAAAGCGAAGACCGTCACGGTCGCCGCGATTAAAGCTTGCATACCGTCCTGAGTCGAGGCCAGTGAGATCATCGCCGAATTCACACGACGACCAGGCGCAAAGCCGAGCAGGGCCCACACGGTGGATCGACCGGGCCCGCGCCAGTCTCGTTACTTCCTTCGCCAGCGGTGTCACGAAGGACGAAGCGGCGGTTCGGGCGGCAATCACTCCGCCCTGGTCCAACGGACAGACTGAAGGTCAGATCACCTGCCTCAAGCTCGTGAGACGGCAGATGTACGGTCGCGGGAAAGCCTGCTTCAGGCCAGGCTAATCGGCGCAGAATAATCGGAGCTGCACCCAAACTGCGTCAAAGCCCCTTTTGAATGCCGATAAGAGGTCCCAATCCAACGCCGATTGACAACCCATTTCGAAGGCGTATCATGAAAGAGTTCTGAAGAATCGCGCAGCGCTTGCCCGACATATATCGAGCTTTTCCGATCCTTTTCTAAAAAGCCGTTGCTCGATCTTGCGAAAACCAGAGCCAGGACAACACCCCCTACCCGCAGTAATGGGATCCAACCACGCTAAAGATTAAATGGGAAATATAAAGCGAGTGCCCGGCTGGCGAGCAGCGGCGACTCTGGATGAACCTGACCAAAAGGATAAGGGATGCAGCATATTTCAAGTTCGTTACTGATGTTCGGCGTCACCGCTTGCTTGCTGTGCAGCTATTCGGACGACATCAAAGCTGAGGATATCAAAGCTATTGCGAAACGAGAAACTCCCACCATCATCAACATTTTCGCGCCTCACCGCAATGACTGCAAGGAAGACACCACCACATCATACAGCCTTCCGGTCCAGCCTAAAAATGGCCGCGCCGAAATCAAGATAGACACGATCAAGTTGACAAGCTCGAGGTTCCCAAATTGCGTCGATAAACAGGTTCAGGGATATCAAATTTATTACACCTCCAAACGCGGTTTTGTGGGCACAGATACCCTGGTCGTAAAGCAAACGCAGGGCAAGAATGATGCGGAAATTCGCTTTGCGATAACGGTCAATTAATTGGGCTTCGCGCGCCCCGCCGGTTCCGCGCGAAGCTGAAACGGCTACTGGCTGACGCCATACTGGATAGTGCGGCCCTGAAGGATCTTCTGGGAGAGAAGTGGTTGCGCCCGGCAGGAAGCGGAAAGGTTTCGCTCATCTGGTGGATGCCCGCAGGATGAGCGAACGGCGGGCGTCTAAAGCCATCGACTGCTGCCGCATGACCATGAGATACCGCACGACCCGGTGGACAACGCCAGCATTCGTCAGCATACGAAGGCGATCGCCTACGAACGCGGCCGTCTCGGCTACGACTCCTGCATGTTCTGCTCAGGCGTGAGAGCTACGTGGTCAACCACAAGAGGCTGTTCCGGCTCTATCGGGAGGAAAAAGCGCGCGGTGCGCCGCCGTGGCGGCCGCAAGCGTGGTCTTCGGAACCAGGGCACGACGCTGGTTGCGAAGGGGCCAACAAACGCTGGTCGTTCGGCTCTGCGTCGGACAAGCTCACCGGCTGCCGCCGCTTCCGACCATCGTCAATGACTGCACCCGGGAAAGCCGGAAAGCCTGACACTGGTGGCCGACGCCTCGCTCTCCGGCGTCCGCATGGCGCGGGAACTGGACCGGCTGATGATCGAGCGCGGCGAGCCGAAGATGATCGTCAGCGACAATGGCAGCGAGCTTTGTCCATCCGATCTGAGCTAGCGTTTCACTACCACTTCAGCGAATGTTCCAAGCGGCCGATAGTGGGCGGCCATCTCTGTGTAGTGCTGCATGGAATTGGGTCGGCAGTTAACAAGCTGTTCGATTATGCGGGCGCATTCAATAAGGTCGAACACCTCCCTGCGAGGTAAAGCGTGCCCAACCAACAACAGGCCAGAGCAATTTGGCCCGATTGCGGTCCGAGACCCGGTGTTTTCGCTTCATGACGCACTTGCCTCCGAATTTCAGCCGCGCTTTAATGGCCGCATGCTTGCCCTACTCGAAAGGTATCGCGACCGATGCGGATGATTTTGAACATTGTCGGCGGAGTCACGATCGTCGTGATCTTTTTCTTTGGTACGTTGTTTCTTCTGGACCGTTACCAGGTTCAGGATCCATTAGCCCGAGAAGCGAATTCGCTCAGGTCGGCATTAAAAAAATACCGGGCCGCTAATGGTGCTTATCCAGCAATCAATGATAATTTGATCACCGAAGTAAAGAAAGTACTGGTCAGCGGCGGTTATCTTCCTTCCGACGGCCGTCCCGAGCCCGACAAGGATCTTCATTATCATTCCCCCGACGGAAAAAGTTATGGCTTGTGGTTCCACATCAACCGAACCGCCGCCAACCCACTAGGAACCCCCTGCGTGATAGAAGTCGACACCACGGGAAAAACCGGATGGTGGGGGACCCCCCCGAAATGCGAATTTTAACGCGAACCAGTCATGTTCAGCCTCGCGCCGAAGCTCGCGATACTATTCCATAAATTATACCTGAAATGACGTATTCAAGGAAGGCGTTGGTCCGTTTCGACGAAGCCATTTCATCCCAAGCGTCAGGCAACCTCAATCATCGCGTTCTTCAATTGGCGATAGGAAACCCTTAAAGAAGCTCCCATCGAGTTTAGCAGCATTTTGGGGAATCGAATAAGTAGCAGACCAAAAATGCACCTCTTCGGTAAATTGAACGTCTTCCTCTTCTGTATAGATTTTCGACAACATCATTGCGGTCGGGATAATGTGATACCGAGCGTCAGATAGACAAAGATGGGCCGCGACGAGTGCCGCTTGATCTAGGTGCCACGTCAATGCTGCTGGATCCTGCATTCGATCCGACAGGTAACGAACCAGCGCCTCGCAAAACCCGAGTCCTGCTTCGGTTCGGTTGACAAACACCACCGAAGCGGAAATCAGCGCCATAATATTGTAACCCTCCCGATGAAATTTCATCAGCCCAACGTCGGATTCCCGTAAGACGCTAAAAAGCTTGCGCAAAGTTTTCACCGGCAGAATGTCAGCATCGGCAACAAGGACCGGCAACTTGTAACGGCCGAGCATTTCCGGGAGAACGAGATACCTTGCACAGGAGTAATATGTTCGACGTTGATGATCATCAAAAACAGAAAGATCGGTATCTTCTTTAGAAAAATACAAGGGTATGTTGAGATTCGTTCGGAGATTCGACAAAAACGCTTCGGCATCCGCATCGGGATTCACGACATGAATATGCAGGGCGCACTTCAGGTCAATGTTCCGGGCTACCGACTCCCCAACAGCCTCACCGAACAGCCGTAAATAGCGGTTATCGCAGCATATCAAATAAAGCACCTGAAGGTCGGCCAAATTGGCACCGCGGCCTGCATCCCACTCTAGATCAACATCGCGGCGAAACGGCAGCCCGACTGCCTTGTCAGGCACAGGCAGTCGCATTGCAATAGAGGAAGTGAACCTTCCATCGCCGCAAGCTATACTGCTATTGTTGGAAAAGATGGCATTAGCCTCCGCAAAGTGCCCTTGCAAAGCGAGACAGCTGCCAAGCTGATAAGACGCCAGCGCGTTTCCTGGATCTTTAATCAAGCAACTACGAAACTCTTCTACCGCGCGACCATAATTGCCCCTTTGTGCCTCAGAAACTCCCAACGTCTGGAAGACGCCTGCCCACACGTTCCCACCTGACATCTCGACACAACGACGCAAGGCCGCCACTGAGCGATCCGCATCACCCAAACCCTGATAAAGGATCCCAAGATCGACTAAACTCTTTATCTGGTCCATATGGCCATCGGCTTCGATTGCGCCGAGCGTCGCATTATCGTTGTGCTTTTCGCCAGCAACATGACCGGCACTGCTCCATACTGGAAGAGCTTTCACTTGCTGGATCAAGCGCTCGAAACCATATTGTTCTACAAGTTTTAGCATCTCCACTGGATGCTCCAATATTCCTCGCAGAACTGGACGAAAGGCTGACACGCGGGACTTGGCCGCGACTACGGCTTCAAAATATTTCTTTGCGTTGACGACGGCCTTGCGGCGACGGTGCGGCTCCTGGACCTCGCCATCGTTCCAAGTTGTGGCTCGCTTGAAATAGTCAAGCACGTCGCCGACGGGCTGGAGGAAGCAGCGCGTTAGAGCCACCGTTGGACTGGCTAGAACACTCCGCGCCAACTCCCGTGCCGCGTCATGCCAGTCATGGCATACGAAGATAGCGGCAAAGTGAGCATGCGCCATTGCGGTCGAAGAGGAACGGCGTTGACGCAAGTTCAGCAACGGGTGCTTAGAGTAAGCATAGAGAGCGTAGACCGTCTCATCAGCCAAACGGCGTCCCTTCGCTGTTACACTCGCGCTTGACGGGTGCGTGCGATGGGTAGCCAGAACTTTGGGAACATGAAGGATATTTCCCGCAACAGCTAGACGAAGCCAATAATCCAGATCAGCAGAATATTTCAGTTGTGGATTGCGATATCCCACCAGTTCGAAACAGACGCTGCGGAAGCAGGCGCCGGGACCAATCGACACGTGCCCGCGACTTAACATCGATCCGATATCATCATCAAACAGACGGATATCTTGGAGAACCTTCCCATCCACATCTATGATCCGCCAATCCGGGTAGGCAGCGAGACAATCAGGACGAGCGTCGAGCGCATTGACCATTTTTTCTAAACACCCGGGAAGTATGGGGTCGTCTGAATTCACGATCATCACGAATTTACCGCGGCTTAGCCGGAAACCCTTGTTGATGGTACGGGATTCACCAATGTTGGCATGTTTGAGGTAGGTAATCCTCGATCCATACTTTTCGACAACTTTGGAAGTCTCGTCCGTCGAGCCATCGTCTATAACCAGATATTCGAAATCCGGGAACTTTTGCGACAAGACGCTTTCGATCGTTTCGTCGAGGAAGGATGCCCGATTATAGGTCGGAGTGAGAACAGTCAGGACGGGTAGGCGCGACTCTGCGAGAACCCGATTGGGTGAAATAGGCCGCGCTGTAACTCTAGCCACAACTGACGCTCCCTATATTGACGCTGAACGCTCTCAAAATTCGGCTGCAGTCCATGGTCTTAAGCCAGCAGCCGACCGGGAAACCGGTAGAGACCTGTAAGCCTCGACGACGGTACCTTTTATTAGCGAAGCGTTCCCCCGGCAGCGAATCGTTTTCTCATTGACTAGCGCCGCTTGATCGACAAGGGAGTCGTCGCGTAGCGCACTCATCAACTTCCGCGCGATCTCGTCAGGATCATCTGGCGGAACGATAAAACCACTTTCACCGTCGACGATCCATTCGTCGGCGCATGCCGTGCAAGTCTGAATCGGGAAGGACCCCATCGCCATCGCTTCCAGCAAAGCCGTGCTGATTCCATCCGCTATACTAACGGCAAGCGATATTCTTGCGCTGCCGTGCAAAGTCAGGATTTCCTCGTGCGAAACTTGTTCCGGCAAACAAGTTATATTCAAACGACCACCGGCATTCAGCCGGTCCGCCTCGGCTACTACCTCCGGAAATGGCGAATAGACTTTGACCACATAACCATCCAGCTGCGTGCTACAAAGTTCCAATGCCTTGAGCGCCGTTAAGGCACGACCGGCAAAGTGCTGATAACCTTTCACGGCGACAAGGCGTCTATCCGATGATCTTCCAGGTTGGCGTAGCCGCGTCATCTCCGAAATGTCGATCCCTCCGCTGTTCGGTAGGATTGTGAAAGTGCTACCTCTAAAACCGAACTGTTTGGCAAGCGCGAGATCGCGCCTGCATTCCGATGAGTAATAGTCACAGCGTTCCAAAATGCGCCGAATCCGAGGTTGATGCGCAGGGTCTTTTCCAAAAAGTACAATATCGGCTCCGTAGTTAGTGGCAATCCAGATTGGGGCCGAGCCCTGGACTTGATCGAGCGCATCGCAGGTCAAATATCCGGCGTGCTGAAATTCCATCGAATGCACCACATCGAACTGTTCCTGGTCTATCACTCGCGCCAGAAGCGTTGATGGAGCCGTTAGGCTGGTGGCGGCTGCCGTCAACCTGCCAACCTTGATATTGGTGAAGCAATCACTGCTCACCGGCAGATCGGAAACCGGCCAGAATGTGACCCCCACTAGATTCTCGTGAAGAGAATTAATGGGTTGAGACGGGAAAAAGTGAATGTCCCATCCTGTGTCGTTTAGGAGTGAAATCCATCGCGCAACATGAATGCTATAAGGGAACCCGACGAACAGAATCTTCAAATCAACTCCTCATAGTGGGCTCCAGGCCCAGCACATGTTTTGTTTAGTTCATTCGTTTTCGTACCGTTTAGAGCTGGCCGGCCGGCGCACCGGCAGCTCCAGAATCAAGTCGAAATTCGTGCCGTCAGGGCTCAGGAAACCCTATCGGAGCTATTTTAGAGAGAAGCTTATCGCTAAGCAATATTCGTGTAGCGCAGTCAGATCGACGGTCCATGGGTCATGTGGCGTTTGTAAATCGTTGCCGGATTGTTCCGGCCAGACGGTCGTGCGCTCCCCAGCCTAGCCTCGAATAGTGAGAAATATGGGCTGCTGGCGACTCTCGCATGGGTGTAGACGGGCGTTGAAAGTTAGGGCAAAGATGGGCAGATTGGGCTCCTACAATGCAAAAAGTACTAATTTTTGGAGTGTCCGGAATGCTCGGACACTGTATTTATCGCCTCTTCGCTTCGTCGCCTGGATTCGACGTAATCGGCACCGCCCGGTTGTTGAATAGCCTCGGCTCGCTTCCGCGCAGTGCCAGTGCACGAATTATTGGGGGCATAGACGTTGCGGACTCAGACCGGCTCGTGCGGCTTTTCGCTGAGGAACGTCCGGACATCGTCGTCAACTGCATCGGAGTAATAAAGCAAATCGCCGCTGCAAAGGATCCTCTGGTGTCGATTACGATCAACGCGTTGCTCCCTCATCGTTTGGCGCAGCTCTGTACCGCCGTGAACGCCCGCCTAATTCACATATCAACCGACTGCGTATTCAGGGGACAAAAGGGAAATTACAGCGAAAGCGACTACCCCGACGCGGAAGACTTGTACGGACGCACCAAATTTTTGGGAGAGGTTGACGGTCGAAACGCGATCACCTTGCGCACATCGATCATCGGCCACGAAATTGGCTCAGTTTTATCCCTGGTCGACTGGTTTCTGAGCCAGCCTGGTCCCGAGGTCCAAGGTTATCGCAAGGCAATCTATTCGGGGGTTCCGACCGTCGAACTCGCTCGCATTATTCGTGATGTCGTTATTCCCCGCCCGGAACTATACGGGCTGTGGCATCTGTCATCCGATCCAATTAACAAATACGACCTACTGAAACTCGTGGCTAAAACCTATGGAAAGAAAATCGACATATTGCCTGACGACTCTGTTCAAATCGATCGATCCTTAGACGGTTCGCGCTTTCATCAGGCCACCGTCTATGTGGCCGCTCCATGGCCCGACCTTGTAGCCCTGATGCACGATAACCGATGATGTATTTCAGCCAATTCTCCATTGACGGATAATTCATATGGACACCATCAACTCCGATCTGAAAGGTAAGGTTTTGTTGATTACCGGTGGAACGGGATCATTCGGAAATGCGGTTCTTCGAAGGTTTCTAAAAGAAGATGTGAGCGAAATACGTATTTTCAGTCGCGACGAAAAGAAGCAGGAGGACATGCGAATTGAGCTAAAAAGCGAGAAGGTTAAGTTCTATATCGGCGATGTCCGTGAGCCGTCTGGAATTCGCGCTGCAATGCGCGGCGTAGACCTCGTTTTTCATGCGGCCGCTTTAAAACAGGTGCCGTCGTGCGAGTTTTATCCTATGGAAGCTGTTCGTACTAATATTTTAGGGGCCGAGAACGTCTTAGACGCGGCCCTGAGGGCCAATGTCCAGCGAGTGATCGTCCTATCCACCGACAAGGCGGTCTATCCGATCAACGCTATGGGCATGAGCAAGGCGTTAATGGAGAAGCTTACAGTCGCCAAAGCGCGTTTCCTGACCGCAGACGCAGACACGGTTTTATGCGCCACACGCTACGGCAACGTGATGGCTTCTCGCGGATCGGTGATCCCATTGTTCGTGTCGCAAGTTAAAGCCGGTAATCCGATTACGATTACCGACCCGATGATGACGCGGTTCTTAATGTCGCTACAGGAATCGGTCGATCTGGTGCTGTTTGCCTACAAAAACGCACGGCAGGGTGACATTCTGGTTCAGAAATCCCCCGCTTCAACCGTCGAAACGCTCGCAAAGGCGATTGTGTCCCTCTTTGGGCGCGAAGTTCCGATAAATGTTATTGGAACGAGGCACGGCGAGAAGAAATATGAGTCCCTCGTGTCACGCGAGGAGATGGCGCGCGCCGAAGATCTCCAACGTTACTACCGCATCCCATCCGATGATCGTGACTTGAACTACAACAAATATTTTGGTGAGGGCGAACCACTCGTCTCAAATTTCGATGACTACACATCAGATAATACAGAGTTGCTCGATATCGAACGCGTCAAAGAAGTTCTGTTGAAACTGGATTACATTCAGCAAGAGTTGGCATCATAGGACTAATTTTTCTGCTGTTTGGCTTTGCTTGCGGCGGCAGAAATACTTTGGAGATCGAGACGATGGTTGCTTGACCTATGTTGTTCGAGCCTATACCAGCTTCATCGTCAAGGTCGCGCTTTCGGGACCCGTTGCCTATTTGAGCAAGGAGATAATGCGCCGGCACCCCGCTTCACTCGTCGAGTTCTTTCGGTCGGTCGTTCGCCATCGCGACTTGATCTTCCGCTTGTCCGCGCGAGAGTTCTCGCAACGTTTTCGGGGCAGTATGCTCGGTGTGACCTGGGCAGTTTTGATGCCCCTCTTTACCGCAGCGGTGTACACCTTCGTATTCAGCACGATTTTCAAGGCACGCTGGCCGGGAGCTGCAGATGGGCCATTTGACTTCGCCATCATTTTCCTGACCGGGATGGTCGTGCACACGATCTTCGCAGAATCGGTTGCGCGAGCCCCGACGCTTGTGGTCGGAAACGCAAGCTACGTTACGAAAGTCGTGTTTCCCCTTGAGATATTGCCGGTAGTTGCCGTCCTGACAGCGCTCGTCAATGCGAGTATCGGCATCGCCATCGTATTGCTGGGAAATCTTATTCTCAATGGCGAGATTTATCTCACGGTCCTTATGTTGCCGATCGTCGTCGCACCCTATTTGCTATTTGTCGTTGCTCTTGTATTTTTTTTCGCGGCTGCCGGCGTATACCTGCGCGACCTTTCGCAACTTGTCTCTTTGCTGATAACTATAACATTGTTTTTAACGCCAATCTTTTTTCCAATTGAGGCGGTGCCCGAGGCATTTCGGCCTGTGATCTTGTTAAATCCTCTCACGTTCATCGTACAACAAGCGCGTGATGTGACGATCTTTGGGCGCTGGCCGAATTTTGTAGGGCTTTCTATTTATACCTTGGCGGCAATCGTGGCCTTAGCATGTGCGTTTTGGGTGTTTCAACGCTTGCGCAACGGATTTGCTGATGTCCTCTGATCTTGCTATCTCAGCGAGAGGCCTCTCGAAGGCCTACCTGATCTATTCTCAGCCGGCTGATCGTCTGCTCCAGAGTGTAGTGCCGCGTTTGCAGCGGTTCGCCAAGCCCATCGCTGGCGCCTTTGGAATCCAGACGGCCGAAAAGACTTATTTTAGTCGCCACTGGGCCTTGCAGTCCCTCGACTTTACCGTCGCCCGAGGAGAAACCTTAGGCGTGATCGGCCGGAATGGCTCGGGCAAATCGACCTTGTTGCAACTAGTTTGTGGCACTCTGACCCCAACTAGCGGCGAGGTGTCGGTTAGGGGGCGAGTCGCCGCTCTCTTGGAACTCGGTTCGGGCTTCAATCCCGAATATACCGGTCGTGAAAACGTCCTGCTCAATGCTTCGGTCCTTGGGCTCACACAGGAGGAAACGCTCGCAAGAATGGACGATATCATAGCATTTGCTGACATCGGCGACTTTGTCGACCAGCCGGTGAAAACATACTCCAGCGGGATGGCAATGCGGCTCGCATTTGCAGTCATTGCTCATGTAGATGCCGATATTCTTATTATAGATGAGGCGTTGGCCGTGGGCGATGCCTACTTTCAACAAAAATGCATGCGCTGGCTTCGCCAATTTCGTGAAGCGGGGACTGTTCTGTTTTGCGGGCACGACACTGGGGCGGTCTTAAGCCTTTGCCAACGCGCGCTATGGCTCAACAAGGGTATGCTGCAAATGGAGGGATCAGCCAAGGAGGTCTGCGAGGCCTATGCAGCGTCGATCCATGCTCAAGCCCAAGGCCTGCCGGAACGCGTCGGTCGAACTTCACGGTCGCGGCCCAGTCTTGCTGCTGTCGAGGATAACCGAAACACAAACAGCTCTTCGGAAGTCGAGACTATTCCAAAAAGTGATGCAGCGCCGGCAAAACGCCTGCTCCCGCCATCGCCGCAAGCAGTAGCGGCCATATTCGATGTGAGTAAGGAAAGCAGCAGTTTCGGCAGCGGAGAGGCTGAGATCATTGAAGTAAATATGACTGCCGCTGACGGCTCAGCGTTGCCACCAATTGAAGGCGGAGAGGAGATCGCAATAACCGCCCGTGCCAAGATCAATGCCGATATGGAAAACCCCATTTTCGGCTTCTTTGTGAAAGATCGCCTTGGTCAACCGTTGTTTGGCGACAATACATTTCTAGCCTACGCTAATGATGCAATGACGCTCAAGGGCGGGCAAGAGCTCCTAGTCCGGTTCGTCTTCGTTCTCCCCCACATTGCAACTGGTCGTTATTCACTTACCGTTGCGATCGCCTCTGGTACATTGGACTATCATGTACAGCATCATTGGTTGCATGATGCTTTGATGTTCGACGTCCACTCGTCCTTTCACAACGGAGTGATGTTTGCGTTACCTATGAGAAAAATTGAGCTGACGATAACCGCCTCGAACAATAGGGATGCGGTTGTCTGACTTCCTACAGGGCTCGGTGCCAACCGCCTAGACCCGCGGCCGTATGCCGCCCCCAGGTCCATCGTATCCACCATTCACGTCTACCGTAGCATGCCGACAATAACTTCGTCGCCTACTTCCCAATCTGGGATCTGCTGTTCGGACCTTACTTGCAGCTAGAACAAAACAAATTCCAGCCGACGGGTTTGCATTCGGGTAAGAAACTCCAAGGCTTACTCCTCATGACTGTACGACCGTTCAAGGTATGGCTCGCGAAGGCGAGCACATACGTTGAGTAGAATTTAAGTGGCTCCACCGACTACAATTGCGTGCCACCTGCTGACGGCCTAAACGTGAGATGACAACTTGGCGGCAATTAATAAACACTATGAACATCCGGACAAACTGCTGCTGGACGTTTGACCAGCGCTGCAAGTTTTCTCCGGTGATGACATGCTCCGGCGCTACATTCGAAACACGGCGCTCTAGAATCTGGCTTCGATCATGATCCGCTTTCCCGTAGCGAGCTGTTGATAAGCGCCGGGCGGAGGTTCAAGCTTGCGCACATGGACAAACCCAAGTTTTTTGAGTGCCCAAATCAAGGCGCCTGGACTCGGGTAAAGCACGATGTCTGACGCACTCCCATCGATATTGTCTGGGTTTCCCGAAAACAAACCGAAGTAGCCATGCATATAGTTGGTGCTACTGTGATGACCCGAGTCAACGGCACCCTCAATATCGAGAATTGTCGTTTGGGTTTCGATCAACAGAACTCGTTTGGTCAATTCGCGAGCGCGACGCAAAACACCGATCGGATTTTCAAGATTGTAGAACAGTCCAAAGGCAATCACTATATCGGCCGCCTCGTAGGAACCGGGGGCCATACGCTCCAGATCCACTTGCTCGAATCGTACATTATTGACGAGTAGCGCCTGTGAAATTAATCGAGCTGAGTCCACATGACGTTGCTGATATTCCAGACCGAGAACACTCTTGCAGTGCTCTGCAAGAGAAAGAGAAAAAAAGCCCTGATGACTTGAGAAATCGATGGCTGTTAGGTCTGAAGAGGATGCGAAGTCCAACGCTAGCGCGTCGAGCATCATTTTCCGTCGTGTTTGATGAATATGATCAATTTCATCATTCACATACTGCTCTGTATATTTGCCACTTGGCAGACGAAATTTATAGAACCACTTCTGACCGAGAACCTGGTCTTCCAGCGACAGGCGTTGTTGCACGAGCGTCATGTCCTTCTAATTTGAAGCAGAGTAAAACACTGCCTTGCCAGATATGACGGACATTTCCAAGCCCCCTGCCCGAAGCCGACATAGGCGCTCATTGCGATCCGCTCGGCTCTTACGAGCATCCAAGTTCATACGCCGCACATGTCGGTTCGTCTATTGAACGTCGGCGCACTCGACATCAGCGTCGGTCCAGTTGAGCCAAAAGCAGAAGCCACCGCCGTCATTTGGGTGAGAGCCGAATTATTGTTTCGCTCATAGTTTTGCTCTGTAGCGCATCCGGACAGTCGGGTTCATGAATATCACGGCGTCGCCCGACTGCGGCGAGTACATTAAAACTCGGACCTTGGAGGTCCCAGCAGGAGCGATAGCGCGAACTTTAGCTATTTTTCTGACCATCCCTGAAATATCCTGAATTGCGGGCTCAGAAATAGCGGTTCCACCAACAGTGAAGAACTGGAGCTGCATGTTTGCCACTCCGGCGTGATCAACATTGATCGAAAATTCGGTTTCCGTGGCGGGTTTGCAATCAATTTCGACAAAGATGTAATTTGGTCCTCGCATGACGATCGAGTCGTCGTGCGCTTCGTAGGATGCATTTCCAAATGTTGTCCAGCGTGACGGCTTGGTATCTTCGATTGTTTCCGCGACGATATTGTTACGCGCATGCTCGGCTTCATCTAGATGGTCAAAAATCATCAACGTGATCCAAAACGATCCGAATAAAATGCCAATACCAGCAAGGATACTCGTGATCGGGCGATGGCGCGAGAACATGGGTTTCAACCCCTTCGCTTTCACTAGTCGAATATTCGACGACATAGCTGCGCATTAACGTCGGGTCGTTCGGACCGCCTCAAGCCTTTCGAGCAAGGCGGCCGTGACTGCTTGCCAGGCATACCGCGCGAGAACGAAGTCGCGCAGACGCTTGCCCATAACTTTAAGAGCCCCTTCGTCCGATAGCATTGTTGTGAGTGCATCGGACAATGCCTTCTGATCCGCCTTGACCACAAGACCTCCACCCACCTCTGCAATCTCATCGAATCCGCACTGGTCCGTCACGATAACTGGCACCCCCATTGCACCCGCCTCCAGTGCCACCATAGACATAACTTCGGTATGTGACGGAACGACGAGAATCGATGCTTGAGAAAGCAGCGCCGTTCGATATGCCTCGTCGACAAACCCGGTAAACTCCACGCGCTTTTCTAAGCTCAGCTCCGCTACCCTCCTTTGGAGCTGCCCTTGTAAACCGAGGTCAGGTCCGCTTAGCACTAACAATGTGTCGGGCATTGCAGATGCAATCGGGATAAACGCCTCGAGCAAAAGATCGGGCGCCTTTATCGCGATAAGACGGCCCACGAATAAAATGATACGTCCATTCCAAGATTGGGCCGCCACGGATTGAACCGGCGGCGGCCCAATTCCATTTGGCGAAATGAAGATTGACGAAGCGGCCAGGGAAAAATCCGACAGAAGCAATGCCTTCTCCTGCTGTGTGGTCGCGATAATCAACGCCGCCGTCTTAAGCATCCATCTCCCTGCAAAGGCGTAGTATAGTCGCTTGATCGTCTTATCGCGGCCAATTCTTGTCAGTGAGCCGGCCGGACATAATACAGAAGGCGTCCCAGAAATTCGGGCCAATAAACAGCACGCAGCCCCGAGCAGGAACCAAAAACCCATAATATGTACGACGTCAGCTTTTCGGCACAAAAGGAAGAGGTCAAGAAGATTAATGAGGGGTATTGACTGACGTCGTCCAAGAAACTTTACACTCAAAAAATTGACACCAGCCCGTTCGAACTCTGAGCGCCACGGCGTGGGTCCCATGGCGACAACAGTGCATTTGCAGCCAAGCTTTGCGAGGTGAATGGCCAGGTGCCGAGTTCTTTCCGCTGTTCCTCCACCTCGCTGCGGGTTAAGCCAGACATTGACCAAAACGATATTCAAAGGGGCCTCCGCAAGGCTAGCTTTGTTGCTATGTATGGCTGAATTTCGCCGGCGTTACATCGATATTACGTCATTGACAGCTGACCGAAAAGGCCGAGGATTCGTGCTCGAAAATGCGAGTTCGAGCGTACCCGCGTCGGTCCAGAGGTTTTTTGATGGTCAAAGACTATCGAAGAAAAAATGGGTGGCGCAGGGAACCCGACTTGCCTATTAGTTCAACCAAGATCTTACTTGGATAGGATTTTCCAGTGACCGAGAACGCCGTTCAGATCAAGCAATTGAAAGTTATTACTATCGTTGGAACTCGTCCAGAGCTCATCAAGCTTAGTCGGGTTATCGCCGAGCTTGACAAACACATGAATCATATTCTGGTTCATTCCGGTCAAAATTTTGATTTTGAGTTGAACGAGGTGTTCTTTCAGGAACTAGGGATTCGACGTCCCGATGTATTCCTTAATGCTCAAGGCGCCACGGCAATAGAAACGGTTGCCCAGGTGATCATCGCAGCAGATGGCGTCTTTGAGAGAGAAAAGCCGGACGCATTGCTTATTTACGGCGACACGAATACCGGCTTGGCGGTGATACCCGCTAAACGCCGCAGGATTCCGGTGTTTCATATGGAAGCTGGCAACCGTTGCTTTGATCAGAGGGTACCAGAAGAGATCAATCGCAAGATTATCGATCACCTATCGGATATCAATCTACCTTTAACAGAGCATGCACGTCGCTATCTTCTTAGTGAGGGGTTACCTCCGGAACGTGTCATCAAAAGCGGCTCTACGATGACTGAAGTGCTTTCGTATTATCAAGATGGGATTGCTCGATCCGAAATTTTGAAACAACTTGACCTCTCGCCATATAATTATTTGGTAGTCAGCGCGCATCGGGAGGAAAATGTCGATGAGCCTGGCAAACTCAAACGCCTCCTCGCGTGCCTAGATGGATTGGCTGCCTATTTCGATATGCGGCTTATAGTTTCTACACATCCGCGAACACGCAAGCGCCTTGAGGCGCTTTCCGACAATCGTGCGGACAACCGGATCGAATTTTTGAAACCGTTTGGCTTCCTAAGTTACATTAAGCTTCAAATGAACGCGTTTTGCGTTGTTTCCGACAGTGGCACGATCACTGAGGAGGCATCAATCCTTGGCTTTCCAGCTGTTACGATTCGTGAGACGCACGAAAGGCCCGAGGGGATGGACCGAGGAACCTTAATCATGACCGGCCTCGATCCTGAGCGTGTGCTTCAGTCAGTCAAAATTGTCACTGATCAATTTAAACGTGGGGAGCGCCCAACTGTGCTAGTCGATGATTACAACGTCCCGGACGTCTCGCGAAAGATGGTGCGCATCATTGCAAGCTATGTGGGTTACGTAAATCGTACAGTTTGGTCGAGATAACAAGCCATCAGGTGGGTGCTGGTGGCCTACTTATTTCCAGCAACCAATCTTCCAAGATTTCAAAAATTCGATCCCTGCTGAATTCGCGCTGGTGATATTCGAGCCCTGACTTGGCCATCGTGTTGAGCTGGTCCCGGGAAAGTTGTGCCATGGCAAGCGCGGATCTCGCGAGGCCTTCGGGGTCATTGGGAGGGGTCACCAATCCCGCCTCGGCTGCAACTATAATGTCCGCACACTCGCCCGAAACGGCCGCTAAGATCGGTCGTCCGCAAGCAAGATACGATTGGAGCTTCGAAGGGACCGTCAATGAGAAGACCTTTTCATCACGCAACGAAACAAGAAGCACGTCTGCAATCGAAAAAAGGGCAGGCATCTCCTCTGGTGGAAAAGGACCTAGTAATTGGACGGTATCACTCAAACCGAGGTCTTGAATTCTCTCTTCAAACCAAGAGCGGCGCCGGCCCTGACCAATGAATACCCATTGAATATCTTTCCGCTCTCGTAGTCGATTTATTGCGGCAAGCAACATGTCGAAATCTTGCGCCACTCCAAAATTTCCGGCGAACACGATATTAAAGCCCGACCTAAAAAGCTTTCGTTCAGGTGCTTCAAGTGGAGCATCGATGGGCCGATAGTAGTCTTCGGCAGTATTTGGGAGGTAGCGAATTAAATCTTCAGTTTGGCGTGTCAAGGGACGGATAAAGTCGAGAAACTGAGTGGATTGCACGGCGATAATCGAAGAAGAGTGATAAATTAGTCGTACCAGCTTTCGTACAGTGCCTATAATCATCCGGTTCGTGATAGCACCTGTTGCGACGAGGCTATCGGGCCAAATATCCTGAACCCACAACAGTATTTTTGTCCTGGTGATCAGTTTCACTACCAGCGCCGGAATGGCGATCATCACCGGTGAAAGTTGATACACCAAAATAACGTCCGGAGCATCCCCTAGTACAAAGGGTGCTAGTAAACTCGCATTCACAGCGTACGAAAAATAATTCAGGGCCAAGCGAATTCGTGAATTGCGCCCCCTTGCAACAATTGGCACGCGAATGACCGAGACGTTTTTGTAAGTCTCTCGGACCAGTTTCCAACCGCCGTATCCATCGGCAAAAACACCGGACGGATAGTTCGGCATGCCCGTAAGGACCGTGACTTTGTGGCCGCGGAGCGCCAACCCGGCAGCGACCGCATTCACACCGAAATTTTCCGGATAGAAGTACTGACAGATGATAAGAATCGAAAGCGAGCGAGTTGAATCTTTATTATCAAAGGGGTCGAGCCTATCCGCCTGTGCTCGATCACGGAATAGGCAACGTAGGCTCCAAGTGGACGCGCTTAAACGACCGGACGAGAGCCGACGAGAAAAAAGGTCAAAAGCGTTTCCCATCCGCCGAGTGCCCATCCCCGGGTAGCTGGGCTACAGCGAGTTGCAACCGGTGTCAACCTCTGCTCTTTGGCGTCGTTACCAAAGTTCATTAATACCAAATGGGTTAGCCCCCTTTTGGCGACATGGAGAATATCCAATCCGGGCCAAAGGTGGGGCGGTTGGTGGGCCGGGTGGGGCATCTTTGCTCTGATTATGGAAAAAAGCAGGGCGATGTTTCACAGCTATATCTAGAATCTTGGCCACGGGAGTTAAGCCATGGCAAAATCTGTCCTTTCCGACGCCCGTTTCCCCAATGAGGAAGCCGCCTAAATCGGACGCCTTCAGGGCAAGACGACCCGGATTGGTCTTCGGAAATACTACACCTGCCGGAGGCCCTTTACCGTCCGCATCGGGACCATTTTCGAGGACAGCCATCTTCCCCTGCGGCTCTGGCTTCAGGCCATCCATCTGCTTTGCAGCAGCAAGAAAGGGCATCTCCACCCGCCAGCTTCAGCTGGATGCTAGGTTGCGCCATCGCGGTATAAAATATTTTCGATTGCCCAAGGCGGTTTCTGCGTACTGGTCGATCGACGCAATGATTGCCTGGACGTGGTGGTAGCACCGGCCTTCCCGACAGGCCAAATGCCTGACTTCGGCGAGCGCTTTGATCCAGGGCGGGTTGTTGGCGTTATGGTCGTACCAGTTCACCGGAAACCCCGTTCTATGGCGCCGAAGATGACTTTATTTGTGCCGGGGTACTTCCGGCGCTGATCCCCGACTTGCGGGAGGCCCTCTATGCAAAGTTCGTCGACCTTGGACTCTCTGGCAAGTCGGTATGTCCGTATTTAAGCCCTTGCGTCCTCATTGAATTTCGCGGTGTCCTAATTTCAATGTGGTTGCATTGTTACAGCCACAAGGGCCGCAAGCGGCGCCCCTTTGGGAACGGACGGTACACGCATTAACGCTGTGTTCAGCCTTTTAGGGAGATTTCACACATTCCGGGTATGGTTGCACCTAACATGGTATGGGATTTAGTCACCGAAATTGCGCTCTGGATGGTATTGAGCATCGCCGTTCTGGTGCTTGCTCTGCGCGCGTTTGTCGCCTGGATCAGCAGAGGATCGCGCGTACCGTAGCTGGCCACTCGTTTTGGCGGGAGCGATCTTTATGAACCCCTGTTAAAAGTTCAAAGCAAGTAGCCTACTCAGTCTTGCCGCTTTCGGATTTGTTGAACTGCCTCAAACAAGTCTTTCTTACTATCCTCACGTTTTAGTGCAGAATTCCGACGGCTCGAAATACCCGCATTTCGAAACTGTTCGAGAATTCTTTGAGTTCGTCAGGCCGATCCGATGCGACCGAGTCAAATATGAGCGGCGGTCCGCTGCCGCCAACATGATAAGGGTACGCTAGCGCACAGCGTGCCCTGTCTATCCGCCGTCATTCCCTAGCGAACGCCGCCATCCAATCGCGCATTTCGCCATGCTTCACGGAAATTAGGTGAGCCATATCGGCTAGCCGTCTCCACGCATCGGCGGTGGCGTTGTGTTTTTCGCGCCTAGCCGGTTCCTCAATCGCTCGCTTGCGGTATCGGGATTCCATGTCGGTATATCGCTGTACTCTGTCCATCACTCGCCCCACGCAACGTTACTCGGCCCGCGTTCATAGTACCGCAGTCGCGAGGCAATGCTATCACATTAATTTAGTGGGAGCCCGCTCTACTTGAGCCATGTCGTTGCGCGCTATCGAAGTCGTCTGCCCATCGTCCCAGTCAATGGTAACTCCGCCCCAAGATACTCCAATGATCGTACCAAGGTCGGTTGTTGACCTATTCCAGCTAACCCGGTCGCCGATTTCAAGGTATCTAGATTCGGCGCCGGTCATTTCTTAGACCGTGCCCGCGTTGCCACTTCAGACGGAAGAACGCTTCGTTTCGGCGTGTTGGGGCTCACGGTTCCTGCAATTTGGATGATTCTTTCGGCCAAAAGCTTCAAAGCAAATAGTTTTGCCTCTTTTTCGGTTCGAAACGTTTTCGAAGTGCGGCTAGTCTTACGTCCGACACTGCGGAAGGATACGTACCACTTCGCTTGATCGGACCCGCCGCCTGTCATCGCTTGGCAGCCAGCCAACCTTTTCCGCGGCACAAATTGCAGGGCGGTGGGTATATTTTGCGACCCGGTTGCACCGGTTGTTTGACCTTGGGAAATCCGGTGCCCTCACAGGCGGAGCATTCTACTTCCGCAACAGGTTCTTTTGTTTTGAGTCTGCCCATGAAATTCTCTTTTGGAATATTACTCGCGTTACTAATTTGGACACCAATATTGTCCATTTCGCAAGCGAACGCCAGCGCCCTCGCCGCTCTTAGCTTGAATAAAGTCCATGCCTGCGTCTTCAAGGACGCAGCGATGGTGCGGCGTTTCAGGTGCTTATCAATCGCCTTGAAGAGAGTGATGCACTTCTTCCGGGACAGTTTCCCGACGCCCTTCGCGTCTATATGGAGATGGTGAAGAGCAGAAAAGGTGACATAACGCTTGCCGTGCTCCACGACATTAGGTTGGCGACACTAGATTGGCTGACCGGACGACTTTCTATATCCCGCCGGAAACTATCATCCTCAGACCGGGCTCGGCATTTCACTTGGCACTTTGGAGCACGCGCAAGAATAACCGCAACCTCTGTTCCTTGGAAACGAACCCGCTGCAACTCGATAGACTGATAAGGATTCTGCGAAACCGTTATCGGCACGAGCAATCGAAGGAACGGTCGAAAAGCAGGCCGAGCCGAAACTCGGCTTAGCCTGGGTTGATACCAACTTCGCCAACTATAGCCGACGTGAGCAACGAATGTCCAACGTCGCGCACTAGCGACTACACTGCTTCACAATAGTGGACCAACTTTTTTATCGCCCGCAACGGTACATCAAGCTCCTGCGCTAGCTCATCCATCACTCGTAGTAGATCTTCAGCGATTCGCATAAACGAGAGAGGTTCACTGGCGCTATCCATTTGGCGATAATATTTCCGGATTCGCTCCAACATCGCGCGTATTTTTTTCTGCTGTTCTAAATTCATATCCTCTTCGTCAGTGGCCTTAACTAATTCTTCCAAGTGGACCACAGCGTCCGATATCGAAACTTGAAGAGCGGAAATGTCTTCGTACAAGCTAAAGGCCCTGAAATGCGATTGTTGCAACAACTCCGAAGCATGCTTAACTTCAGCCCACAGCGCATGCCTAGCTAGAAAGTGACCACGCGACTTTTTCTGCTTCTTTTTCGATTTCATTTTGACATTCCAATCTATGATGAGGTTGAGATTCACAACGGTCTTTGTCGTCGCGAACTACTTTACAAGATTGATTTTGACCTATGCGTCCGACCAGGTATCGAGCTTGCCCAGGGCGTACGAATTGAACCATCCGCTTCATGACTGATAAGAAAATTCTGAAAATGGAGTCAGTCGGCCGACTGATAAGAAAATAAGACAAAGCTTATCAGTCTGCGCTGCGCGAGAAATCCGTTGCATGCAGACGCAGTTGATCTAGAATCGTGTCGCAATCGATTTGAGCGACATGGCCGGCAAGCAAGCCAAGACCCTATCGACCGATCACATCGACGATCTCTTGTTTTTCGCCGAGCGCTCTCGGCATCCGCTTCGCAACCGTTTGATTGTCTTGCTGTCGGTTAAGGCGGGACTTCGTGCTGCCGAAATCGCCAAGTTGAGCTGGGACATGGTTCTCGGCCCGAGCGGCGAGGTTGGCGTCGCCATCGAGCTGCAGGACAAAATCGCAAAGAAGCGCGGCGGCCGATCAATCCCCCTCCATGCCGAACTGCGAGAAGCCCTGACCGAAGTGCGTAAGCTCTGCAACGATCGGGGCCCGATAATCCGCTCTGAACGCGGCGGCGCGATGACGCCGATGAGCATCGTGGTCTGGTTCAGCCGGGCTTACGAAGCGCTCGGCTTTGACGGCTGCTCGTCGCACTCGGGCCGCCGGACTTTCATCACGCGAGCCGCTCGCGCCGTGCACAAGGCAGGGGGCTCGCTTCGCGACGTTCAACTGCTGGCGGGGCATCGATCGATTCAAACGACCCAGCGCTACATCGACGGCGACAGCGACGCGCAGCGGAAGTTGATAAATCTGATCTAGTAGCCGAACGGCTGTCACCGACGTTGGGCCCAAAGGCACCGCAATGCGTTCTGACCCAGCCAGCCCCCTCCCCGACCGGTTCGCACACGCCGAAGGGCTAATTCGAACGGTCTGTGCGGTAGCGGGGTCGACATCCTTTCTCGACGAGATCGACGCCGAAATCCAAGGCGCTGGTTTGGACCAGGCCGTCCTCGCCTCCGCGACGCCTGCGGTCTTCGATTGGCTGCTCACGACGTTCAGCTTCCAGGGCATCTCTGACCGGGTCGCGCGCGAATATATGGACAAGCACGGAACGGCTTCCTGGGCCGAAATCGAGGCAGGTCTCAAGGCGGCCCCTTCCTGCCCGAAACTCCGCGGCTACTGGCACTACGAAGGCTGCCGGTACGACAAGGGCAGCGTTACATGTTCAGAGCCCGACCACATCGATGCCTGCCCTGTGCCCCGCCCTCGCCTGCGCAATGGACGGCTGAACCAGACCGCCTACAGCCTCTTTCTGTTCGTCCGAGATATTGCCGGCGGCGATCTTGTCGGCTGGATCGACAACCAATTGGAGGACGCCGTAGGCTCGTCCCGGACAGACCTAGAAGCCGCTCGGCAGGAGGCTCTCATCGGCCCCCTCCGCAACATCTACGGCGTGGCCGACAAAGTCTTGAGCATGGGGTTGTCCAGCCTCTTAATAGGGGCGCGTGGCCAGCGGCCCGTTTGGTTCGAAACCGGCAAGGCTATGTTAGCCGTCGACACGTTGATCCATGCCTTTCTGCACAGGACAGGCATTCAGGAAGGATGCGGCATCCCTCACGCCTACGGGGCCGCCTGTTACGCGCGTGGTGGCTGCGCCGAGATTATCCGAACCGTTGCTGGCCGAATTGACGCGCGCGCCTTCAATCCAAAATTCCCGACGGCATTTCCACGGTTCGTGCAGCACGCTATCTGGCGCTTTTGCGCGGCCGACGGCTTGAATCTCTGCAACGCCAACCGAATCGACGACCGAAAACCGTGCCAAATCACGTACTGTTACTTGCACCAAAAATGTAGCCGAAAACCGCTAAAAACGCCGTAAAATCAAGTATTTAGGCCGAAAATTATCGCTTGAGGCGACTGAGTATTTTGCTATACTGTGTTCGCAAGGCCGAATTCACGACTTTGCAATTTTTAGACTTGGAGATACTTCCATGGTTACTTGGAGACCGCCTGACCAATCGTGGCCAAACCACACCATCTCAGCAACCGCAGACCAAGGGGCCCTATCGGGCCCCTTCTGCTTTTAAGGAGGAAAACATGGGAAAAAGGCAAGAGAAAAAGGCGCCTGCGACACCCGACAAGTTTTTCGTGTTGGGTTTTGACGACAAGGGCAAACCACGCGGCGCGCGTTTCGCAGAATACAACGAGCGCGTACTGAATTTTGTCTCCGATCTCATGCTGACATCGGTTTATCCGGCCTCCGCGGCATTTACTGAAGCCGCAATGAAGTTGCCGCCGGGCCGCGTGTACGCCAGCGGCAAGGCATTTATACCCCCGATCAGGCGCGATCTGGTCGAGAAGCTCGCCCACATCCTCAATCAGCCAGGCGACGAGAGCAAAACGTTCAAGCTCGCTCACCCGCCGGGCCAAACGCCCGAGCATGAGGAAAACCCCGACGAGGCCAAGATCCGGACAATCTCGCCGATTACCTTCGGCTTGCCCCGAACCTGGGACAGCATCCAAGCTGGGCATGTCTGCCTGGTCCTCGAAAGCCCCGCTGACGGCTGGTGGGAGGCGACCGTACTCGAGCGCGAGGACGAAATCCTCACCCTGCGGTTCCGCGACTTTCCTCGGCAACCGAAATTCCAGCGGCACATTTCACAGGTCGCCCTCATTAACCCGGGACCGATGGCCCAATAGCCAACGCCATCATCCTCTAGCTCGGACCACGGCCCGGGCTTTCTTACTTGAACAAATTCAACCGGTCGGTCGTTAGGCCGATCCAGCCCCATCCCAACATCACCAATGGAGACAAAACCATGTCTACGGACACGGACCGCATCCGCATGCTCAACGACCAACTGCGGCAAAATCTAACAGGTGGCAGGGCGGTTATGACGCCCGGCATCGCAGCCCTCGGTTCCGAAGCGGTGCAACGGTTGGTACTGACAATCGCAACCTTCGATGATTTCTGCATCGCCAACGACCCGCACGGTGAACACGATTTCGGGGCTTTCGACTACGAGGGCGTCGAGGTTTTCTTTAAAATCGATTATTTCGACAAAGACCTCAATTTCCACTCACCCGATCCTGCAAATCCTGCCATTACGGAGCGAGTGATCACACTCATGCTTGCGACGGAATATTGACCGATGGGATCAGTCGGGTTTGACCGCAGAGAGGCGCTTGATCGCTTCGCGGGGGTCGAACCCGATTGCCTCAGCAAAGGCAAGAAGCTCAACCACGTCGACCTTTCTTTGCCCACCTTCAACGGTCGCGACAAAGGACTGATATCGGCGGAGCTTCTTCGCAACATTAGCCCGGGTCAAAAGCTTCCAGTTTTCACGCAAATGATCGCCTAAGCGATACTAATTTTCTTCGATTATCGGCCTGAGATAAAATCGGAGAAATCCCAATGCAAGCAACCAGCAGTCGCGCTTCGCGCAGATCCATTTCGCCGGAGCTCGCGGCAGCTATCCTGCCCGTACAGGAAGCAGCGGCGAGATTGAAGCGGCGCTGCGGGCGCTTCGAAATCTACGACTTCTTGGGGACCATCTACCGCGTCTATACCGGTTGGAAACGCCGCAAAATTGCGAAACGGTCGGCCAGCAGACTCGCCTACGAAATGAACATCTTCCGGCGCAAGGGCATGAGTCCGATCCGCGTCCTGATCGAGGCGACGCTGCCAGATGCGGATTTCAAGCAAAAGAGCCGGTGGGTGCGGGCGCTGGAACACGCTTACTCTGAAAATGTCCCGGCCAAGGGGTTTCGTCAATTTGTCCGACGACACGGAGGATTGGCAGGATGCGCAAGATTGGCGGTGCAGGTAAACAGGAAGCGGAGACGCCCGCGCCGTGACTGTGTGGAGGGCGATTGGGACGATTAAATCGAGTCCGGCGAATTGTCACCCTCCAAACATTCGGAGTTCAAAAGCGCGAGCGACATAGCTGGCCACTTCCTTAATCGCTTCGGTATTTGTTCGCAGAACCTCCGAAAATTCATCGGCAAGCGTCGAACTGCCTATCGGAGGTTGGATCGGTTCAGGTTCATACGGAAGTTCGTGATGCTGAACAGCAAAAGACCCTCGTCGCAGACGACGCGACGGCCGCCAGCGAACTTTGCGTCCCACCAAATCTTCGGCCATGGCAATGCGGCACCGCTTCAAACACTCCAAAATCATGTACAATCTGTGAGGTCGCCACAGGGTCTCGAAATCAGGATTGTACTCAAACAAGCTGGCATCAAGCATTTTAATAATCTCGGCAATGAAAGCATCCACTTTTACCAACTTCACTGGCTTGCTCCTTCGATGACCGCATCGTCGTGGCTCACTAGGAGCATTAGCAGCGGCGGAGGGGAAATCACGTCGAAAGGAATTTCTGATCTGGGCGACAACGGTTTGATGAAACTCTGGTTCTTTACTCATGAAATTTCTCCGTTGGAGAATCCCATAAACGAATGCTTTCTGGCGATCTCCGACAATCCTTTACAACTTCGGAAATCGCGCTGATGGCGACCGCCACGCGCAAATATGCAATTGCTTCTCTTTAAGAGATTTCGCGTACCGAACTCACATTTTCAAATCTGGAATGCCAACCCAATTCACAGATTCACACGGTTCACACGGTGTTGCGCGGTGGCCTCTGCTCTTTTCTCGCGAACTATGCTTCGTCGTCATTTTTGCAGTGTTCTATATTCACTTTGTCAAAACGATACTTTCAGGGCCCTCACTACCCACTTTGCACACCCAACCTCACTTTCCCTGACATTTCTCGTTGACACTCACCCTGCACATCCCGCGCACGACCATCGCACCTCTGACGTTTCACGCGGCCTCTAAATGAAGACGTGTGAACAATCAGAGGAATGCAAGGATGACGCGTAAGACTGCAAAGAAGGATCCAATCGCCAATGTAAGTGTAGTCGGCGAAGGTTTTGACGATCATCGACGCCGGTATCTAAAATTGGAGGTCAAGGGATCGAAGCGTGATCTACGGCCCTATTCAATGGCGGACATTGCAAGACCAGACCAAATCTATTGCGACCTTGGTGATGCCGGTTGCAATCTCTTTTCAAGTCGGGCCCAACGCGGCTTGCTGGAGTTGCTTCAAAACCATCAACAACAAGAACCAAGCTTTTCGGTCGCCACTCGATTGGGCGCATATCGTAATTTCTATGTTCGGCCGGATGAAATAATTGGCAAGCCGCCTCTCCCCGTCGAACCGGTTCTTGGTTCTCTCGATTCCGATATGTTGCAAAAGTATCGGTGCCGAGGATCGGTGGAAGACTGGCAACAGAAGATTGGCAAGCTTTGTATTGGCAACAGCCGGCTGATGTTTGCCGCCAGCTTGGCCTGCACTGGCCCGATCTTGTCGTTCGTCTCTGGCCCTCGGACTGGCGGATTTCAGGTTTCGGGGCCGGCGGAAACAGGCAAGACCACCGCCGCGATGGTCGCTGGCTCGATTTGGGGCTGCCACCGCGACTCGACGCGCAACGAAAAGGGTTTCGCCGAAAGCTGGAACACCACCGTCAACGAGTTGGAACGGACGGCGCAGGCACACAGTGATGCCATTTTGATTGTGGATGAAACCAATCTTAGCGGCGGAACTGAAAAGGAACGTGCCATAGCTGTCCTTGACGGCGCGTTTAGGCTTTCCGAAAATGTACAAAAAGGCCGGTTCAACGAATCTAGAAAGGCCGCCTGGCGTTTCTATTTCTTGAGCACGTCGAACCTGACACTCGACGAAATGGCCGATCAGGGTGGCGTACCTATCGACGATCAGCACCGTGGCCGTTTGGTGGATATTGTGCTGCCAGTCGGCCCTGGTACCCATGGCATCTATGAAGACCTGCACGGCTTTGCTGACGGCGCGGCGCTCACGGACGCGATCAAGGCTCGGTGCCGGTCGGTGTTTGGTGCACCGGGTTACGAGTTGGTCCGCAAGATTTACCGCAGCAAGAAGAGCAGGTCCGCCGCAAAGGAGTTCGTGTCGGCGCGGCGCACGTACTACATCAAACGCATCAGGCGGGAAGCAACGTCCAATGGTTTGAAGCCGCTGAAACGCGCCGTCGCAAGGTTTGCCACCGTGTATGCGGCCGGGTGCTTGGCTATTAAGTACGGCATCTTTACCTGGAACCGGCGGGATCTCTTACGAGCGATCCTTAGCTGCCAACTCGACAGCCTCATGGCTGCGCGCGGCAAGACCGATCCGGTCGCCGACCTTCGGCAGAAGCTGGTCGAATACTTGGTCCGGAATCAAGATGATTTCATGGACTTGAATGGTGCGCGGCCTTTAGCCAAATCCCGTGCCTTTGGTTCAGTGCAGGGATATGTGCACATCCACCGTGGCGAACGCTGGATCTATCTCACATCGGATCAACTGAAGAGTATCATCGGCACCGGCAAGGCTGCGGCCCGGTTGAAGCAGCGTCTAGTAGAGCAAGGGTTGATGGCCAGCACCAGGAAGAAAGCCCTTGTTCAGCGTCCCATCTTTAAAGCCAAGGGCAACAAGGGCTACCGCTGGGTTCACGCTTTCCGCGCGTCTCTGCTAGAAAAACTGATTGATGCTCCGCTACGCCGAGCGTTGAACAAGAACAAATGATCGGAAAATTCATATTGGGCCATCCAGCGGACGAGTTCAAAGTGTTCCGCTGGATTAAGCGGCACCGCCTTGGCTTTCTTGGATCCGCGTTGCTGGTGAGGCCGGTGGTATGTGGTGAACTTTAAGATGTAGGACAACTGCTCCGGTTCGTCGCGCAAATCGTCCAACCGGACTGGTCGCTGAATTTCGTCGTCTAGGAAACCGTCCTCGAACTTTTGGATCGCCTTTTCGTTACCGCCAAATATGGCCAGATTGACGTGGAGCACCCATTCTTTAGACTTGGCTCTATAATACATTTCGAAGCCGCCAGCGACCGGCACCTCGCCGAGGCCTGCCCGCGCAAGTCTCTTTCTCAACGAATGTTGATAACGCTTGATCTCCAGCTTCAGTAGCTCCCCTTTAGGTGCAGTCTCAAGCAAGACGACCAGGATGCGCACCTCACCCTCAAACTCTGAATTGAGCCGGAGGAGCTGGCCCGTCAAATAACGTCGAAACGTGCGAGCGCACTGGGAGCAATACGTTTTTTCGCAGTCATAATGACCGTCGCGGCACTCTTGAAGGTAGACGCCGTACGCCTTGCCTTGGGGCCGCGTTGCAAGCAGCACCTCGCTGCGAAGGCTTTCTTTGCGAGAATCGTTCCGCGTCTCAAACCGCTCCCCACGAGGAAGGGTTTTGGGTCGAAGTTTCACGATATCGAACTGTGCGGTAGGAATGTTGCGCCTCCAGTACGGAAGCTTGCGACGCGATTTAGCCATTTTGGAAACTCACGGTGATCCTGGTACTTTACAGCGTCGCCCGAATTCTATCCTGGCTTAGCGAGCGAGCGGCGCCAGCTCGGGGGATTCTGCTTTGGGTTGACGAGGCTTAATTTAGCATTGCGCAGCGCGACGCCAAACGAAGCTACCTAGCTCTGGCAACCGCAATGGCACGAAAAAGACCCCGGCGTGAACCGGGGTCTAACTTTCCGTAAACGAAGGCGAGATCAGTCGTAAACTCAATCTTCCCAATCGCTCAGGTGATTGCCAGGAGCGACGAGCTTAACTTGAAAATTCCCGTCATCCTCATCGACGTGCGACACCAATACGGTGAACACGGTGTTGAGCTTTGACTGCCGCAACTGAGCTCGATCAGATTGCTTCATCCAGAAAACCATAGGAGCTTCAGTGTCATTACGGCCTGCGCGAGGTACGTCTCGGCCGGCCGGTGACGAAATTGTTGGCTTGACTTTGCTGTCAGGCTGACGCGGTTTTGTTTCTGTTGGCTTCTTGGGTTTGCCGGAATCCTTTCTAGCTTTCGCATTAAGATTTTCTAGTCCCTCCTTCTTAACCGTCGCTGCAGTATCCTTCACCTTCACCCCAATCTTACGAAGGTAGTCCAGAACTTTGGCCCGCTTTGAAGCGAGCTTCCTAGATTTGATGTCGATAGCGCCTGTGGATCGGGCCATAGCCTCAAGAGACAAATTGAACCGCACCGAACGTTTGCGCTGGTTTTCCTCTTTACGTTGCACGTCGCGAACGAATTCCAAGTAGTTAGACTTCTTCTTTAGGCATTCGGCTATTACACGCTGCGCCGTTTCCATCGAAGCGTAGAGTTCATCTCGCTGGCCTTTGAGGCGCTTCTGATATCTCCGTCCTGCTAAATCCAGCTCCTTGATAAGACTCTTGATCGCGCGAGCCGATTCTGAAGTGTTCGCTTTGTCGCGTCCCTTGCTGAGAGAAGGGCCGCGACGGTTTTTGCGGTTTGTCATGCTGGCTGCCCTCCGACGGGAACGCTAGCGAACCAGCGCGCCTCCTCTTCGAGCGATATCAGGGTGCGCTTCCCGACCTTCTTAGGGTGAAGCCGGCCCTCTTTGATTTCCTTGTAGGCGGTCGTGCGTCCAATTCCGTTACGATAACAAAACTCTTTCACGCTGAAGCAATTTCGTCCCGTGTATTCTGAGTCGCTCATAGGTACAGTTCTCCGTGGCCGCTCTTTCGAGCAGCGAATGAGGTTCCGAAGGATGATCTGAACTTATGGCGGCTCGCGTATGCAGTCCTGCTGCTACTCGAACACAGACCGCGTGAAACCAGAGGAGATCAACGCGGGGCCAGCGAGGTATGTTCTCTCGCTAACATCACGCTATAGCAGGCAATTGCTAGAATTCAAGTTCGATAGTCGAAATGGTGACGAGGCAAATGGCACAGAATATTACGACCGTTCGTGACCGTTCGTAATCGTCCTCCCCCGAATGCCAGGAGACACGCACGGGCTATCTCCGGGACCCACTTGTCGTTTAGGTCGGCCACGACATTGAGCAACCCCTCGACACCTTGGCGTCCGATCGGTGCAACGATCCCGAACTCGGCAAGATGCGCCCGGATTGCATTGATCACCGCGGTCTGCTGACGGATGAACAAATGGCGCGTGCGATGAAGCACCAGACCGCTTTGCTGCTCGGGTGTTTTGGTCGGCACGAACCGCATGTTGGCTCTGGTGACCGCCTCGCAAATGACCTCCGCGTCGTCGCGTCATTCTTCTGCCGCTTGACGTAGGGCTTCACGTAGGCCAGCGGCATCAGCCAGAGTTTGCCGACAGAACTGTGTTGAAGAAAAATTGAAGAAGCTAACGAGACGTCGAGATAATCTGCCTTTAAGCCATTGAAATCATTGGCGCTCCCTAGGGGAATCGAACCCCTGTTTCAGCCTTGAGAGCGATGATACTCGAGCTTACGACCCAACTCATGCCGATCCTACAATTCAAGGTCGACGACATCGAATGTCGCCGCGCCCCAGGAGGATAGAAAAATGGCAGCAGAAACCCACGTGAAAACCTATCGAGTTGCTGTTCCCGGCGATGAACCCGCCATTCTCAACATTTTCGCGGAGGTAGCTCCTGAAGTTCCAACCGCTGTCCGCCCCCAAACCGAGGGAATCATCAAAGAATTGGTAGCAACGGGCGATTCGTGGGTTGCGATCGATGCCGACGACAAAATCGTCGGATACGCGCTCGCCGCAATGGACACTAATACGCTATCGCTAGTCTATCTGGGCGTTCCCAAAACAGCGCGGAATCAGCGCGTCTCCTCCTCCCTCATATCGAAGTTGAAAGAAGGCGGCGCGCCGATAATCACGGACGTCCGTTCTAATAACACAAGTTCGATGGTTGAGCGCTTCGAACACTTTGGGTTCGTTAAGGGCGACGTTAACGCGGACCGCACGAAGTTGCGCTGGGAGAAACGGGCCACGCCTGCGAGGCGTGAAATCTGACGAAACGCAACGTGAGCAAAGGTCCGCCGATAGCGGCCAACACCACGCCGATGCCTCACGACGGCGCCGAACGCGATCGTCGAGCCGATTCATCCGAAGGCCATGCCGGTGATCCTAACAACCGACGAAGAGCGAGACGTTTGGATGCGGGCACCGTGGGACGAGGGAAAGGTGCTGCAGCGGCCCCTGCCTAAGCGCCCCCCGATCACAATTGAGTCATTACATCGGAGCCAACCCTGCCGGCTTTACGCTGCGACTTTCCTCCTGCCGCTTCCACGACGCTTCCACGAACGACATTTCAGGCTCTAGTTCGGGCAGCAAAAAGCCCTCGAAAACGTTGCGTTTTCAAGGGCTTAAAACTTGGTTGCGGGGATAGGATTTGAACCTATGACCTTCAGGTTATGAGCCTGACGAGCTACCGGGCTGCTCCACCCCGCGATAAACCATTGCTCGCCCTCCCGAAAAACCGAACCC
>Ga0182024_10003435_pt1 | contig 37723 bp, 31 predicted proteins | sample P32metaG_FD_120480 | JGI IMG/M metagenome (GOLD analysis project Ga0182024, IMG submission 120480) | Permafrost microbial communities from Stordalen Mire, Sweden - P3-2 metaG (Illumina Assembly) | ecosystem: Environmental > Terrestrial > Soil > Wetlands > Permafrost | place: Sweden: Stordalen...
CCGACGGAGAAGGTCATGCGGACGCTGATCTCCGAACAGCCGTCGCTCGAGAGCTCCTTGTAGGCCTTGCCACCGAAGGTCGCCTCGCCGTAGAGCGCGAAGCAGATGGCCTCGAGCAGACTCGACTTTCCGGCACCCGTCGGGCCGACGATCGCCACCAGAGACTTGTCGGTGAGATCGACGACGGTGGGCGGATCTCCCCTATGCGAGCGGAGCCCCGAGATCTCGATCTGCTCGATCTTCATGACCCGGGTTCCGCGTCGTCCTCAGGAGAGACAGATACAGAGGCGAGCATCTCGACAGCCAACGCCTCTGCTTCAGGGTCCACCCAGTCCATCGTCTGCGTCAGTTCTCGGATGAGCTCTTCGGCGATGTCGCGGTCGAGAAGGCTTTCCTCCTCGAGCCCGACGCGGCGGCCCGAGGTGGCGGCCTCGACCATCGTGCGCACCGTCCGGGCGGTGCGTTGCGGGTCCACACTGGCCACCGGGTTCTCGATGAGCCACTGCTCGAGCATCTCGTCGAGACCGGTCCGTTCGGCGCGCGTGGCACGGCTCTTGACCTCGGCGCCGGCCACTTCCGGCCAGACGTCGACGATGATGGCTCCGGGAAGCGCGTCTGCCACCTGCGATCGCAGCGCCGTGACAGGGCCCTCGACGACTACCCGCGCCCGTACGAAGCAGCCGGCGATCTCCTGCGCATGGCGCTTGATTTCGTCCACCGTCCCTGTGAGTTCCACTAGCTGGCGCCCGGTCGAGATGGGGGCGAGGGTCAACTTCGGTGAACCCGTGGCCGGGAGCTCAACGAGGACGATCGTCTTCTCCGGCGCGTCCTCCCTGGACTCGTCGAACCGGAACGGCAGCATCCCACCGGCGTAGCGTCCGGTGATCGTGCCGGGGAGTTCCTGAGCCCGGTGGATGTGCCCGAAGGCTGCGTACGAGACCGGAGGAATCTGGGTCGTCGAGGTGGCGTAGTCATCTCCGAGGTCGACCTTGCGTTCACTTCCAGCCGGGCGGGCCCCACTCACGAGCAGATGAGCGGCCCAGATCACCTTGTCGGTGGCCGCGTCGGCGTTCTGCTCGAGCCACTCGCCGTACGCGTCGTGCACCCGCTTGATCCCGGCCGTGAACCCACCGGTCGTCTCCCCGGGGCGGTCAAAGCGGGCGAAGCTGTGCGGCGTGACGAAGGGCACGGTGCAGACGAGGAACCGCCGGGCGCCATCGTCTACGGGGATCGGCACTATCCCGCCTGCTTCTGGACGGTGCAGGAGCCCCCGGAACGTGAGCCGCCCCGGACCCGACAGGCCCGCCAGCATCGACCACGCCCGGTCCAGCATCACGTTGTTGTCGTGGTTCCCGCCGACCACGACCACTGGCGCTACCTCGACCAACCGGCGCAGCGCATCGACCGCCAACGCCTGGTCATCCGCGCCGGGGCGGGCGTGATCGAAGAGGTCACCGGTGTGGACGATGGCGTCGGGCTGAAACTCCAGGCAGTGGTCGACCACCGACTCGATGGCTGCCTCGTGGTCGGCGCGCCGGGACTGCGTCCCGAGCTCGATCCCGAGATGCCAGTCGCTCGTATGGACCAGGCGGAGTGCTCGAGGCCTTGAAGGGGACATCACCTAGTTCCCGGTAAGGCAAATGGATCGATGTCACCGGGATCGGCCTCTGCCGCGACCGCCTCTTCTCTGGCGGTCGCGAAAGGCGGGAATGGGATCCGGATCGGGATGGGGGCCGGGATGACGGGCTGGTGCAGGACCATGGATCCGGGGACGAAGAGCGTCGCCCTCTCACGCATCTCGGCGGGGAGAAAGCGGTAGGCATCGAGATCCCCAGCATCGAGGCGGCCGACCATCTTCACCGAGGCGTTGCGGATCACCGTCGCGTCGACACCCCCGGCGTGCTGCTCGGCACCGAGGAGGATCACACCCATGGAGCGGCCCCGTTCGGCGATGTCGACGAGGAGCTCCTTCAAGGGGCTGCGGCCATGGTTGGGACAGAACTTGTTCAACTCGTCGAGCATCACCAGACGCAGCGGTTCCCTGCCGCTCTCCTGCTTCTCCTGAAAGATGCGTTCGACCATGGCCCCGACGACGAAGCGTTGGGCCGAGTCGTGTAGGGCATGGACGTCAACGACGGTCACCTGGTGGTCGAGGGTAGGAGCAGTGACACCCATACGAATTAGATGCCCCAGGCGGGTGGTCATGGCGCCCAGGCGGCGGGAGAACGCGGCGATGGTCTGCGTGGCGAGGTTCCCGACGAAGTCCTGGTGCTCGTCATCGAAGCGGGCTTCTATGAACTCCACCAGCTCGCTGAAATCCCGGACGAGAACGCCGTCGGGGCCAGCAGGGCGTGATTGGCGGCCTGCGACGTGGCGTTGGGCACGCTCGAAACTGGTCGGCGGATGGTCGTCAGGTTCACGGAGGATCACGGCACCGGGGTGCCCCTGGGCGGGCCAGGCCCAGCGCAGAAGGGCGGTGCGAACGCGCTGTTCGACGAAGCTCAACTGGTTCAGCGCATCATCGGCGTCGGCGAGGATGTAGGCGAGGAGGCCTTCGGTGATGAAGGCCAGCGGGGTCCATCCGAAGGCCGTCACCTCCCCGGGCTGGACGCGAGTCTCTGACATCGGAACCACGTTCTCCGAGCCCGGACGCGGCGGGACGAAGAGTCCGACGTCGGTGAACGGACCGGGGTGTTGGGCACCGAGCAGCTGCCACCGTCGTGCATCGTCGCCAGTACAGCGGCAGTTAGGCCGGTCGATGTGGAGAAGGTCCTCGTTCTTGACAGAGATGACGAGGGCCCGGGTCTGATCCGCGTACAGACCGAGAAGACGGCGCCCGTCTTGCGTCTCGAAGAGCAGGTACAACAACGCCAGCAGCGAGGTGGTCTTGGTCGCGACCCCGGAAATACCGGAGACGTTCACATGCCCGCCCTTGCGACCGTTGATGAAGTCGAAGTCGACATAGACCGGTTGTTCCCGGGCGTCGAGGCCGACGGCCAGAGGGTGCTCCATCTGATCCATGAAGAGCGCCCGGGCTCGCTCGTCACCTTGGACCCGGCGGACTTCCTGAGCAGGCTCGGGCGCCACCCAGCGTTCGGGGTACGGGCGCAAAACCCGAATCTCGGCACAGCGCACCGTCTCGCCGGGCATCGTCTGCTCTGTCACCCGAACGGTGTCGCTCGACCAGCTGGCGCCTTCGATGAGTCTCTGCTGGCCGACGACGATCCCGTAGTGGGTGAGCGCCTCGCCATCGGGGAGGATCTGGTCGACCGCTACCAGATCGTCGAGCTCGACGCTCGCATCGGGGTCGGCGACGACCCAGAAGGTCGTCGTTGTGCAGTCCTGGGTCCCGTCGACTACCCCGATCACCCCAACGTCACGAGCGGGATGATCGGTTGCGACCGGCAAGGCATCAAGGCCGACCTGCGGTGTCTCGGTATCGCTCACGTGAACTCCTTCTACCCAGAAGGGTTGGCTGCGGTCTGCGGAGCGGCCAGGTCGACGCGAGCGGCAGCATCCCGGCCGGCGCGCAGAGCGCCGGCGGGATCACCGAGCAGGTGCCGGAGACGGACCTCGAGGGCACCGATCGGCTGCAGGTTCGCCGGAGCGCGAGGGTCGGTGTGCGCGACGCCGGCGTAGCGAGGGATGAGGGCACAGACCCGGTCGGCGACCTCCCGGGCTCGGTCGAGTCCGCCGGAAGCCGGCACGTCGATGCGCACGATCCCGGCCCACGGGCTTACCCGGCCCTTGGTGGGAAGGCGGAGGAAGCACCCCCAGGCCTCGTCACGGAGCCGAAAGAGGCTCGTGCGTTGACCGGGGCGGGCCAGGATGGAGGGAACCTCGCGGTGTTTGTCGGCAGGGAGGTACGTCTTGTGATGGGACTTCACCAAGCCCACCACTTCGGCACTAATGCCGTAGAGCCGGTTCAGCGGCCCGTCACGCACAACAACGGCGCCGTCTGTCGCCAACTCGCCAGCCAGGTCGGCTTCGGCATCACGCATCCGGCGCTGCAGGGCCGGCAGGAGCTGGTCGGCATCGGTGCTGGCCAAGCCTTCGACCTGCCATTGCCATCCCCCAGCCGACGGGAGCGAGGCCGCATGCCCGTGGGTCCAGAGCAACCGCCGTTGGATGTCGAGCCCGACAAAGCCCGGGCGGGCTCCAGGAGTGCAGCAGACCGCTCCCGCCCCAAAGGAGCCAGCGAGCCCTCGCACCACCATGCCGGTATCGAGGACGTCATGGGCACGGAAGTCGGTCCGGCGCACCCCGTCAACGAAGTAGATGGGGCCGTCGAGGGTGCCCGGGGTCAGCTCATGAGCGACAAGGACGTCCTCGCCGTCCTCAAGCAGAACGGCCTGCTCCTCGAGCTCGGTGTCGTCGTCGATCCCATAGGGGTCGCCGTAGCGGGGGTTGGCTTCGATGAACATCAGCCACCCCGCGCCGGCAAAAGCCCTGGCCACGGGCATAACTGCCAACAAGCGCGACCCTCCGCCGTCACGGCCCGCAGCATACGGCCCGGGTGTGTCGCTGGGATGGGCCGAATTGCCCGACTGGCTCCGAAGACGTGACACCCAGGAATGAACACGGCCTTGGGCCGAGCCGGTCTCAGAACCGCTACTTGGCAACCTTGCTCGGGGGCCGTGTTGCTGTTGAGGACCGTTCCCGCAGGGACGTCGCGCCCATACGCAGGACGGCATCGCCTACTACTGGATCAGATTTCGCGCGCCCGCAGATGCGCAAAGAGCGCTTGAAGATCCGCGGCGTTGTCTGGTCCGAGTAGCACGTCGTCGTCCGAGAGGAACTCGTCACTCGCGGGAAGGGCGAGCGGTCGGAGCGTCGGGTCATTCAGTACCTGGGCCATTGTGGCCATCTTCTGATCCAGCCGGCCCGCCACCACCGCATCGACGGTGTCACCGCCGTCACGTAGGGATGACATCAGGTACGTAGCTGTGCAATAGGCACTGGCGGGCAGTCCGAGCCGGTGAGTGCGGTCGAGTGCTTGCAGGAGCAGTCCAGCGTTGAAGGTGCGATCGAGGTGAATCTGGTGGGTGGTGGTGTGGTGAAGGGACACCCCTTCCGACAACGTGTGCGGCGTCGCCACCAGCACGGTGCAGTTCGGGTCGGTGCGAAACCGGGCGATCTCACGCTCCCTATCGGTGCCCGCCCTCGGATCGCAGACGGGAACGGACCCGTCAACCACAGCGGGGGCGTACGGGGCCAGCAGAGCCCGGAGTCGGCCGATGTGGTGACGGAACGATGCCCATACCAGCACCTTGGTGCCCTGTTGGCGGTGCTGCTCGACAAGCTGAGTCACGCGGACGAACTTGGTGGGAACAAACGACGCCGGGAGCTCACGGATGAGCTCCTCGAGTTCGGCGTCGGCGCGGTCATCTGTCATGCGAAGTGCACCGACGACTGGCAACACGGCCGTGGGGTCGGTAGCAGCTTGGAGCAGCAGCATCGCGATCCGCCCTGCACGATGGAGGTCGGCAGCGATGGAAGGGTCCCGGACCATCGCCCGGGCAGCGGCGTCAACCATCGCCTCGTACACCCGCTCGTGCGCCTGGGACATCGGAACCCGTTCGGTCTGTGGCACGAGCGGGGGGAGTCCGAGCTCATCCTTCGTTATCCGGCAGAACGCCCGGCGTAGCGCGCTCGGCGATCCGGCGGCTAGTCGGGCACCTCGCCCGGGGTAGGCAAGCTCGAGCACAGCGGCGAGGTCGGAGGCGGCGTTGGGCCGGGGTGTACCAGTGAGGACCATCGGGCGCCTGGCCGTTCGGGACAAGGTGAGGGCAGCCGCCCCGCGAACGCCGGCAGCTCCCCGCTTTGCTCTATGAGCCTCGTCGAAGACCACGAGCGCTCGATTGACGCGACACCACGCGATGAAGCGCTCAAGCTGCGCCTGGGACTCGAGGCGCTCGTAGTTCACGACGCAGATGTCCTCTGGGCCGGGACGGAGCGGACGGATGGCGATCATCGGGACCGGCACGCCGAAGACCTCGCTCGGCTCAGTCGCCCATGCCTCATGCGCCGAGAGTGGCGCCACCACCAGCATGCGGTCGACATCACCAAGTTGGCGCAGAGCAGCCCAGGTCGCACAGGCCATCGCCGTCTTGCCGGAACCGGGGACTGAGAAGTTGGCTCCACCTCCAAGGCGAATCATGCGGGCGACGTTCCCGTGTTGAACTTCGGTGAGCTCGCGCGCCAGGCCGAGAGACATCGGCGGGACTTGGTCGGGCCAGACGCTCTGGGCTTCCGCTTCCAAGGCCAGGACACTGTCGACGTCGATCGAGCCGGCCAGCTGGTGGGCCAAGTGCTCGAGCAGCCGGTCCTCCCACTTCCAGATGCCCGCACCGTCGGTGGCGAAATACCAGAGCCACTGCACCGCACTGGTAAGAGGCAGATCTACATGCGATGCACCCACGTCTTGGGCGACATGGCCCAGCGCGTCGCGCATCACCATCCAAGCTTCCTCGTCCACGTCTCCGGTATTGGCCACGGTGACTGTCGACGGACTACTCAACAGCAACTCACCCATGGTTCGCCGACTTGCTGAGCCGTGTGCCGAGCGCGCTGGCAACCGCGCCGGCGGCGAGTTCGCGTCCGCCGGCGGTGACAGCAGCGCTTCCGGAGGCGATCTGGCCGGCTAGCTCGACGAGCTCGTAGCCCGCTGGATCGGTCGGATCTACGGCAGCGACATCGGTCCCCTTGATCTTGACCTCAACCGGGTCGGGATCGGGGCAAAGTGGCACCGGCAGTGGGTCCGCCGGCCCGGCCCGAGCGACCAGCATCTCGTCACCTAACGCCATCGTGGTGATCTCGCCGAGGGGCAGGCCGAGCAGGATGCCGGCCAACGAGGCCCAGCCGTAACGCTCGGCTTCCCGCAGCCGTACCTCGCTACGAAGTGTCCGAATCCTGCGTTCCCTGGCGGCTAGCGCAGCCGGCGCGCCATCGAGCACGTCGCCCGCCAGCTCTCCGAAGGTTGAGGCGACGAAATCACGGGATTGCCCGGGGCCTGCAGGACAGACGGGCGCGCTCATGACGCCACCGCGTACTTTGGCATCCGTGCCGTTTCCCGGCCACGTTGGCAGTGTTGGCAGTTGGCCGGCGGCTGGTAGGCGGTGATGATCGTCTCCTCAAACCTCGACACCGTCATCGGTGACAAGTCGTCGCGCAGGGGCAGGATCCACACCCCAACACTGGTCGGCGGGATGGCGTGGTGGTTCTGCACCCGCTCGACGATGCCGGTCCCCGAGTTGCGGGAGACCTGGCCGATGTAGAGCACCCGGTCGAAGTAGTCGACGGCCACGTACAGCCCAACCGGCATGTACAGGGTCCGGTCGCGCAGCTGCACGTGGCCATCAGGTCCAACCTCCACGTCATAGAGGTCCTGCGGGAGCTCCGGATGGTTGGCTGCGCCGAAGTAGCGTCGCCAGCGCAAAGTGTCCTCGTAGCCGAAGGTCCGCACCGATCCCTCCACCTGGGGCGCGCTCATTGGTTCCTCCGAGCGCCTTCTTGACCGCGCACAACCACGTCCACGAGGTCGAAGAGCATCTTGCGCAGGTCCCGGGAGGGATCGTCGGGAATGCCGATCTGGGTGAAGTAATCGGCGAGCGACGGCTCCCCGTCGCCGCCGCCATCGGTCTCCCTGTCCTCGGCGATAAGCGCCTGTGCCTCCGTCCAGGCGCTGCTGATCCCTGCCACCACCGCCTCCACAGTCCGCTGGTACTGGTCGAGGTTGGTGGGCGGCGTCGGCACGAGAACGGACCCGCCCTCGCTCTTCCAGCCCAGGGGCTCCCCGCGGAGGAAGAACTCCGTGAGCAGTCCCTTGGTCGAAGGGTCTTCGGGCCCGCCGGTGTATGTCGGAGAAACGAACTCCGGGTCGAGGACATTCTTCGGCAGCCGGCGGTCCAATGCCGCCTCGACGATCTCGCCCAGCTGCCGGATGCCTCCCGGATGGCGCTGAGCGAGGCGCTGCATGACGATGTCGGGATTGGTCTTCGTCACTCCCCTCGTGCCGTTGAGGCCGTTCAGGGTCAGCTGGAAGAGCGATCCCGTCACCCGCTGCGTGCTGCCACGTACGGCGGGGCTGGCCGACTGGGCGATGATGGCCATAGCCAGAAGCGCCCTGGTGGCCGGGCCATAGTTACCGAGGCCGTCCTCTCCGGCCGCCCCGGCGCCGTCCGATCCGCCCCCCTCCTTGGTTTCGGCGAGTGCCAGCTCGACGAGTTCGGCGACGGGCTTATCCAGCAGCTCCCACCACTTGGTGGCGCCCGGGTGCTTCTCGGAGTTGTAGAAGACCCGGCTGCGGAACGTGCGGTCTATCACCGTCGCCACACGGTTGTACGAGCTCGACTCGAGCTGGTCGAAACCCAGCAGCAACATGACGATCGCCACCGCCGCCTCGGCCAGGTGCTCCCGCTTGCCCTTACCCCGTCCGGCCATGCCGAAGGCCCGCAAGGCGTTGGTCACCGCCGAGACACCGTCGTGATCGTCGCAGATGATCTCGGCAATCACCTTAGGGGCGAGACGCAGGGGGTGCATCGGGTCGTCTTCGGCAGCACCCGCCCAGTCGATGGTGCGGTTCTCGAGCACAGCGCGCAGCTCGCCCTCGGTCATCGGCATGAAGTCCGCGCCCGTGCCGAGCTTCGCCAGAGAATTGCGCAGCGCCTCGAGGGCAACCTGGAGGTGCTGGACGGGCTCAGACCACTGCTTCTGGGCTGCTTCTTCGATGTGGAGCCGGCGGACGATGCGGTGGACGAGGGTCATGCTGGGCGCGCGCTCGCCCTCCAAGTGCGACGACAAAGTGGCGGCGTTCACCCCGAGGACCAGACGTACGGGCACCGTCCGGCAGCGCACCACGGACCGCACAGCGATGGAGTTGGCTGCCACCGCCTCAAGCCAGTATTGGATGTCATCCTCGCGGCCCGACGCGGGCGCCCACCGACCACCGGCGAAATCCCGCAGTTGGGCCTTCTTGCGCAGGGCGTTCACAGCTGCGGCGTCCATGTCCCGCAGCTCGGCAGATCCGTCGGGATTGACGATGTGGTCATCCCAGGCCTGTAGGTCGGAGAAGGCGAGGTTCGTCGCCTCCCTTAGCACCCTGCGGGCCGCTGCCACCCGCCGGTTGCCGTCGTAGATGACCAGCGTCCACATGCCCTTACCGTCGGGGGTGTAATAGCGCACCGGCATGGCCAGGATGGGCTCGTGGATCCCCTGCAACCCGATCGAGACGAGGTCGTAGTAGTCCTTGCCTGCCTTGACGGTGGGCCCGCTGAACCCAAGCTCGTCGTAGCCCTGGGCGACCATGTCCTGGAGGCTCTTCGCCGACTCGACCGGAATCAATGGCAGGTGGACCTTGTCGTCCTCACCGCTGGGCTCGAGCAAACCGTGGCGGTTGATCCGGGACATGAAGATCGTGCGGCCGTTCATCGGGTCGTGGCACAGGGAGAACGGTGACAGCATCACGTCCGCGTACAGAAGCTCGCCGATGTCGGTCGACAGCACCTTGATGGTGCCGGCCGAGAGGTTCGAGACGTTTTGCTGCGGCGCGGCGTCGGCGGCCTCGAAGGCTGACAGGAGCCCTTCTGGCACGTCGGCTTCGGTGATGTGCTCGTGAGCGGGTCGCCCGCGGTTGTTGGCCTCGACGAAGCGTTCGGCAAGCTTTATCGCCGACTTGGTGTGGGCTCCCGGCGTGACGTTGTCCTTGGGCAACAACAGCTGGAAGCGCGTGCTGTCGGCGGCGACTGCTACCTCGGGCGGGTTGTCTCGCTGGTCGTACTCGTTATCGACAAAGGGGTGGGTTTGGCTAGGCATTGCTCATGTTTCCTTTCTCGACGGCGTCAGCGCTCGGGCACAGCCGGCGACCACCTTTAGTGGCGTCATAGGAATCCGACCGGCAACGTCGTGGGTACTTGTGGGTGACGGCGTCCCGAGGTCGGGTTCGCACCGGGGTGCAGGGCCGCGCCGCGGCCCCTCTCATGGAGAGCAGGCAAGTCATCTCTCTGCCTCCGAGAGCTCAGGGACGATCTCCAGCAGGAGATCGCGCATGCTGGTCTCGCCGCGGTCCTGCAGCCGCCGGATGATGTCGGCTCCAGAGGGAGCCTCATCGAGGCCGATGGCTTGAGCGAGACCTTGAACGACATCCTCGATGTCGGTGAAGCTGCCCAGGCCGATCACCTTGGCAATCTTCACCACCGGCGAGCCGTCGACGGGCACAGGGTCATCGAGCTCGAGGACGACGTTGCCGGGCCCCCTGAAGATGACGCGCAGGATCTGGCCGTCGACAGCTCCGCGGGCCAGCAGCAGCTTCTTGAGCTGAGCGGACCAGATGTACGGCGACATCGTCCACGAGGCATGGAGCTTGGTCCTGTCGGCGTACAGGGTTACGTCCCTTTCGCCGGGTCGTAGTCCCAACAGCGCACCAAAGGCGCCGGGGACGATTAGTGATGCAGCCCGTAGATCCTCATAGTTGACGGCGGTGACGAACGACCACTGCCCGGCCGCCTCCCCAGCGAGCATCCGGTAGCAGTGTGCTGAGCACTCGATCGGCTTCGTGGAAGCGGGCTCGTCCTCTCCCCTGAGCCGTACGACGTCGTCCTCGAAGACGAACACCGGGTGCATTTGGGCGTAAAGCACCACGGAGTTCGGCGAGAAGCCTGCTGCCGCTACGACCCGCTGCAACCGGCGCAGGCTGATCCGCCCGCCGTTGTCGACGATCGCCTGCTGCATCGCGGGGCCGAGCTCGACGTACGGCTCCAGCCAATCCCATTCCGGCAGGCCGTAGTTGTTGTCGGCGGCCCGGACGATCCGCCCAGCGATCTCCCGGGACTGGACCCGCGCTGTGACCGCTCGGGGTCTCCCTGGCGCGACGATCTGGTCAAGCTCCGCCAACGGCATGGTCCGCTGATAGGCGCGCAGCACGCGGATCGCCTTGTCCTCGTACGAGCCGTCCCACCGCACCAGCGCCCCGTCGACGAATTGCAGCGTGTCGCAGTGGATGAGGAGCGCCATCATGAACGGGGCCACCTCGCTGTCGGCGACGACAGCCCGGCAACGCGCGGCCAGCATCAGCTGGAAGGTGTCGAGGTCATTCACGACTTCGTCGCCATCATCGTCGGCGGCGTCGAAAGCCGCCATCGGGAACTTCCTCGGGTCGAAGTCCCTATTCATCGTCAGGACCCGCACGCCGAAGGGCTCCTTCACCAACCAGGAGCGGTGACTGCCCTTCTGACCTCGCACCAGCTCGAGTAGCAGTGCGACGAGCGGATCGGCCGGGTCGAAACCGGCGCCGGCCAGCTTGGCGAACGACGCACCGTCGCCGAGAACACCTGCCAGCGTGTTGGCTGCCTCCACGACACCCGGGAGCATCGAAAGCCGCGTCGGGATCTTGGCCACGATCTGGCGAACCCGCTCGCGGGTGATGCCGTAGATCCGACCAACCTCTTCGAGGGTCAGGGGGGCGGTGGTCCCGATTGAGCACCGCTCCGTGACGATGTCACGGTCTTGGGGGTTCAGGTCGGTGTAGGCGCGCTCGACCGACACCCACCAGGTTTCACCACTTGCGCTATCGCCCGACGCACGAAGCCGATTGGCTGGTACTCCTGCCGTGCTCACCCGTCTCTCTCCTTTTCTCACCACCGGGCATCCGGGTGAGCGGGGAGACGTGAGCGCCGGGACGCCAAAGGTGTCCCGCCAGTCACCTCGCCGTCCGCTGTGGGCGTTGGCGCTGGCCCGATGGCCATTGCCGCTGTCCCACCCCGGGTAGTCGGGGAGATCTACACGGAGGTTACCACAACGGTGTGTCGCGGGGCCCTAGATCACGTCCGGCGGCATCGCTCGCCCCTTCGGCATCCCCATGGCGACGCCGAGCGCAGGGGTGAACCTGGTCGAGCTGACGGCGGCAAATACTCTCCGGGCCGACTCAGCCCGACCTTAACCGTCGAATTACGCGAAACCTAAGCGAAGAATCGCCGGTCCGGTGAGACCTGAAGCGGGTCGGTCGAACAGGTCCGCCTTGTGGTCGGCCCAGACCAGCAAGCCGGTTCCGCCAGTGGCTTTACGGCTGTCCCCGCGAGCCGCTTGGCTTGGTCGCTTGGCTCGAAGGTGGTGAGCCAAGATCACAGGATGCCCGATCCGATAGCGCTCGGCCGATCCGTGGTCGTGGGACCTGGCGACACCACGCCCGGCGAATGGTCGTCGTGCGAGCGGATTCGGGTCGCCGCCGTTGACCGGGCGGCCGCTGACGAGCTTGGCGCCGCCTGGCGGCAGCGCCGGTCGGTCACCGTCGAGCTCACCCCGGGCCTCGGGCTCGATGATACCGAGGTGCCGCCCGCCGAAGCAGTGACGGGCCGCCAGCCGTGGGAGTGGCCGGTCGATCTGGACCTCGTGGGCGAGCGGTTGCACCACGCTGTGTGGGCCAATTCCATAGACGCACGCGCCGGCACACAACGGCGTCGGTGGCACTGGACTGACGTCGCATGCGATCTCGGAGCTACGCTCGCCGACGCCGTCGCCGACGTTTATCTGCCCGACGGCACACCCGCCGTTTGCGACGGTGGGCCACTCGACGCCGCGCTGGGCGAGCGAGTTGGCATGGCGGTGATCCACCGAATCTCGCTCGAGCACGGGATGCTGCAGCCTCTCGGTCCGAACGATCCAATCGGCGTTCCACTCGCTGCTGACCAACTCGGGGCCGTGGCCGAGCCCGGTGCCGGGGCTCGCGTCATCGCCCCTGCGGGCTCGGGCAAGACGAGGGTGCTCACGGAGCGGGCCCGCCTGCTGCTGCAAGGGTGGGGCCTCCCCCCGGCTGCGCTCGCCTTGGTGGCCTACAACACGCGGGCGGCGAACGAGATGAAGGAGCGCCTCTCCGACGTCGCCGACGTCCGGGTGCGGACGCTCAATGCCCTTGGACTTCGGCTGTGCGGGCGCAGGGCGACGATCGAGGAGGTGGAGGTCCGCCGACTGCTCGGGGGTCTCATCACGTTTCCCAAGCGGGCGGAGACCGATCCCGTCGCCCCGTGGATCGAGGCACTCGGGCGCGTCCGCCTGGAGCTCGCCGACCCGGCGACCGTCGAGGACGAACTTCCGGACGTGTCTGACCTCGACCGTGTCGCCCGTGCCTACCGAGCGCAGCTGGCCGAGCAAGAAGTCGTCGACTTCGACGAACAGGTGACTGGCGCCATCGAACGGCTGTTGGGTGATCCGGCCTTCCGGCTGCGCACCCAGCGCTTCGCCCGGGTGCTGCTCGTCGACGAGTTCCAGGACCTCACGCCGGCGCACCTGCTCCTCATCAGGCTCCTCACGGGACCGGCCGGTGCCGTGTTCGGGGTGGGCGACGACGACCAGACCATCTACGGCTACGCCGGTGCCACCCCTCGCTGGCTCGTCGACTTCCGCCACTGGTTTCCGGGCGCAGCGATGCACTCACTCGAGGTCAACTACCGATGCCCGGCCTCGGTGGTCGCGGCGGCGTCGAACCTCTTGACCCGAAACGCCCTCCGGGTCGAGAAGGTGATCCGATCGGCTCCGGCGACGGTCACCCAAGCCAGTGATCCTGAGCACCTCTCGATCCTCTTGGGCAACGACGGCCCGGCGACCCGGGCCGCCAATCGAGTGCGGGACCTGCTCGATGGGGGCGCCACACCGGGCGACGTGGCGGTCCTGGCGCGGGTCAACGCCTCGCTCGCTCCCGTGCAAGTCCTTCTTCGCAACAGCGGGGTACCGGTCGACGGAGGCGTGAGCCAGCGGTTTCTCCAGCGCGGTGGCGTTCGGGCCGCACTGGCGTGGATGGCGGTTGCCACGGCGCCGGCTCAGGCACTACCGGGTCCTGTGCTGCGGGAGGCGGCACGGCGCCCCAAGCGCGGCATGAGCGCGTCACTCCTCGACCTCGTGAGCAAGAAGGGCTCGGTCGATGACCTGGTGGGCCTGGCGGAATGGCTCGAGGGCAAAGGCAGTGCCAGAGAGGCCAACAAGGTGCGAGATCTGGCCGACGACGTCAAGCGCGTCCGCGACGCCGCCGAGCGCGGCACGACGGCAGGTGTCCTGGCCGTGTTGCGATCTCACATCGGGGAAGGCGGACTGGACGCGAGCGCCACGGCGCTCGACCAATGGAGCCATGGTGCCAGCGCCGCCCATGGTGACGATCTCGACGCCCTGGCCGAACTGGCCGACCTCGAGCGCGATCCGAGCCGGTTTCCGGCGTGGCTCTCGGAACAGTTGAGCGCCCCTGTCGACGTCGGTGGGGTCACGCTGGCATCGATCCATGCCGTAAAGGGCCGGGAGTGGCCCCATGTCGTGGTGCACCACGCCACCGCCGGGCTGTTGCCACACCGACTGGCCGAGGACATCGAGGAGGAGCGGCGGGTGTTCCACGTCGCCTTGACTCGCTGCCGGTTGAGCGCGTCGGTCATCCCCGGGTCGACCCCGTCCCCGTTCCTCCTCGAGCTTGACGCACCCGGCGTACCGACACCCCAAGCCAAGGAGCCAGGTGTCGCAGCCCCCCGGGCTCGCGAGGCCGGCTCTCGACCGTCACCGCGGGTGGTCGCTCGGGCCGAGGTGCTGCTGGGGTCGGTGGGATCGCTCTTCACCCACTGCGGCCACGATCACGAGGTCGTCGAGCTCACTAGAGATGCGGTTCGATCGCTCGTCGGAGGCGGCCCAGCAACCACGATGATCGCGTTCGGTACATCCGTGACCGTCGAGGGCAAACCAGCCATGCTCGTCCATCCCCGCTTTGCCGAGGCCTGGGAACGTCTCCGGACATGGCGGGCCGAGCGGGCCAGAGCGGCGGGCAAGCCGGCGTTCGTCGTTTTCGACGACAAGACCCTGTGGCTGGTCTCCGCCGTCCTGCCGACCACCGAAGCTGGGCTACTAGCGATCAGCGGGATCGGCCCGGTGAAGCTGGAGAGCTATGGCGACGAACTCATCTCGATCGCCGAGCAGCTGCGGACCAGCTAAGGCCGCGACCGACCAAATCGCCCGGTTTCACCACGGCACGATCGGTGACGCTCGTCGAGAGCAAGCACCCCTTCTGGATCGGGCCACGAAAAGCGTCACCTGAAGCCGACGGAAGGTGAATCCCCTATAGCCATATTCCAGTCGACCTTTGCGGAGATAGGGATGAAAGTCCGGGACTGGCCGTCATCGGCAGGTATTCGGGACGTTGGCAGCCGTCAGCAACGCCACAATCCGCGCTTGATGAGTGCCAGCCCCAAAGGCAAGGAGCTTTTTGGCACGAGAAGCAGCAACATAGAGGACGCGGCGGGGCTCGGTGTTGAAGCCAGCCGCCCAGTCGTCCAGAACGGTCCGATTGTTCAGCGTCCTTAGGACGTTGGGAAGCGCGACCAGAACAGCTTCGAACTCAGCCCCTTTAGCAGCGTGGACCGTGCTGCAAGGCAGACCGGGAGGTGCAACGTCAGCCTGGACGCATCGAGCCCATACGGCGAGATCGGGCTTCTTGACTCGGTCACCGAGCGCAGCGTGGTCAAGGGGAAGAGGATCAAGGATCTCAGCTAGGACGGCCCGAGCGGTTACGCCGAAGTGGTCGCGATTGTCGACTTCCCTCAAGCGGCTGACAACTTTGCCAGCGGCGAGGCGCAGCCAGTCCGGACGTTGCATTGCCACCTCAAGCTGGCGCTCTCGACCGGCCTTTCTGACTTCGACCTCCCAAGTGATCAGCGACAGAATGATCCGCTCGATGCGCTGCACGGCCTCAAGTCGGCGCGCGGTAGAGGGATCGATCGCGAGAACACGAATCGCTGCGGCCAGCCGATTGCCGATGGCCGTCGATGTTCCCTCCGGAGCGGTACTCCCAGTCACGGCTGCCGCATCCAACCAACTGTGAGCGAGGACAATCGCCTGATCGTGCTCGATTCCATGCTCGTTCAAGGCGTCGAGGAACTTATGGCGCTGCTCGGCAGGAGTGCCACAGAGAACGAGGACTTCGGGACATTCACCCTTATCCGCCGCCTCAATGGGGGAGCCACCGGCAGCGCGAAGGGAGTCGATTGTCCGGCAAATTGAGTCGGAGGACCGGTAGTTGGTAGATAAGTAGCAACGGTCTCCCTCTCGTTGCTCGTCGCGATAAGCAAGAAACAATTCTGGCTTGCTACCTCGAAATTCGTAGATCGCTTGATCCGGGTCGGCAACAATGGTGACTTCTAGCCCACTGGATAACCTGCGAATGATACCCATCTCGGCATCGTCGCAGTCTTGGGCCTCGTCGACGAGGAGAGCGGAAAACCGATTTGTGAGCCGAGAGACGATACCGTCTCCTGTAGCACCATTGAGCACGCTGAACGCCTTGACGCGCGCTGTGTTGGCGTCGTAGATCCCAGTGCCATTGAGCCCAAGGATCCTGGCACGGGCCATGTTCAGGAGTTGTTGGCGCTTCCCGGTAGCGTCGACCTGCGTGAGATAGTTGCGCTCCTGCCAACTGAGGCTGCTCTCGCTGAGTACAACCACATTTGGTTGAATCAAGCGGAACGAACTCAAGGGTAACCCGGTGCCCGCCAGGTGACCGAGGCGAACGGCGGTGAACTCTCCCGCGAGGTCATCCCAGGACGCTCGATAGACTGGAAGTCGGCCAAGACGTGGCACTTCTGCTGGCGTGACTATGAAGCGATGTAGGAACGAGTCGATCGTGCCGACGAAGTGCGGCGCACGGAGGAAGCGTGGAGACGGCCCCGCCCGCCGTCGGACCTCGTCGACGGCGGCATTGGTGAAAGACAAGAGCGCGACACCGCTGGTCGTTGCCTCAGCGGCTTGCAAGTACCGCTGAACCAGTGCCCGTGTCTTGCCAGAGCCCGGTCCGGCCTCTCCGACACGTGTCGTCGCTAGAAGAATCTTGGCTTGCTCGTCAGATAACTCAACCGGTGGCACCGTCAACCTCTGGGTCAGTGTCCAGTAATGGCTCGATGACAGCGGTCCGAATGGCTTCCTCAAGATACGGTGGGACCTGGAACTGGCCGTTGCCAGGTGCGGCCACGATAAGTTCCGCGATAACTTGAGCAAAGTCTCCCTTTCCCAGATCGAGGCTCCCCGCTTTGAGCGCCCCGCTGAAAGCGGTCGCTCGCTCAGCGACCGTGCCCTGCCCCTGCGGCATGAGCACATCCCACTTTTCGAGCGAGCGTGGATGTTGAGTCTCGAAGGCTTGCCGCAGGACGGCTTCATTGTCTGGCAACGCAAAGAGCTCCGCCTCCAGCGTTGTTCCGCCGACCAGAATCGAAAGATGGCCGCTGTCCACGTGCCTCTGAAATACCTCCGTCAGGTCATGCCGGCGGTTTTCACCCGCACCCCCATCACCGTCCGTGATTACGACTACTCGATCAGCAAGAGCTATGTGGTCATGGAACAGCAGCTTCAGGTAAGGCATGAAATCAACGCCGCCGATCGGTACTACCGAGATCGCCCGGAACTGTTCTCGAAGGCGTCGGTTTACGCGACCGGCATTTGTGTCGCTGTCGGCCGAAGCAGGGTAAACGATTTTTTCCGCCAACGTTCGTAGGAGGAGTGCCTCCGCGATGCCCTCCACAAGCACGACCTGACGAGCAAATAGCAAGCTCGCCCTTGTCGCGTCGAGGTATCGATCTACCTTACGACGCTGGGCATCCGTTAGCCCTATTGTGCTGAGAGCGACGGCAACCGTTTCAGCACGCGTTACAGCCTCGGGTACAACGGGATCGTCTGCCTCGTTGTCATCAGCTGCCTCATGGGGAGGGTTTTCAACGGCCGTATCGGTTGACTCCCTTGGGCGTGAGCGCACAACGACGATATCTCGAACCGAGAGACTACTCGCAAGATAGGGTGAGTGCGTTGTGGCAATGACTTGAATGCGCCCGGCACGCTCCCCAACTGGCGATTGCCTGGTTGCACTCTGACGAGCCTGGTCCTCCAGATAACTCAACAGCACCGATTGCAACTGTGGATGGAGATGCGCCTCAGGCTCTTCGACGAGGAGCAGTAGGAGATCGCAGTCGCTCGCCCTCTCCAGCTCGAGAACAACCGTGGCGATGAACAGGAGGTTGGCGTAGCCCAGCCCGGAACCGAGTAGATCGGTCGGCGTCAAACCTTCGGCGGCCATGTGCAGTCGGAGCGACCGAGCAAGGGACGCCAAGCGCTGCTGACGGTGCTGGACATCAACGATGCGGTGCCGGACGGGCTGGGTTACCGCGGTGAGATGGGTTTGAACGCGGCGTACCACCTTCCTCGCCGTCTCATCGGCGGCCAGCTCCTCCAGAGAAACGTTGGCTTTGTGCTCAAACTCGGCGATCTCTGTCTGCGAAGCGATGACTCGGAAGACGTCCGCCAAGCGGTTGCCTCCCGCCGAGTCCAGGGCTGTTGCCGCGTCCCGCAAGGGCTGAAGGTAGACGTGCGCGATGCGATCCCGATTTTCCGGCTCTGGATCAGCGACACAATGTTCACCGACACTGTGATGGAGACGATGACGGCGGGCCAACGCGGGATCTGTGAGGTACTCCGTAGTGTGCACAAGCTTCCGGTGCGGATCTACGAGCGCCGGCGTGTAGAAGGCGTCCTCACTGTCCGTGAGTTCGCTGTACGTCCGCTTTATAACGATCGGTGCGTTGCCGTGGGCGTCATAGCTCAAGTCCCGATCCGTCTCGAACCACCGGGTGGTTCGTCCCGAGACGTGGGGAACGGACACCCGGATCGCGTCGATCAGGTTACTTTTGCCAGCGTCATTCTCGCCGACAAGGAGGGTCAGATGGTCGGACAGCGCGATCGTGGTGTCGTAACACGACCGAAAGTTCTGCACGTGCACTGCCTCAAGTCGCATCGATTTCCCCTCGCGCTATCTAGCCGTGCGCGTCGGCGTCGAAGTTCCACCAAGGCGATGACCCTCAGGATCGGCCCTAGCCATCTGGCGATGATGTACCAGTATTATGTGCTACTCACCTACACGCCTAAGTGCGGGGCGCAGCAACTCGACCAACCCCGGCCCGTCTGGGCGGAATGCGATGACCGGGCAGCCTTGCCTTCTGGGACAGTCGCTCACGCCATTTCGAGGCGACCCGCTTCCTCGCAACTGGCATGCCGGTGCGGACGGTAAGTGGGCGGGTGGGGTCATGCTAATGAGACGCAACGCTCCACGTTCAATACGTCTAGTGACAAACCTGACCGATATGCGACCTGGAAGTTGGAGGTACTTCTGAAGAAATGGAGTCAGCCCCAGGCCGCCCGAGAACCCGTACGCGATGAGGGTCCGATCATCTAGGCACATACGCCTCGGGCTGGAAGGTTTGGACGTAACGGAGCGCTCGCATCGATCCGGAGTCCGTGTAACAATGCCGCTCCACAGGGTGCCGGAACTGGACTGTGAGGCGGGCGGGTGACCTTGAGTCAAATAGCTGAAAACGATCGACGTTCTCTGCGAGAAGGCTATGGAGCTGGCATCGACACGGGTTGGGAGGTTCTGATTGGTGCCGATACCGCCGCTTTAGAACATTGGCTACCTGAGATCGTCGAGGCAATCGGCTCGAGTACGAATGATGGTGGCTCGTGGTTTGCCTTGATGGAGGCTTTGTTGTTGATGCTTCGGCAACACGTGCATCTGTGGCCATATGAAGAGATCGACGCATGGGACGATGATTGTGACGTAGCCGTAGGTTTCGACGATCTAGTGACTGAGTCATCGTCTGGCCGAGTCGGAACAGAGCGGTCAGGACGGATAGCTCAATACATCATCGCTCAACAATCAACTCCGGTGTCATCTGGTAGGGCTTTGTGGCTAGCACGACGCCTCGCGATCTCAATCGACGAGAACATATTTGATTCCTATGTGGACTGGGCCAGGCAAGCAGTTACCATGACAATTGAACCGGGACGTGCTTACCCAGTGGCCTCCATCAATCCCACCATATGGATGGATGGATCAGCCAACACGCGACCGGAGCACCGAGACTCACTCCTGCCAGAACGTGGCATCTACCACGTACGGATCGGTGAGGAACATCACGATTCATATCGGATCACCCTCGACTGGTCTTTGAGTGGACAGCTTGCAACCATTCTCGATCAGCACTCACTTCGGATGATGACATTCCATGCGAACCAATCCAGCGACGAATTCGGTATTGCATTCGACCCAGTGAAGCTAACCGCGATCAACAACGGCCCGAAGGACCGGAGCAAACAGATCAGCGCTCTGAGTGCGATGTTTGAACTGGCGGCAGAACATGGCGCGAATGTAATTGTCGTCCCGGAGTATTGCCTCAATGTCGACAGCCGGCACGAGTTCATTCAATCGGCGTCTGTTCTGCCCTTCGCGATTATCTCAGGAGGAAGTGGCCGGTCCGCCGATTACAACGAGGGGGCGCTCTTTATCAGCAGAAATGGCCGATCACATGAGCTGAACTTTCTGAAGTTACATCGAGCGCGCTTTTTCGGGTATGACGAGGAGATCCATCGGACCCATGAGGTGACAGTATGGCGCTCGGATCCCTTAGCGCTTGCAGTGCTGATATGCAGAGATGCTCAAGATGACAAGCTGATCGACATCCTTGCGGATGTCGGTGTCAATCTCTGCTTGGTGCCCTCTTTTTCTGACAGAGCGGCGAATATCACCGGAATGGTAGAGACTCTGTCCATTCGCTCTCAAGCATTCGTTGTCGTGGCGGTAAGTCCTCGCGAATTCCACATTCCACCTGAAATTGCGGCTGGAAGACCAACCGAGGGTAGACCCAGGCGGGAGAGGGCGGCCCCCGCGGATGCAGAGAAGGATCAGGAGCCTGAAGATCTGATTTTCACTAGAGACCTTGATGCGTTCTTCAGCGGTCCTTATGGGGACGACTCGGGTCCGCCACAAATCTATGCACCAGGCACACCAGTGCATTGTTCTCCTGCCGGAGCTACACCTGGCGTGTGGTTATTCGATTCTCGCGGGCGAATCGCAACATGGTTCCCCGTGTAGGCAATAAAGCCGTTATGCGCTGTTCTGTAGAGCCTCGCTTACCATTTGAAGCACTTCTCCTACGTCGAAGCGCTGTGTTAGGACTTTGAGCGACTCCCGAATCTCGGCGAACTCAGCCGGAAGTGGTTGTTCGGATCGCTGGGTTGCACGAAAGAAGCTTTCGCGACGACTAGCTCTAGGTCGGTGGGGAGCGGGCTCTATTTGGTGACCTTTCAGCAGGTCCGACAAGGCTTTAGATACGGTGTCCTTCGGAATGTCCTGCTTGACTCCCTTGGAGAGTTCGAGGCGAATTTCGCTTGGAGACACGTCCTGCTGCCGTTCCAAGAGCTCCATCGTCACTCGGCGAACGCTTTCTCGCTTTGAGCGCTGCGCTCGTCTCTCTCGCTGGGCATGAAGCTGCCGACTGTATGCACTGACAAGATCACCACACGCCCAGAGAGCTCCAGCGACAAATACATCCGACTTGTTGCTATTCAGAACCTCAAGTGGAGCGCTATCTAGACCGGACCGATCGGTGAAGCGAACGCGCGCGGCAGCCAAGGCGGCCTCCAGCTCTCCAAGTGAGCCATCTGGAGGATCGACGAGCGCCCTTCCGAGGTCAGTTATAACTCCAACAGTTGCCTTCGGATCTGGAGTCTCGGCGCGAGCGAGCACGGCGAGTACCTCTAGCGTTGGTTCGAGCGTCGTCATTTGAGTAATCCCCTCATATATCTGTCATGTCTGTCTCCGTTACAAGAATATTGCGCTTTCCTCCCTCGCTTGTCAACAGTTGACGCTACGGTTGCCGCCATGTATTCTGAGAACTGGCGACGCGGAGGAGCAGGTGACGCACTATCTGACGATCGGTGACTACCTTATAAATCTAGAGAATTACCAGGTCAGCGACGATTCTGAGGAGATTCTTCCGGATCTCGTGGCCGTCTGGGGAGCCCTGGCAACTCCGGCAGCCCACGCTGACGGCCAGTGTCTGTTCCCGTCGTTTCTCGAGAAGGTGGCGGTCCTGGCTGAAGGACTCCTGAGCCGCTCCGATTCTGGGCCTTGGGATGACCTCGCATCGTGGCGGTGCCTGCACGACTTTTGCTGGATGAACGGGGTGGTGTGGAACGAGACCCTCGAGGAGCCTGAGGAGTTTCAACGACTCGCTCAGCGTTGCAGAACTCGACCTCCAGAGTCGCAACAGATGCTCACATTGTGGCTTCAGAAGCGAATTGAACTACCAAGGACATGGGACACATGAGTACACAAACTGTCGGGCCGTCGGACCCGCGATTGGAACCGCCGCGCCTTCTATTGACCGGGGAGCCTGGAGCGCATTCTGCAGGACGCCCAGACTTGAAGCTTGCGTATGCCCGAATTAGACGTGGCGCAATCAGGGGAGCGGCTGAGGACTCCCCGCCGTGGCAAATCACCATTGTTCCGCCCGTAGGTGACGCGACGTCTCAGGGAGTTTCGCCGTTCGACCTTTGGGGCGATTTGATCGAGAGAATTGTCAACGCGGACGCTCTCATCGCGTTTCAATCTGATCATGAGGGCTTGCGCTGTGGAGTCGACCTCACTATGGCTTTCTGGAGAAGTCTCCCCATTCTGTGGCTTCACGATGTTCGACAGAGAGTTAGCCCAGAAGTGGCGGCGTTGGAGCAACACGCGTTCGCGATGACAATCGAGAGCTTCGATCAGGCGGAGGAACTCGAGACAATCGTATCCCACTGGGTTCAGACGTACTCACACGCATTGCGGGCAGCGCCTACCCTACGCGCCTCTGCATCTCAGGTCTGGGAGCCATTGCAGACCGAGCTATTCAGCGCATGGAGGGACGTCTGTCGTTCTCCGGACGCCACCGAGATTGCAAAGCTCTGCTTCCTCGCAGGCATGACTCCTCGCCAAATCGAACTAGTCGTCCGCTCTCCGCACCTTGTCTCAACCATCCCACTCTTGAAAATCCTTCTCCTTGGCACTGTTTTGAATGTCAAGGTCCAAGACTTTGTAGGCGGACTATCGAGAGCACCCGAGCTAACGATTGACGAAGAAGATGCTCTCGACTCTTGGCAGGCGTCTGAAAAGTATGGAGATGCCCTTCGTCGCGTGATCGAGGACGCGGCCCGCGAATGGAAGCGGCGTCATAGGAAGATCGAGCGCAAACGCATCGAAGCTGGTAGCCCTGCGAGAAAGCAAGGTTACAACTTCTTGCATGCTCCAGATTGGGGCACTTTCTACAGGGATTGGCGAGATGGCAAGATCGCCTGAGGTTATATCGCCTCGGGCGTTGCATGATCACTTTAGAGACCTCAGCAGTCAGTCGGTGGACGTGCCGGGTATCTCTGTGAGACTCGCAGCGAGAGAACTCAACGCGAGAATTGTGCACTCAGAGTCACGGTTAGAGGCTGGACGGGTGGCACGTGATCGCGCCAACAGATACATCATATTTGTCACGAAGTCGAGTCCGGTGCGGCAACGATTTACGATTGCACACGAGATCGCCCATGTTCTGTTGGATCGGCTTGGACTATTGCGGCTTGAGGACCAAGTCACAGACCCTACGGTCGAGACGATATGCAATCATTTCGCATCACGGCTGTTGTTACCACGCCGCTGGTTGCGCGACCCGGACCTACCCCGAACTTGCACTCTCGAAACAATCGAGATCATTGCGCGGACAGGAAAGGTCTCGAAGTCCGCAGCGTTCCTGGCGATGGCCGGCGTCTACAACTGGTCAGCATCGGTCCTCCAGTTAGCCTGGGATCCTCATGACGAGAGATGGATAACCCAATATGCCGCAACAAGATGCCGGCCTTACCTGCGGCCTGTCGTCGGGCTAGACGCTTCTCATATTCTTGGCGCGCCAGATCCCTGCGCACTTCAAAACCGGGTGAAGCTCCCATTCATCTTTTCTCTACAGGCGATTCAGCTTGACTGCGAGGTCAAACGGTCGGCCGGGTTGATCACCCTGCTCGCGGACTTGAGTGGTTTGGTCAGGAACCTTCGCATCAGGAGCTCACGCGCTCCACGTTGGGCCGGAGTCCGATCAGGAAGTTCGTGTAATCCGATGCTGAGTGACGCGGGCCGAACGGGCTCATTTGGTCTTGTGCCCCAAGCGGATTCGGCGCCGATCCCAATATCAAGAGGGCCTCGATAGTCGGCTCGCCACGGTGTTGCTCGTCGGTGGAGTAACTGATATCCCTGCAGAGGCAGAGAGATACCGCACGACGCGATCACGATCCGTCTTGCAGTAGTTCATGGCTGTCAGGAGCTGAGGTCGACTTGTCCGACTTGGGGCGTTCTGCTCGCAAGGCGGTGGCGGTAACTTTCTCCGTCGTTGGCACGCTCGTTGCGTGTGCAGTCGTTGCCATCTTGGTCTTCTCCGGCCATAGCCAGACACCGACGAGGTCGTTCAATCAAGACATAGGCCGGACGCTCCAGGTTACCGGCAACACTGGTACATCCTCCACTAGCTCCCCGTGCGCGGTATCAGGTTGGGTAGTCGTTAGCGGGCAGTGTTCACCGCCTCCGATGACAGCGCCAACGCCCAACTTCGTCGGTCAGACGGTGGAGTACGCCGAGTCGCACCCGCTGTTCGTGCACGGCATCGCATGGGCGATCTCAGTACCCGACGGAGACATCTGCACCAACGGTGGAGCCGTCGCCAAGATCGTGTCGCAGTCGCCTAAGGCGGGCACACCTGAAACAGGCCCCGACAATCTGCCCACAATCATATTGTCTGACTCGTGCCCTAGTTGAGATCAGTATCGGTGGGGTAGAAGATCATCAGTCCTAATGGCCGAGCGTAACGGGGTGCTAATCAACGGGTAAGAGAGAGAAGCTAAGCTCCAAGATCTCGTCACCTATTGCGGCCTGGCTCGTGGAAGTCAGCAAGTAAACCTCGTCTCCTCGTGACGCGGGGACGACCCATGCGCCACCGTCCATCGTCCAGCCTTGACGCTGCAGGACCGCATCCAGTCTCAAGGCAACTGCGGTCACAGCCTGTGAGGTGTCCAGGTCTATCGTCCTATTTGGGCTGCCGTCGTTGAAGGCGCCGGGGTCATTCCTCGTATCTCGTGCAACTGGAGCGAGCTTGGATAAGTCCAGCGGCGTTATGAACTTATTGATCAGACTGAAGGCGTGTCTCGAATCTAGGTAGGAATTCTCATACCCAAACCCCCGCTCCGCCAATGCGGGTCTGCCCCAGCTACTTTGCCGCTGGCAGATCGCACCCGGTCCTCCTTCTAACTGCCCCCTGAAGGCTGCAAGCACGCGATTCGAACGCTGACCAGCAGTTTCTTAAATCTGCCACGATCATTGACGTGAACAATCCGATCACCTTCCTCTTGGTCGAAGGCTGCTCAAACTGCTTCGAATCGGTCCGACTCCGGACAAGAAGGACATCGAGATCGCGGTGCTTCGTCATCAGCTCGCCATACCTCGTCGGCAGATCTCGCGCCCTCGGTACTCCCCCACCGATCATGCTCTGCTCGCAACGCTGGCAAGACTGCTCCCGCGTCAGCGGTGGGCCGCCTTCCTCGTGACGCCAGCCACGCTCATGCGCTGGCACCGGGAGCTCCTGGCGCGGCACTGGACCTATCCTCACCGTAACGAGGGTGCTCGCAACGCACTTGATGCGGACGTCGTCGCTCTCATCCTCCGCCTCGGACGGGGGAACCCTCGCTGGGGCTCTCTCCGCATCGTCGGGGAGTGCGCCAAGCTCGGTGTCACCGTCTCGGCGACAAGCGTGCGCAACGTCTTGCATCGTCACCGTTTTCGCCCAGCACAGCGGCGATCCGGCCCTACGTGGGCGCAGTTCCTCCGGACTCAGGGCGTCCGGGGCGCTGGCTGACTTCTTCTCTGTGGACACCATCACACTGCGTCGCCTCTACGTGCTGTTCTCCATCGACCTCGGGCGTCGCAAGGTCTTCTTGGCGGGGTCACGGCACATCCGATCGAGACCTGGGTCACCCAGCAGGCCCGGAACCTCGCAGCAGAGCTCGAGGATGAAGGTCGGGTTATCAAGTTCTTGATCCGCAACCGTGATTCGAAGTTCGTCGGCCCCCTTCGATGAGGTGATGAGATCGATCGGGGCCCGGGTCATCAAGACGCCTGTCCGAGCGCCTCGAGCGAACGCCTTCGCCGAGCGGTTCGTCCGCACGGCAAGAACCGAGTGCCTCGACTGGTTGCTCATCCGTAGAGAACGTCACCTCGAACGCGTCCTCGACGAGTTCGAGGACGCGTTCGTCCAGCACTACAACGCCGCGAGGCCCCACCGTGGAATCAACCTCGAGGTCCCCATCCCCTATCTCTCGAAAAAGCAGTTCGACGACTCTGCACAGGTCCAGCGCATCGATCAACTCGGCGGCCTTCTGCACGAGTACCGCATCGCCGCTTGACCGACGGCCCAGCACGCGGACGCCTCCGACCAACCGGAGCGCCACCAAACGCGTTCACGCCTGGGTGGACACTGCAAGTCTCGGCTTTCAACTGCTCCAGATGTGCCTGGAGCCCGCAGTCGCCGGTAAATCAGTCGGCAATCGTGGCATCCGGAGCGGAGAATCGCGAGCTTGCACCCTTCAGGCGGGGTCACCAACATCACGATTGTGCGGAACACCTGCCGCGCTTCTGGCTGATTGATCGGCGAGATCCCCCCTCCATCAACAACTCCACAAAGGCCGTTGGCGGACTCATTGCCTGTTGTCCACCGCCCGGAGCATTCAGAAACCGAGACATCCAGGCCGTTCATCACAAGTGGCTTTTGCCCATTCTGACCTTTGAGTGAGTACGTCGTTACCGACCGGGAAACAGTTCGCTCATTCCGGTCGGCTGAGTAACGGAGCGGCGATGTCAAAGGCCGTCACGGCCCACGACGGGAGCCGTTATCCGAAGATTTCTCCCGACTCGCAAGAATAGTTTGTCCAATTTCGACCCAAATTGCCTTGTTCTATAGGTGAAGTCCGCTGTTCGCGACATCAGAGAGGCCTATGGACCCCGCCCCGCCCACATCGAGCCCTGGCCCCCTGGGCCGCTACCTGTTGCATCCCGGCCAGGACACCTCGGTCGTTGTCCATCGAGTGCTCCACCTCCTGGTTCATTTCGCTCATGTCGCAGCCCCGATCCTTGCCGTCACCACGGCTTTGGTCGTGTTGGCGGGGCTGGCGATGTTGCTGGCCCGCCGGCAGCGCTCGGTCGGCGAAGCGCAACTCGTCGCCGTGGCGCCCGGTCCTGAGGTGGACCCGGCCGGCGCCGAGGTGCTGTGGAACGCGCTGCATGGCATATTGCGCCGGACCAGGTGGGCAGCGCTGACGGGTCGACCGCACGTGAGCTTCGAACTGTCTTGGTTGGCGGGACGACTGCGCATCGGGATCTGGGTGCCTCCCCAGGTGTCGGCCGCCCGCGTCGCTCGTGCGGCCGAGGCGGCGTGGCCAGGCGCAGTGACCGACATCCTTGCAACTTCGCCACCGCTACCGTTCGAGGCGGGACTGGTAGCTGGCCAGCTGCGGCTGGCTGAACCCGAGTGGTTCTCGCTCCGCAATGATCAACCGGTCGATCCGCTGCGGATGCTCCTCGGTGCCGCAGGGGGGCTCGATTCGAGTGGCGCCGCGGTGATACAGGTCCTCGCACGCCCCGCCGCCCCCCGCCCATACCGTCGGTGTCGCAAGGCCGCCAACGCACTGCGCAGCGGCCAACCGATGTCGAAGGTCGTCAGGTTCATCGACTTCTGGATGACCAGGGGCGTACTGCACAGGCCGAGCCTGTCAGGTGATCTAAGCCGATCGGCCGACATCAGGGCCATCACCGAGAAGTCCTCGATGTTGTGTTTCGAGGCTGCCGTCCACTACGGCGTGACTGGGCCGGGCACGGGCCGCGCCTCGCATCGCCGTCTGCGTTCGGGCGCTCACGGTTTGGTGGCGGCATTTGCTTTCTTCGACGGGCGCAACCACCTCACCCGCCGCCGGCTCCCTCGGGCGCAGCGCTCGCTGTCTTTTCGGACCCTCGGTCGCGGCGATCTTTTGTCGGTGCCGGAAATGGCCGCGCTGGCCCACCTGCCAACCGACCGCGGTGTTGCCGGGCTGTCCCGGGCCGGTGCCCACGCGGTGGCTCCGCCACCGGAGGTCGGCACAACGGGCAAGACCCTCGGGCGCGCCGAAGTCGGCGACCGACGTCGGGTGGGTCTGGCTGTGGTCGATGCCCGCCAGCATCTTCACATCCTCGGTGCCACCGGCTCGGGCAAATCGACGCTCATCACCAACCTGGTCCTGGGCGACGTGGCCGCCGGCCGTGGCGCGGTGGTGGTTGACCCCAAGGGTGATCTGGTTGACGACATCATCGACCGCCTTCCCACCGAGGTGGCCAGTCGTGTCGTGGTCCTCGATCCCGACGACGCGGCAGCACCACCGGCCATGAACGTCCTCGATGCCGCCGACCCCCACCTGGCTGTTGATCACCTGGTCGGGATCTTCCACCGCCTCTTCGAGGCCTACTGGGGGCCGCGCACCGACGACGTGCTGCGCGTGGCCGCGCTCACCGCCCTGCACCGCCCGGGCGCCACCTTGGCTGATATCCCACGACTCCTGACCGAACCGGTGTTTCGATCGGCCTCGACCCGCCGCCTCACCGACTCCACCCTGCGGGGGTTCTGGGACGCCTACGAGAAGATGAGCCCGGCAGCCCAGTCCCAGATGGTCGGTCCGGTCATGAACAAGCTCCGGGTCGTACTCACCCGGCCCTATGTGGCCGCCGTGCTCGGCTCGGCCACCTCCAGTTTTGACCTCGGGACGGACGTCCTCGACGGCGGGCTCCTCCTCGCCCGGCTCCCCAAGGGCACCTTGGGCGAGGACTCGTGCCGCCTGCTGGGCTCCTTCGTGGTGGCCAAGGTGTGGCAGAGCATCACCGCTCGAGCACGAACGAAACAGCACGCTCGGGTTGACGCCACCCTCTACCTCGACGAGTGCCAGAACTTCCTCACCCTGCCGGGGTCGATGACCGACATGCTGGCCGAGGCCCGCGGCTACCGACTGTCGGTGGTAGCGGCCCATCAACATCTGGCCCAGCTCCCCCGAGAGCTGCGCGATGCGCTCTCCGCGAATGCCCGCAACAAGCTGTTCTTCAACTGCTCGCCCGAAGACGCCAAGACCTTGGAACGCCATGTCGCCCCCGAGCTCACCGACCACGACCTGTCCCACCTCGGTGCTCATCAGGCCGCAGCGCGCCTCATCGTCGACTGGGAGGAAGCTCCCGCCTTCACGCTGCGTACCGAGGCGGCACCTGAGCCGCGGGGTCACGCTGAGGAGATCCGAGCCGTGGCGCGGGAGCGCTTCGGCCGGAACCCGGCCGACCGCCACGACGAGTCCCTGCGCCGCAAGCTCTCGGGAAAGCGCGGCGCACACAAGACCGACGGTGACGCCAATTCTCCGGACGGCAGATCCCCCGGCAGATCGATGGGCGAGTCCCCGGGCCGACCAGAGCTGCCGGGCTCACCGTGGGTGAAGACCCATGACGCTGGCCCCATCACCCCGGCAGATGATGACCCCGACTCCTGAATCAATGAGCTCTGCTGTTCCCTCTCAGCTCCGGCCGGCCGGCCGTCACCCACGTGGTGACCAATATCTGGTGGCTGTCGTAGCTCGTCGGCTGACCCCAAGGGACCGGATGCTGTGCCAGGTCCTGTTCGATCACCGGGTGCTCACGACCATGCAGATCACCGACCTGTGCTTCGACAGCCTGACCACGGCGCGGCACCGCCTTGCCGTTCTCTATGGGCTGCGCGTTCTCGACCGGTTCCGCCACTTCCGCCGGGTTGGCTCCGACCCCTATCACTATGTCCTCGGCACTCTTGGTGTCGAGGTGGTGGCCGCCGACCGCGGCATCGAGGTGCCTCGCCCCGGGCTCCACCACACTCGGGCACTCGCACTGGCCGAGAGCCAGCGCCTCAGCCACGTGCTCGGGACCAACGGCCTGTTCTGCTCCCTGGCCCGCTGGGCACGGACGCAACCCGACGCGGAACTGGCCGAGTGGTGGTCCGAGAGGCGCTGCGCAGCGGAGTGGGGCGAGGTTGTTCGTCCCGACGGTTTCGGCGTGCTGCGCCACGGGAACACCGCGGTGGAGTTCTTCGTGGAGTACGACCGCGGCACCGAGACTTCGGCTCGCCTGGCTGCCAAGCTGACCAACTACTCGGAGCTAGTGCACGCCACGGGATGGTCGCCGTGGGTGGTGTTCTGGTTCCCGTCGGCTCGTCGGGAGGCCGAGGTTCGAAAGGTGCTGGATCAGCCCGACCTGGCGGTGGCCACCACTGCGGCCGGGATCGGTGCCGGCCCCGGGGGCGCGGCATGGCTGCCCATCGGTTCGACCGGGCCTCGCCGCCACATCGTCGACCTGGCCACACCCGGGAAGCGCTCCTGAGCCCGGCCCGGCAAGGCCACGCGCGCCACGAGGGGCGCCCACGGGGCGACGACAGCCGCCCGTTCGGTCAAGGTCGGCCACCTGGCCCAATATCGGCCTCCGGGCGCCGGCAGGCGCCCACCGCTCCAACCCCCGGCGCACTGGGGGCATTTGCCCGGGCGCTGTTGGCCCTGGCCGAGGAGGTCCACGCCGAGCGACTTGCACTCCCGGCGGGATCGAGGTCTCATCGACCCCCGGTTCCGAAGAAGGGAGGGCGTCGGTGCGCTGTGTGATCTACCTGCGCGTCTCGACCAAAGAGCAGGCCGAGAACGGGCTCGGTGAAGAGGGGTTCTCCATCCCGGCGCAGCGCGAGGCTTGCGCGCGCCACTTGCGCGACCAGGGTTGGAAGCTGGTTGACGAGTACGTCGACCGCGGCGAGTCGGCCCGCTCGGCTGATCGCCGCCAGCTCCAGGCCATGCTGGCCCGCATCGCCGAGGACGGTGACGTCGACGCCGTGGTGGTCCACAAGATCGACCGCCTGGCGCGCAACCTCGAGGACCATGTTGCCATCCGCGCCCTGTTCCGCCGCCGGGGCGTGGCGCTCGTGTCAGTGACCGAGAACCTCGAGGAGAGCGCTTCGGGACGCTTAGTCGAGGGCATCCATGCGCTGATGGCCGAGTTCTACTCGGCCAATCTCGCCAGCGAGATCAAGAAGGGCATGGTCCAGAAGGCCAAAATGGGCGGCTGGCCACACTTCGCACCTCTTGGCTACACGAACGTCCGCGAGACCGTCGGGGGCCGCCAGGTCGCCTACATCGTCTGTGACCCAGAACGCGCCCCGCATGTGACAGCCGCCTTCGCCCTCTACGCCACGGGCGAGTGGACCATCGAGCGCCTTGCCCAAGAGCTGGCCTACCGGGGACTGCGCAACCGGGCACGACGTGATCGCATCCCAAGCCCCATCGGGGTCTCGGGACTGGCGGACCTCCTGGCGAACAAGGTCTACGCCGGCATCGTGTCCTGGAACGGCGTCGAGTACCCGGGACTGCACGAGCCCCTCACCGACACGGCCACCTTCGACCGTGTCCAAAACCTCCTGGCGGGACGCTCGGCACGCGGGACTCGCGAACGGCGCCACAACCACTACCTGAAGGGAACGCTTTTCTGCGGAGTGTGCGGCCGGGGCCTCTCGGTGCAGCGCTCCAAGGGCCGCTACGAGTACCTCTACTGCCTAGGTCAGAAGAACCGGAACCGGACGGGCTGCAAGGAGCCTTACGTGGCGGCCGGTGACCTCGAAGCTCAGGTCGAGGAGCTCTACGAGAAGATGCAGCTACCGGAGTGCTGGCTCACCCCCGTGCGCGACAAGCTGGAGATCGAGATCACCGCTCGGCAACGTCGCAATGCGGCCGAGCGCAAGTTCCTGGCGGGCAAGCTGGCGAAGGCCGAGACCGAGCGACGCAAGCTGCTCGACGCCTACTACGGCGGAGCCATCGACGTCGCGGTGCTCAAGACCGAGCAGGCTCGGATTGGTGCCGACTTCCGAGCGGCCGAGGAGCGCCTTGCGCTGACCGACGCCCACCTTGCGGAATGGCAAGAGATCCTGGAGATCGCCATGCGCTTCGCCACCAATTGCGCCAAGGCATACGCACGGGCCTCGACCCAGACGCGGCGACGGTTTAACCATGCCGTCTTTCAGCGAATCGAGGTCCGAGACGGGGAGATCGTGGACTACACGTGTCATGAGCCGTTCGACACGCTCTTCTCCACGTCGGAGTTCGAATACGGGGATTTTGTGGAGGTGAGCGGACTCGAACCGCCGACTTCTACGTTGCGAACGTAGCGCTCTACCAGCTGAGCTACACCCCCAGGGACAATCAGATTAGCGTCGCGGGCTGACCTGGTGTTTCGCCTGATCAGCGACCAGGTTCGCTCGACCTCCTCGTTGATGCTCCTCGCCCGAGCGGCCGACGGGTGCCAGCGGACCAGGTTCATCCCAGAATCCCATCAGCCGGTGGTTCGGCCGCGAGGTGGTTGAATAAGTTGTGACACGCGCATTTGATCCACACGTCGTAGACATGACCAAGGCGTATCTGACGTCCTTGGATCAACACCAAGGTCCGGCATTAGTTGACCGAATTCAACAGACCAGGTCAACCAGAACTGTCGCTACTGGTTGATCGCAGTATTCCCTCGACGGCAAAACTCTACCGTCTTCTGACTACTCGACATTCCACGCCGCTTGGTCAAAATTGATTTGTACTGGCGCTTTCTCGAGAAACAGGGGCCGCCATCGAGGTGGGACAAGAAGATCAGTGAATCTCCAGACGACGCGGTCACTCCAATTGGTGCGGCGGTGCCACTGCTTTAGAAAAATTGTTCCATTACCGACTACTGCTTCGTTCAGCAGCTGCAAATAGTCTGTTACCTGCTTCTTTCCCATCTCCTGTAATGAGGAGATCGATATTGCCAGGTCAACGGTTCCCAATCGTTCAGGCGTAGCTTCATCAGGTGACAGGAAGGCAAGCTCTCGGCCAGGAAACAGAGTCGAGAGGTACCAGCGAGCCAGCGAAAGCCCTGGCTCGACATCAATGGCCGTGTACCGAGCCGCCGGGAAGATGCTGAGCAACCCGTACGCGGTCCGACCGTATCCAGCGCCAATTTCAAGAATCGACGTCGGCTCCCTGCCGTTGAGTGCGCGCCGGATTGCTGCTACCTCGAGGGCGGTGTTGGCTAGGTCCTGCGAGATGGGCTGGCCCTTCATTCTTACAGGCACGGGGTTGCCCAGCGTCGGCTCGTCGAGTCGCATCACTTCGGTGTCTCCATTTCGGCGTGCGAAGTCCCAGAGAAGCCGCGTCGCGAACGAGTAGAGCCAGCGGGTCTCGCTTGAGCCCCGCATCGCCTCGAGCCATACGGATGGTTTGGTGTTCGCAATCAGAAAACGAAAGTGCCGATTCCACGGGAGTGTGTACCAACGCCATGGCCACGTGAAGTAATTGAACGCCTGGTGGCGCTTGATGTTCTCATAACCGTGCTGATCAATGAGATCCGCATGGCGCCGACCGAGCCGCTGCCAGAACAGCGACGGGACTGAATCCACCCAAAAACTTTAATCGTGCGAACCGTAGGGCTGTCAAGCTGCAACTCAAAATGCTAGGTGACCGGCTGGCGATGATGCACGTCATGCTCGGCCCCTGCAACGGTGGAAAAAGCCCAGATCGGCTCACAGGTTGGACACTGACAGCGTGGCGGTACCCAGTCCCGTGAAGTAGATTGGGCAATATTCGACCGTCTGGCTAAATAGTTGAACCTGTCTGATAGTTCACGCTTGAGGAGGCACAATGCGCGGCCCGCCAGTGTACGAAACCAGCTCGTGTCACTGTTACCCTCCCATCGTGGCTTGTGTCTCGACCGAACACAGTGTGCATATCGGCAACCCCAGAGTGGCTGATTGGTCGCGTTTATTCTATTCCCACGTTGAGTTTGCGATGAGTCTCCAGGGATAGGAACTCGAACCCGTTCTTCTCGGTCTAGCAATTGGCTCACCGGGAGCGAGGCTATGTCGCGACAAGACCGACTTCGACGTCAGCCCGGAGCTCTGCCCGAGAAGACGAATGCGGCTCCTGTCTCGTCCATCGCGTCCGCACCGCGCAGGACTTCCGGCTCGAACCCGGCTTCGCGCATATGGTCTGTGAGGTCTCGTCCGAACTCGGTGAAGGTGAGAAGATCTTCGCTTGCAGGAATGAACCGATAAAGCCCTCGGCCGCGTCCATGGTAAAGAGGAGGTAACAGATTGATTGGTTGACCTTCTTTGTCAAACGCAACGCGAGCGAACGATTTCTCCCGTGTGGCCACCATCGGTACGGTGAACACGTGCCGCCCCCCGGGCCGCAACACCCTGCGAGTCTCCCGTAATGCTTCGCGGAAGTCGCGAACGTGCTCAAGCGTGTCCGATGAGAGCACAAGGTCGAACGACTCGTCGGCGTACGTGAGCCGACAGATATCCTCGTTTCGAGCCCCGTCAATCACCTCCCCTAGCTGATCGGCGCCATGGTATTCGGAGAACGAGAGATGAGGAAGCCGGGCGAGAAAGGTATGGAGCGATCCCATTGAACCGATCGTATTGATTTCCGCGATGTCATGGCTTCGGAACCCTTCTTGATCGACCAACTCGGCCACAGACTTGAGACCGTCTCCGTAGAGCAAGAGCAGCACATCCGCCATGTTCCGAACACGGAGACTGGAACAACAGAACCGGCAGAATAAGCTCTCACGGCGCGCATACGCGGCGGCAAGAGTAGCGTCGCTAAACGCCGCGAATTGGTCAACAGGGATAACCCAGGAATTGAAGGTAAATTTTGCCTCCGCACCGCAAACACTGCACCACCCATATTCGTCGTGATGGTGATTCCGGATGGGACGCAGATTGAGCAAAATGGGGCGGCCAAAACGAGCTTTCGCCCTAGAAATCAGGCTAGCGGGCGTGTTCACTTGGAAGGACGCACTTCGGTCGTCATGCTGGGAACAGGATGTCTTCCAACGAGTACGCACTCACTCTGGCGCATCCGGTGCATTGTCGTTGACAACCATGCGCTAGATAGTTGCACAACTCGCTTGAATCTCGCAATCGGCTCAATGGCTTGGTGGATCCATCAACAGGCATTCCATGAGTGGGACGAATCGTCGCGATCGATAGCTGGCGCATGGGATGATGGGTTTGTGGCGCTCCACGCTTCTCCATCAGGTTGCTCAAGTCTGAGGTACAGCGTCGCCAGAAAAGCTGAAGGGCACTCCGAGTTCTATCTCAGGCCGCGTTTTAGTGTCCGACTCTGCCCGAGGCGTCGGGACGACCGAATGAACGCCAGAGACTCTGGATGCCATCCTCCAAGTGCACTTGTGGCGCCCAGCCGGGCACGACAGGCGCCACGTCCCATGGGTCCATCATCTCCCGCCATCGGTATCCCCTGCTGGCCCACTCCACGGGCACATTCTGGCCAATGATCCGTTCGATTCGATCGACAAGGTCCCGTAACCGCAAGGGTGCTCCCGAGGTGACGGCGTAGCACTGCGGAGGCGGGGCCGAAGCCGGTGAGAACGGTCGCGCCACCGCCAGGCAGGCGCCGACAGCGTCATCGACGTGCACGAGGTCAATCATCTGCTGGCCCGGACTGACGGCGAGCGGAACCTGCGTGGCGGCAGCTGCCAGAAGGAGGTTGAGAAGCTTAGGACGGCGGTCGGCGGGCCCGTAGGTGTCGAAGAACTTCAACGTCACAACCCCGAGACGCCCAGACTCCACATAGTATTGCAAGATGTCCTGGAACGCCTGTTTCGTTGCCGCATAAAGGGCAACTGGATGATACGAGCTGCCACCCGCGTTCTGCCAGTAAGAGCCCGCATTCACCATTTGGCAGTCACCCATAGCGGCGAGGGCGTCAGCCAACCGTGTCCCGAAAAGCAGATTGTCAGTGATGAGAGGTCTTATGTCCACATCGGAGTGAGAGCCCACATAGTAGCCCGCCATGTGGAAGCACACATTCGGTCCGGCTGCGGCGACAATCGAGTGCAAGGGTGCAACTCCGTCGTCGACATGAACCACCGACGGCAGTTCAACGAGGTCGTCGATCCGAGAGCCCGGCCGGACGATGACATGAACGTCCCAACCCTGTTCGACGAGCCGCCTCGCGAGCCACCCTCCGACGAATCCGGTGGCGCCAGTAATCAGAGCTCGGCGGCTCTCTGGGGAAGATCCCGGCATGAGGCTATGGCTCATAGAACGGGGAGGACGTACTCAGCGGATGCCGGCAGCGCTACGTCGCGTGGCGACACTTCAGGATCCCCAGACGGCCAGAGAATAAGACCGGAGTCGGAGTGGTTGCCGAGCTCGGCCATTCGGTTCGAAGAGAGATACTGGACTCGGCGTCAAGATCCAGAACCTTGAACCGCGGGGGCGAGCCGATCCGGAGATCGACACCGCCATCCAACGCAGCCTTGCTCGTGTGGTAGAAGAAATTCTCACGCTCTGCCGGCGGGTCCCGGAAAGTACAAGCCACAAATTACACGGTGGTATGATCGGCCATAAGAACGCTCAGGCCGCACCTTAGGAATGCTGGCATCAGCGAACCAGCCCTCGTGGTCATCGACGTGGACGGTCGGATGCTGCCACAGGAGACCAGAAATCCGACCCTCGACCTTGATCATTACTGCTCCGAAACCAGGCTCTCGGGACTACGCCAGCGTGCGATAATGGCACGAGTCCGCATATACCCGTAAAGCACCCTACGTGCTGTGGCCAACAACCGCGCTCGTGTCGTACCCAGCCGGACGTCGGGATCTGATACATGTTCGGGATAGCGACGCGCCAAATCCGAGAAGAGGGCTTTTAGCTCTCGCGCTTGGCCCGTAGCTAATGCTGCGCTCAACTGATGAGGACTGACCCGAAAAGAACATAGGACCCGGCTGTCGAGCACTGCGTCACTGCGCTGCAGACAGCGCAGATAGAAGTCGAAGTCGATGGCATAGAGCCAGCGGGCGTCGAACAGAGGCTCGGGAAGCGCCGAACGACGAATCAGCACGCTCGCCGGCTCACCTAGAAGGTTGGCACCTGCCCTTGTGCATGCGCGCGCAAGTGCGCCACCGTCCACCACCTGCATTCCCCCTGGCTTGGTCAGGTGGCCAAGCCCCCGCGCCTTGATGAGTACGTCGTCCTGGTCGTCAATTATCCGACGCCGTGCACCAGCCAGGACGGCCGTCGGATACCGCAACAACAACTCGGTCTGCACGGCGAGACAGTCCGGAAACAGCAGGTCGTCATGGCAGACGATCTTCACGAGCTCGCCTTTCGCAGCCGCGATACCCCGCGCCCAGTTGGCGGGCAAGCTGAGTTGCTCGGCAGGATTAGGGAGTATGCGAACGCGGGAGTCCTCGAAGGACCGGACGGTCCCCGCCGTTCCATCCGTCGACGCGTTGTCGGAGACGACGACCTCGATGTTCCGGTAAGTCTGGTCGAGGACGGAGGCCATGCACGCCTCGAGGTGACGTTTACCGTTGAGGACGGGGATGACTACGGAGACCAGTGGCTCAGTGCTCAACGGTCCTCCGATCGACGCTCGTCATGTGATCGCTGCCAAACACGCAGTTCAAGCCGCCGCCGCCGTTGATCTGAAATCACACATCTTCCGATTTTAGCGGCGTTGGAGGGGACGGGTGGTCGTTCGTTGCGGCGTCAACCACCGCTAACGGTATCGATGCCGAGCCGCTCTGCGCCCGCGATCTCCAAGATGTCGGTCTGCACCCACCGCATGCCCTCGCTGACGGTCATCATAGGGCGCCGGTCGAGTTCCGGCCACACCGACGAGGTCATTCGTAAGTCCCGAGCCTGCCGCCGGGCGTTTGGCGACGCCGCGGTGATCACGCTCACCGGGCGCTTCGTGATCCACCGCA
>Ga0182024_10003436_pt1 | contig 37713 bp, 30 predicted proteins | sample P32metaG_FD_120480 | JGI IMG/M metagenome (GOLD analysis project Ga0182024, IMG submission 120480) | Permafrost microbial communities from Stordalen Mire, Sweden - P3-2 metaG (Illumina Assembly) | ecosystem: Environmental > Terrestrial > Soil > Wetlands > Permafrost | place: Sweden: Stordalen...
CGATGTTCTTTCTTCTGACTGGGCGCGATCCAGTGCCCTTATCAGAGACGAATGCGCGAGCAATGGCACCGCAAATCTCTGAAGAGATGAACGAACTGATCGCCTACCTAACGAAGTTCGATCGCAAGCAGCGACTGCAAAACGCTAATGAGGTCATCGAACGACTACATACGTTTACTCAATTGCCAGATCAGTCCCCGAAAATTGCACAAGTCAGTATCGGAGAGTCGTTATGAGCGAGAATTCGCCATCGGAAAAATCTCGCCGATTTGCTGATCCCTCCATTCAGATTTCGGACTCCCAGCCGGTGAAGGCCGATGACATCACAGTTGCCGGTCCAGCACCCGAAACAGACAAATCATCTGGTCCCGCATTTGTGTCGGTCTTAGGCAGCAACACAGACCTAATAGCAACGCAAGTAGTTGCGCCTACACAGGCAAGAGAGCAGATCCCAAATAATCGCCTGAATCTTCCTCGGCTTGCGCCCGGTCTCTTAATTTCCTGCTTGTATTTGCTCATATCAATTGTCGATTGGGGATGTCCTGGATATCGCATGGGGTCTCGCGAATATGCTCAAACAGTTGATCTTTTGCTCAATGGGCTTATAACTTGTTCTCTTTTATGGTACGTGCAGTGTCTCTTCAAGATGCGAGCCGCTCTCAAACAGGATTCACCGAAAACCAACCTGCAGAAGCCAACCAAACTGTTGGTTATTGGGCTCATGTTTGGAGCATGTTACGGGTCGCTCAGGACGATCATCAATCAGCCTGATTTTGGGGACACGCCAGATTACTTGAATTGGGCTCTTCCGTTCATCAACATCTACTGTTTGGTCGTTTTGTGTACTTGGCACAGCAAGTTGGGCCGAATCTTCGATGCCCGATCAAAGACAAGGCCACGCTCCTCCGTAGACTGGAGCACCTGGCTGCAGCTATTTAAGCAAAGCAAGGTCAAGAAGTCGAAGCCCATTAGTGACAACGAAAAGCCACGAGTGGGCAAATATGCTGTGGTGTTTCCTCTTCTGGTCTTGCTAACGGCTTTCCAAACTAACATTGCCCCTCTTGTCGTGTGTATGTTCGTGGCATACCTGAACTGGCTGTTCATCAAAGTAACAGACAAGAGCTACCTGGCTCAGTTGGCACCGATATCGGACCTGGAAGGCAAGGATCGGGTCGTGCTTCGATACCGAGTATTTGCTGCCCTGGAACGGTGGTTGAAACAAAGATTCAGCGGTGGTCGCAAAAAACAATCCCAACTAGGTCCAGCCATTGCGCTTGGTCTCACGCTCTTACCTCTTGTATGGCTGTTCTCCTGGGCTGACTCCTCCACAATTTCGGCCATCTCAGACTTTTTTGTCAAGTTCAATACTTCCACCGCAACAGCAGTATTAGGAACGAATGTGGGCTCTACAGGCGATAAGTCCAGTTTTTATTGGCTGCTTGGTGCTTTTGGCATCGGCATAATCGTGGCCGTTTACGGTTGGTTGAAGCAGCCAACAAACCTAGAACTCAGTGGCCTTGGTATAAGACTATTCACAAAATTAGGAAAATTGGATTGGAGCGATGGAATATCCTTGAAATGGTGCGACATAAGTCGGGTTGAGCTGCACCAACCTAGCTCGAAGACAAACGTGTCCGATTGCGAGCTCGTTTTTGTAACCCAAGGTCGGTCGCTACGGCTTAAACTCGGTTCGCTAGAGTCTGTCGCCGAGAAAGAACTGATTCTGAAAGCGATAGAAAAATGGGCACCATCTGTCCATCGATCGGCGGAAGTCATTCAAGCATTGCAAGCACCATCTAACCACAGCTACACAGAGCTATGGCTGCAAGCCCTTGCCGGACCTCCCAAAAGAGAGAAGCTCAAACCGTTGGTTGAAGGCGCCATAATAAGGGACGGTCTCTACACCGTGATCAGACCAATTGGCATTGGCGGTCAAGGATTCGCGTATCTGTCCAAAAACAATTTGACCGGGGAATCAGTCGTACTAAAAGAATTTCTTTTACCTGTATTTGTGGATATGTCGGTGAGAAAGAAGGCCCTGGTCAAGTTTGAAAATGAAGCAAAAATTCTCAAACAGCTCGATCATCCACAAATCGTCAGGCTGCTGGATTTTCTTGTCGAAGATCATCGCGCTTACCTGGTTCTTGAGCATATAGACGGTCTTTCCATGCGCAAGATCGTGCAACAGCAAGGAAAGTTGGCAGAGTCTCAGGTGCGAGATCTAGCTAAGCAAATGTGCAAAATACAAAGGTATCTTCACTCATTGACACCGCCTGTAGTGCACCGAGATTTTACTCCTGATAATCTGATTTTGCGCAAAGACGGCACTTTGAAAGTCATTGATTTTAACGTGGCACAGCAAATTGAGTCGACTGCGACTGGCAGTGTAGTTGGCAAGCATGCTTATCTTCCGCCGGAGCAATTCCGCGGTCAGCCGGTTCCACAAAGCGACATATATGCTCTGGGAGCGACGCTCAGCTTTCTTCTCACCGGTGAAGATCCTGAGCCCATCAGTGAGTCACACCCACGCCAGAGTTGCCCATCAGTGAGCCTGCAAATGGACGCTTTAGTGGCAAAGGCGACCAGCACGGAACTGGCGCAGCGATACTTGAGCGTTGATCAATTGGCTGCCGATCTGGATTATGTTGTGACGGACGCACCGACCAACGGTGATTTTGCAACGGAACCGCACTTTGTCAGTCAGGTGAAAGCAGCAGATGAAGTCACTGTAAAGCCGGCCCTGCACGAGGCAGATAGTCCGGTGCCCAAGGTCACCCTGAAGGTGAGCGATGATACGGCGTTACTGCAATCGTCTCAATTGTTTAGCCGTAAGGATGAGGAGGCGTCCTTCAACCTTCAATCGGCGCCCGCTAACCAGGTGCCAGACAGCAGCGACAAAAGAGAACACGAGCGCTCTGAGAGTGTGAGGATGAAGACCGCAGGAAGAGTGGTTGAAACCGTGCTCTGGGCACTAGCGTTACTGTATACCGCTTGGCCTCTTATGCCAGAAAAAACGCATCGTTTTTTCGAACCGACTTGGTATGCAAGTCACCATGCATACAAAGCATCTCGAATGTACTGGGCATACCATGACGGGGATGATTATCTGCCGATCATCGCCGAGTGCAACAAGGCTATAGCCGAGAATCCGAATTGTTACGAAGCTTACTTGCTTCGCAGCAATGTCTACGAACACAATCACGACTTTAAGAGTGCGCTTGCTGATGCGCTTAAGTGCTCAGCTCTTCGCCCGAATGAGGCGTCGATCAATATAAATCTTTCCCGGCTTTATGACAAGCTAAATATGCCAAAGAAGGTCATTTCGGTGTGCGATCAAGTTCTTGGCAGTCAGGATGCACCTGCGCCCAACACGAGTCATATGATGTTAGCCGACGACATGCTCTTCCACTCTGCACTTAAGACCAATTTGTACCAACGACGTGGATGGAACGAGACCAAACTTGGCCTGATCAAAAGTGCAATCAAAGATTTGAGTTGGGCTGACTACGTGCTTGATGCAAATCACTTTGAATTGGGTCTGGCTTACGGAATCGATGGACATCCTGACCAGTCGCTGGAAATCTTGAAACGATATGTGCTCTATTCCGATTTCAGCGAGCGATTTCGTGATGGTCACCATACAGTGCGCCAATTGAAGCAGTACGTCGAGTCGCTGACTCTGGCCAGACAACTGGACAAGACGACATTTGTTTGTCTGGGAAGAGCCCTTGGTTTTAGATGGATTGATCAACCCCAAAAGGCCGTTTCTGAATTAGACAAGGCCATAGCAACCACTCCTGACTTTGCAGATCTGTATGTGTGGCGCGGCAGTCAGTATTGGCACGATAATGCGCCAGCGGCTCTCGATCAATATAACAAAGCAATCAAGCTAGACCCTAAGAACGTCCTTGCCCTCTATTACAGAGCGCTGCTGTTTAATGAGCAGAAAAATTATAAAGCTGCTAAGTCAGATTGCGATAAGTTGTTGCAGCTCAATGGTGAATTCCATAATGACGCTCTGGCCTTGCGCGCTGAGTCGTATATGGGATTGCATCGGTATGCCGATGCATCCGAAGATTGCTGGATCATCCTCGGTAATAAGCCGGCATGGGTCGACGTGCATGTATTGTTAGCAGATGCCTACGAAGCACAAGGATTGACGAAGAAGGCGCTTGATCAGTTGGTCCTGGCAAGAAAAAATTACATAGAGGGAACCTGCAAGACTGACTTACCAATAATAAATGCGCGCATTGACAGTTTGAGCAAACAGAGTCCGCCGTAGAAACAGGCAACGATTACGGCACAATCTTCTAGCGAAGACCTTTTCTGACGCGCCCTTTTTCGATCCGATCGGTATCTTGCCCCAATTGCCTGATCTCCGCCTCGGAAAGCGCTTGTTCAATCTCAGGAAACAGCGAGTGTTCTTCCCAACGAATGTGGGCGTCAAGAGTTTGTCCTAGCTTCAGAGCCAGCACTGATGACTGCGATCCAGTCGTCTCCAGCTCGAGGATCAATTGACGCAAGGCGGCGTGTTCGTCAAACAATCTTTGCAAACTGTCGACCGAGACGGGCAGCGACGGAAACAATCGCTCTTCATCAGCGAAATGGATGGCAATTTCATTCTTCCAAGCTGATTTAAATCCTATTATCGATTCTTCTAGATTAAACCGGGGGTTGTTGTTTGCAGCTTGTATCAGCCGATAAGAATGGAAAAGCGCCACCAGATGATCTCTTGAGAGTGGCTGTAATGCTGGATGACGTTTGATACTCATGGGTTCCTGTTGTGATCGGTATTGTGAGAAAGATTGAGGCGCAGTAATCCTTATGCCATGAGCGACTTCCAGGAGCTGAACAGCTCGCTTCGTTTTAGAAACTCTAGATGCATGTCGATTAACATGGCGCTGTCTTCTAGCGAGAGAGACTGAAAGTCGCCTATCGTGTCAGTCAGTGCGCGATCTAACTTTTGTGGGCAGAGACGATACTCTTCTGCGAACAAAGTGTGCATAAAGCGCTCCAATGTCTTTGCTTCGTTGTCGGTTTTTTGTGCTTGCCCGATCGATACTTTTTCCTCCTTTAGACTGGCAAGATTTTTTTCAATCGATGCGAGGATCTCAGGACGGTTCCTACCGAAGGAAAGTTGTTCCAAAAGGTGCCTGCAGTTGGAGGTGGTGGCATAGTTGCGAGAATACATACGATCAATAATCGGTTGCAGTGACAGTCTTATGCCATAAAAATCTTCATGGATGCATGCCAATATCGTTTGCCGCAGGTCCATGAATCTTATGTCGCTCAAAGCAACAACAACCGCTTCGGCAGCGTTGTGGTCTGGCAGCTTTAAGAGGCTTTTCAGTTTCGTGATCTCTTCAACGTAAATCACATCCTCAAAAAACTCCAGCGCCAGAGTTTTGATCTTTCTCTTAAAAATGGATGAATAGCCTGAGAGTCCGCGAAACTCTTCATTGATTTTCAGCGCTATCCGGGCAAACTCCCTCACTTCTTCGTCTTTGTGCGACAGCGATCGCGATAGGAAATCGGTGAACCATGGAAAACCGGCGATAAAACATATCCGCAAAGCCAAAAGCACAAGACGGGGATGGTCCGAGAGCAGCAATCGTCTATGTTCTTTGGTAGCGGCAAGCAACTGCAATTGACCATAAGAGCCGGCATACGCTCCCAAAATGGGATGTGATTTTAGATCCATATTGAATTTTGATGCCGCATCTTGAGGCGCATCAGATGCTTCCAATTCCACAGAGGAAAAGTTTTCTGCCAGTGGCTCATCTTGCCAGCGACCGGATCTCGCTTCTCTAAAAGATCTCCACAGGTTCTGGATGTAATAGGAATCAAGACCAGTGATCAGAAAGAACATAACCGTCCCGAGCACGAGCAAGATGACAAGAAAATCCTGCAAGTGCAGCATTCCTTTTAACGCAGCCATGGCGCCGCTTGCAATCAGAGTGGCAACGGACATGAGAATGCAAATCAAAGAGACAATGGTGCTACGCTCTGTTCGGGGCACAGGAATGAGCAGCTGTCGTGAGACAGGCAATTGTATGCTTCTGTTGATGATATTGTAGGTCACCATAAGTAGTACCAATGGCCAGAACGGTGGCAGCACCAGGGCAAGACAACCGAGAACGAGAATATTGACCGGCTGAAAAGTGAAAAGTGTGCTCAGCTGCAGTCTGTCGGTCAGTTTCTTGCCGAAAACGTGTTGCACGAAGAGGGAAAGCAATATCATGGTCATGGTTATGGCGCTGACAAACGATGCCACCTGCGTGGCCGAATCCAGCTTGTGATCTGCTGCCTGATAGAAAAGCAACTCAACAACGAATTTGGTCACATGCCCCCAAATCATGATGCTCATTGCCGCTCTTACCATCTGATTGGAGAAGATAAACTTTGCGGATCTGCCAAGGGTGACGCCTATCTCGGAGACGCTCTTTTTGCCCTTCGCCCTTGTTGCCCCTGCCGGCAATCGCCAGATAGTGATGCTGAAAAGCACAAAGTGAATGACCAGAGTCAACCAGGCCACCGGATAATAAAGAGTGAGCCAGTGGTTAACGCTAAATATCCAGATCAAGCCGGCAGCGGATATTCGTGCCAAAAGCTCCGATGTCACTATCTTCTGATACACCTCTCTGAATATGGCCGGATTCACTGACAGCTGCAAAATGATCGGTCCAAGAGTGGTGCCGATCAGATCAACCACCATTACGGTGACGCCGAAGAGATAAAGGAGCAATTGGTTGAAAGGCTCAAGCACAGTCCAGGATCGCTCGAGGCAGCATAGAATTGATGTTATCAGGGCCAGAACGAGCACAGCTTTATAGATGCCGAATGCTTCTCTGTCACCCCGAATGGCGAAGTAAGTGTAGTAAATGAGCGAGGCCAGGCTGGCGAAAAAGAAAAGTTGCGAATAACTTTTTCCGCCCACTGTTTTGACAAAAACACTGTTTACGAAAATGAGAGTGCCATTTGTGAATACGCTGCGGCAGAGCGCACTGAAGAAGTGAGTTTTAAAGGTGGTGGATTTCTTTATTCGTCGAAAATATCTATATAAAGACATTTAGCTGTCCAACATTGAGTTCAGAGGTTGCAATCAATCAGTTGTCTGATTTAGTATTTTCATCTGCTTTTTGCTCTTCCTCATTACTCCAAAGATTTCCCAGATACTCGCTCTTTTGAATTTTCTCTGCCAGAGTGTTTATGGACTTTGATAAGTAGCCAATTTCATCATCCCCATGCTGCTGAATTCGCGCTGCAAAATTGCCGTCATTGATTTCATTTATGGCTTCAGCAATTTGCCTGAAGCGTTTCGCCAATATTTCACCCACTAAGACAGAGCCAAAAAGGCTCAGCAACAGACCTAGAACCAGGACGGCGAGCAGTCTGTAAGATAGCTCTCTGGTTTTGATGTCAATCTTGTTTTGATTGACTCCCATTGTTACTATCAATTTCAGATCATCGATGGGAAGAGAGATAACGATAAAGGAAAACTGATTCACCTTCACGTTTTCATCGATTAGCGCATTGCCGGATGGCGCCGGAGTTTGGCCGAAGAAGCGCTGCACTGCTCGATCTGAATGGCTCTGCAACCAGGTGACTGCGTCTTTTTCTGTGATACCATCGCTGGTGATCAAGTGCCCGCTGCTGTCAGTAATGAGTATGAAGTTGTCCTGCCCGAGTCTGAGCCCGCGCAGCAGGTAGTCAACTCTTTGCAGTTTCGGAAACACTCCACCGCTTAAGATGCCAAAAACCTGCTCTTTCTTCTCATCAGAGAATACTGGAGTGATGTACGTCTGATATAAAGTGCCTTTGGCAGAGAAAACTACCGCGCTTGCCAGGGAGTGCTTCTGCGCCAGAACCCGTTTGGCTTGCGCGATGAACTCCGGCTCCTTTAAATTGAAATTCGGCCTCAGTACGTAAGCACCCATCGTGGCCCGTCTTTCGGCAAACAACAAGGTTCCGTCAGCTTTATACATGTGAACAGTACTGAAGACGCTCGGGAACTCCAGGAAATCCTTGAGCACAATGTGTGCTGCCGTTTCATCGAAGGGCAGGAAGCCTTTCATAGAGGCGATTTGATCCAGTGCCCTCAGATCTGACTGGTAATTGGTTTTGACGTTGTTAATTATGAAAGACAAAGATGTCGACGCGTCACTGACGACAAATTGCTTAATCGCCTCCTTGGAAAGGAAGTAAGCAACGCCTGAAATCACACCAAACAAGAGTACGGTGCTGATGAAAAGTCTCAGGAAGATGATGCTGCGGATTGAGCGCACTGGAATTTAAGACTGGCTCGAAGGAACTGAGTTAACCGGGTCACCCTAACAGCCCTTGTCCTTGTGTCCTTGGGCTGGATCATTCACTCTGATATACCTCATATTGAGCCTCAGGGCACCTAAATCCGAAACTCCATGTCACATTAGTTTGCGAGCGCCAGATCTATGTCAAGTAACTGCCAAGATGTAGCGCCTTCTCATAAACTGAAATCATCTCCAATGGCAAGCAGTTAGCACCAATACAGGGCACCGTTGATGGTGCGCTAATTTGTCTGCATCGACGAAATCTGGAAACTAACAGCCAACCCGCCGCAGCGACGAGTGTCTCTTTGCCAGAAACGAGCAAGTTGTTGTTGCTGCTGCTGTTGCGGCTGTTGCAGCTGCGCTACGGGTTCTCCAAGCACCAGGCATGTATCATTGGCGAATTGGCTGTTGTCGGTGATGTCTTGCGTAACACCGGCGATTGGATTATCGTAGCTGGTTCTATGATCGGCTGGCGAGAACCTGCCGGGCGGTAACGCTCTGCCGGCATGCTTGCCACCGTTTATAGTGCCAAGTGCATTGACATAATCATGGCACGAAAGCATTACCAGGCAGGATTTCACAGTAGCCGAGCTGATCGAGCTTTCTTGCTTATCCGTGATCAGTTCGTGCTGATATATATCACGGTTTCTGTGCGTTGCTTTAATACAACCATCAGGCATAAACTCAAAACAAAACAAGTTTGTCGGGGTAGATATGGCATCTTGCGCTGTCAGCTCATCGCTGCCTGTATCACTTTGATCGAACGGCAGCCGATTAAACTGCAGATTCAAACATGCCAGAGCGGCATCTATTCTGACTTGTCGATGGGCCGTTCGCATCCAATCGCGGAACCCTTTGGCAAATTCTCGGGACGTGCTGCAAGGCGTGTTGTTGTTCTCTTGAGCAAGTGAAGTGTTTAACTCGTATGGGTAGTCACCACCTTGAGCACGGTACAGTTGAGCATTGGTGGTGCGAAGATCATAATCGCTCATCAAAGCGCTTAAGCAGTCTATGCTGGGAACATAACCGTTCGGAAACGAGAGCATGAGTACACCGGGAGCTGGAAAGTCTGTACCAACGGCAGGCTGAGCGCAGGCGCTGGCGCAGATAGAGAACGCCTGAGCCAGGGGATTGAATTTGTTTTGCCCCGGTTGAACGCTTCCCTTCAATGCAAGCGTGGCGTCGACCCTTACAACAGAGCTCGTCCTTTTTCCATCCGGTGCTACAAAATTCTTTGCATCCACAAGCTGAGGCTGGCTTCCCAAACCGGCAAAATAGAAGTCGTGAGTGCCGACCGGAATGTTCACATATGCCTTATAGTCGCCGTTTTGTGTAACTCCACCTGAGACCTGAGCAAGAGACAGCGGCAGGGGAAGAGAGATCCCGCTTGAGATGCCGCTTGAGCTATCGCTGCGCAACCAGCCTGAGGACAAGCGAAAACTGACCAACTGCGGGTCCAACCCAAATGATGATCTTAAATTGTTGAGATAAACTCTTCGTGCGTCTTCCAGCGGGTTAACCGCCTGACCGTTGCAATCATAGACGGGGTTGTTGATGTCACCTGCAAGAGCCGTATCCAGTGCCTTGCTGAGCAGGTGCGCGGCGTCGTTGGCTGCTATGCTATCTTGTTCGGCAAGAGCAATCAATTCGGCATTGCCGGACTCTTGCGCAACCAGCATCTGCAAACGCGCCGTAGCCAAGATTGTATTGATACCCTGGATTGGCTGTTCTTGACCATCTTGAGAGACGGTCGCTTTTCCCGTGGGCGGTTGATCGGTGAGTGCAACGAAACCGTAGTGTGGATCATTGACGATTATCTTTCCCAAATCGACAGCTGCTGCAAGAGCGGCGCTTTCAACAGCATGCCCATTCAGCCCTTGCAACAGCAATGCTCTATCGAACCAAATTGAGAACCCTAATAAAATTGATAACAAGCCGAGCACAAAAATGGTCAATATCAACATGCTCCCCTTCTGAGATCGACACGACAACCGAAAATTTGTTCGAAGCAGATGGTTGGTCAGTGCGGATGGAATGGTTCTTGCTGGTCGAAAGCGTTGCATTGTACTGCTCCTGTTGCATTGTCAGATGGACTCTTCGAACACTTGTGACGAGCTCTTCAGATGAGTCTTTGCAATGCTCATCTTGAGAGCTCGTCCGTGTAGGCACCTACTGTGGTGTCAGACTGATACAGTCCCAACACTGGCCTCCCTTGGGTTGCGTGTACAACCCAAATTGATAGCCGCTCGGATATACAGCGCCGGCAGGAAGGGGACCTGCGGGAGTCGAGGCAGGAGCTGCAGCGCCTGTATCTGTCCATGAAACTAGCGGGTTGGCTGGCACTGCTGGAATGTATGGCTTTGACACTCCAAGCAAGGTGGCGTAGACCGAGATCGTCACCGTCGGGCTGGTTGTATTGTCCGGGTTCGTGATCGTGCCGTCTTGAGTGACGATGTGCAGCGCCAGTGGCTGCCCTTGTTGCAGTGTCGCCTGATTGGGAAATGCAGCCGTCTTTACCAGATATTCAGTACCAGCAACGGTTTTACCTATTCCCATCTGGCCCTGATAGAAGTAGACTGCATAATCGTCTGACACTCCTCCTGTTCCGTTTGACCGATGGCAAGTAATACGTCCAAGCTCTTGGTTTGGACCAAAGTTAGTGGGTGGAACCATCGCAGTGGTGCACAGGTCCACGCAGCAGTTAACGGTAGGGATGCCAAAGTGCGACGCCATTGACTGTATCTTGTTGCTTTTGTTCACCTGAGCGAAGCTTGGTATAACAATTGCTGCATTACCGATTGGAGGAAGTGCCTGCTGACCTTGCTGTGTCACGCTGAGGCTCCAGGTTCCTTTATACATCCCATTGGACCCGGCATAAATAGCAGCGCCTTGAGGAATTGTATTGTTGGGATCAGTGGCAGTGAGAAGGGTCACCCCTGATGTGACATCAACAACGTTAAAGGTATAAGGATTCGCCGCAGTCCAGCTCAGCTGGAACTGATTCGTCGGAAGGGCCGATGTCTGTCCCAGCACCGTTGCCTGGCCTGCGTTTACCACGCTAATGTACATACCTCCAGAGTAGATGGTGAGCAGATAATAGTTATTGCTGACGGGTGGGGATGGGGGTGGGGTGCTGTTGAGGTAGCCTGCTCCGTACACATTGGCGCGAAACTCAAGCAGACCCTGAGCAGAAGAATTACCTTTTGCTGGAGTCCATTGTCCAGTGATTGTGCACGGTGTGGAAGCTGATGTACCGACATTAAATAGTTGCAGTGGCGCTCCCGTATTGTTCACATTACTTACTTGTGGCACCGAGAATGGTGCTGTCTCCATGTTCATTATCTCGAACGGCTCGAAGTCTGGCGTAGTGTTAGGAGGAGGGCACTGCGCCAGTACGCTTGTCGGTGAAGATAAGAGCAGGCTGAGAACTATCGGATAAAGAAAAGCAGACTTGCTTTTTAGGTTTTTCATTTGTGCATTTCTCCCTTGGGGTTATGCATTCATACTAATTTCCAGTCCTTCGCCCGACAATTTGTCTCAGGTCACCACATATAGTGACTGCGGTAATGCCTTCGATATGACCATGCCGCCGATGTTAGTCATTTCCGCATAGGCGCATGAAAACAGCAGCATCACCAGAGCTCCGTTCGCACCTGCAGAGGAGCGCGTTGTATAGCTACGTAGAGAGGCCAATGCGACATTCGCCCATTTGAACTTCTTCTAAAACACTGTCAGTCCGTCTGGATAATCGACAGCCCGGACTGCCCGAGCGGTTAATGTCATCGGGGCAGTGATCATTGGAATCTTGCCGAACCAGGCAACTCCAGGGAGTAAGGGTGGGAATGAATAAGAAGCTTCCACCTCATATTCGTATGTGTTAATGGCAGAACAAACTGGTTTTTGCAAAGGCTGATTCGGACCGAAAACATTGGTTGCACCAGTGGCGGTTACCTGTTCATCAACATAGAGGTAAAGAGGATTGATTTGCAAGGTTTTCAGACCTGTGACAGAGGCGATTGGCGAGTCCATAAATTCGTCCAGTGATGCCGTTGCACCGTCTAAAGCCAGTCCGTAACTGGGCGCTTTCGCAGCCGCGTCTGCAGCCCGAGCCATGACGAAATACATGGCTGTTGTAGCCAGTCCAAATCGAATCAAAACCAAGAATGGAACGACCAGAAATGCGAAGTAGAGCACGAGCGCAGGACCGAACTCAGCCAGGCTACCTTGCGAATTTCTCTTTCTTCTTGCTGAAGCGTTCAACTTAAAGCCCTCCCTTATTAAAGGAGTGCTGATTGGAGATCCTCCATGCACTGGCATAGTCTTGCGTCAACACAGGATCGCCGGCGCCGGGAAGTACATACGTGCAGGGAAGCTCGTGCGTGGTCTGGAAAGACAGGCATTTTTGACCACCGAGAAACCATTGAATGATTAGCGGTCTGACTGTAATCTGAGTGGTGACATCAATGTCACCTGAGACGGGTCCGCCGTAAAGTGCCAGTGGCGCCAACTGCGATTCATTGACGGTTGAGCGCGCTTCCAGAAGCTGCAACGAAAACGGACCATGATTATTTGCAATGCTCCGAGCGACGACTTGCTCCGCCCTTATATAAGCCAATCGCGGTTCACCACTTGCTGCTAATCGCGCGGACTCCATGCACGCCGTATCGTTGAGTTGCAAAGCGTAAGAAATCAAAAAAGTATCGACAAACAGCAAAACGATCGGAATCATGGCCATCGTAGAAAAAACGAACTCAACTAATGATTGTCCTTTTGCTAATCTGCGCATTTCAGTCGCCTGCTAATTGTGTTGAAGGATGTGTGCTATGTGTGCTGAACAAATCTGAGCTTGGTTCTGTCAGCTAGTTTTCCATTTGCGCAATGACATTACGCCTACCCCAAGAATAGATGCACGGGATAGTGTCGACAATGTGCCGCCGGCCATAAGGAGATGTGACTGCAGTCATGTCGATCAATGGATCGATTGAACGACCCATCTTTCAGCTCACCAACGTATTTTGGACTTGCTACGCGACTTCCTGCGAGGATGCCATCCCTTATGGGCATAGTCCAATCATGATGAAAATACCGCTGCCGGTTGCAATGCTCTCTGTTACCTTTGCCATCATCTACCTGACGATGTGTCCGGTCTTGAATCCCTGGCTCGTCGACGGAATGCTATTTCATCCGGACAAAGAAATTGACGCGGAAATTGACCCGACCAGATTATCGTCAATCGGCGCAGCCAATGGTCGCGAGATTGCATTTGATCGAGGCATGACCGGTTGGATTTTTCAGAATCCGAAATCAAAATACATCGTCCTGTTCAGTCACGGCAACGCCGGTAATCTTTCTCATCGAATAGACAAAGTCGCTCGACTGCTTAGATGTGGGCAGTCCGTGTTCATCTGGGATTATCCCGGTTTCGGACACAGCGCCGGTTCGCCTTCGCTCAAAAGCATTGCCGGTGATGCTGTCTGCGCATACGACTGTTTGATTGGATTGGGATATTCACCAGATCAGATAATTCTCTATGGTGAATCAGTGGGTTCCGGCATCAACGCTGAGATCAGCACGCGCAGAAAGGTCAAAGCCATAATCATCGACTCTGGTTTTACTTCGCTACAGGAAATTGCCAGGGAGAAATGTCCAATCTTTTGTTTGTACCCGAACTTCCTGATGCCACGGCCCTCAATGGAGGTACGACAGTCGCTGCGCGAATTACCATGTCTGATCATTCACGCCAAGGACGATGAGATAATTCCCTACCACCATGCTTTGCAGTTGCACGAGGCTGATCCTCACTCGACATTGATTTCGCTGCCAAAGAGCTCTCACAATTTCGTCACCGCCCAGGACGCAATCACGGAGGAGGTGGCGCTGAAGAAATTCTTCGCGGGACTGTAGCGAACTGACATGACGAACAAAAGGATTCGTACGTAAGGTCGCATTATGCAAAAATATGCAGAGCATGGGACAAGCCCGTGAAGAATTTCCCCTCCGAGTGCATTCTGGGCAGTGTCTACATTGCGCTCTTTGGCAGCGATATCAAAATCGGCTATGATAGCAATCGCGCCAGCCTGGAACGCCATTCCCAATTGATCCCAAATCGCCCGATGGACAACCTATCATTCCTTTGTCGATGTTTGAAGATCATGTTGCTATCCAGCGTGTGTCTGTCATTTTCTTGCACTTTGTCGATGGGCAAAGAGCAAATTATTTTGCAAAGCATGACGGCAAAACTTGATCGATTGCCTCCGCGAAAATTATTGCAGGGATCGGTCGGGCAATCTGTAGTAGTAAATGTGAAGGAGCATCCGACCAACGTGCTCGGATTCTCCCAGAAAGGCGCTTCATATCCGAAAACTGTGACATATGTCAAACCAAATTCGCTTGCCTGGCTAGGCGGATTGCAAACCGGAGATCAAATTCTAGAGGAACACGTCGTGTCACCGTTGGCGGGCATCATATTGAAGCGTGGTGCCAAGAAATACTTTTGCGTTCTTAACATGCGGGAATTGCCTGCAGACAAAACAGCGACAACCAGACTCAGTGGCAACGCCGAGCGCACTAGCGCGCAAACTTTAGCAAGTCGATCGATTGTGATGATGGTGGATGCTTCAGCATCAATGGGAACGCTCGATTGCCCGCACAACCAAAGCCGCTGGCAGTGGTGCCGCGAGCACATTCGAGACATGTATAGAGAAAGCAATGGACTGCTCGAGAAGAACATCAGCATCGTAACTTTCGATTCAAACTTTCGTTCGTACCGCAACTGCTCGCCAAGCAAACTAGGAGAAGTCTTTGAAAGTGTGACGCCATCAGGAGAAACAAACATGGCGCCAGCACTCGAAGAAGCATTCTCGCTGGTCAGGAGTCAGTTAGAGCGCGGTCAACCCGCTCTAATTTCATTGGTGTCGGACGGGCGCCCAACCGACGTCGAAGACGTGAAGAAGAGCATCATCTCCGAAGTCAATCGTCTGGCCCATCCAGAGCTGCTTTCGATCGTCTTTATCGAGGTGGGCACCCCAGAGCACTATTTACGCGAACTTGACAATGATCTAGTCAAACAGGGCGCAGCCAAAGATGTAGTCACGGTGATTCCGTTCGGTTCTGTCAATTCTCAATCGCTAGCAATAACTCTAGCTTCAGCCGTCCCTAAATCAGATGATCGATCCAACGCCAGCTTAACTGGTTCGGCAAAGTCAGAGAATGAAGCCAAGAAAGCACTGGACAGTCATGTGGTCACACCTGCCACGCAAGAGACAAAGCCAGTGGCGCATACACCAACACCAGTAACTCCGAAGCCGCCAGTCAAAGCCCATCCGACTGGTACTACAGCCAGCGGAGAGAAGGTTATCGTCAAACCTCCCGTAGTAGAGGTTGACGAACGAGAATCCGTCTTGAAACACGGGGCAAACAGAACATACTAGTGTGACGCTGTTGGCATCTACAAAAATCCGCCAAGGAGATAGAATTAGGTAAGGAGATTTTTGTCTATGAGTTACCAGTGGTATGTAGTCTATTCCGACGTAACGGGTTCGCAAGAATACCCGCTACCGCACCATCTAAATCACGCAATGGAAGAAGTGCATCACATCGCAATGTCCGTGATTGAAATCGATGGTCATGAGTACGAGATGCATTTAAGTAGTTTGCACGGCGAGGACCGTACCGAATTTCTCAAATGGAAAGAAGAGAAAAGCGGTAAGGCAGTCAAGTTGGTCCGAAAAAAATGAGGATTCGCACATTGTAATTCTCGCCATGGCGCACGATGAATTGCAATTGAATCTTGCTCGCGTAAAGGACATTCTCGCGCGCATGCAACTGCGAATCTTATGGTCACACACTCGTCTTACTTGGCGATTCAACGACAGGCGAAGAAATGCTTGCCCTCGCTAAGAAGTACAGCTCTAGTTAAGATGTGTGGAATGTCAGGCAACATGCTTTTTGGCGTCTTCAATATGTTTCAAAACTTGCTGGTAGGCAGTTTCGCGAGCCTCAGCATTGCTGCCATAGTAGTTAAACGCAGAGGTTGACGAAGCCGATGGACAAAACGCGAACATTGGCCCAGTGGAATTCTCGACGAGTTTACTCTGCTGCAAGTTGTTCAAGACTTGAGCTTGAGTACTAATCTTACTTCGACGAGAGGTGTCCTTCTTTATCCTAGTCTTCTTCTTCGCGTACATACTCTTCAACCTCTAAGCCTATTTTACCTCAGCTTGAATGAGGCTCAACCGATATTGTAACCCTAGTTTTCGATGTTTGTCGATTCTCATCCAGACTCTTGGCTGATTTCCGCACATTTGATCGGGCACGTTGCATCGAAACGGGAGCGATAATTTGCTTTGATGCCGGAGGTAAGCCCCCGATTTCTTCAAGCCTTAGATGAACGTGTTAGGTTACATCAACCATCGCAAAGTGCGCCAATGCTGACTCCGAGCGTATGAGCAAGTTTTGCCACCGTTTTCAGAGAGGGATTGCGCAGCCCACGTTCCATGTCGCTGATGTAAGTTCTATCAGAGCCAACGTGCTCGGCCAATACATCTTGAGACCAGCCCCTTTCTAGTCTCAGCTGGCGTAAATGCTTTGCCAGATTTTTCAATGCTCGTTTCTCAGGCCCCATGCGAGAAACTGTGCATTAATGTAGCGCTCTCTAGACATATATGAAAAGAACCTCTCTGCGGACCATCCAGACGTCGCTAGTGCCCTCAATAACCTTGCGAGACTCCATGAAGAGATACTGCTTTTGGCGAACCAGAAGGGTGACAATGCTGAGAAAACCAAGAATGAGCAACAGAATGTCGGAGAAAACCTCACGACGGCGGCGGCTCAAACACCACGGCCAAGTCCTGCTGAGGTGAACACAAAGGAACACCACGCTTCTGTTTTAGTGAGCATCTTCAGCAGTTCGACAATCTGCTTTTATGCACCCATTGTCTTCACCAGCTCAATAGTGTGAATGCTTGGCTGGATATTGGCCTTCGGTTAGTGCACGGGCTAACTTCATCGAACAGACTCCCCAAATCTCCGGCAACTTTATGGATACCTACACAAAAACCAACACAACGGATACCGCTGGCTCGTGTGAATCACCAAAAGCCCGAAATATTCAGGATTTCCAGCTTTGAAAATAATGATGGAGCCGACAAGGGGATTCGAACCCCTGACCTGCGGTTTACGAAACCGCTGCTCTACCGGCTGAGCTACGTCGGCGGATTTCCCGATTATAGAGGACTCGACCCATCCTTGCTTCTGTTTCTTATGACTGCTTAACACGCAGTATTGGGGGCTTATTCCCCTTTGTCAGTGCTGTTCAGCTCCTGAGCGGCTTTCTTGTCTGGCACGATTGTGGTTCCATCTGACGAAACCTTCAAATGAGCAACTATTCTGCCCTCGTGAGCCACAGGAACGGCCCAGCAAGATTCTGGCTCTCTAAACTCAGCCCCGTCCAGAACAGTGATTCTTTGCGGTAATTCATTCAGGCGTTTTTCAATAAGCGCTATCACCTCAGGTCTTCCTTCGCTAATTCCATGCAATCCCTTGGGCAATAAGCTGCCGTCCTCTGGACTAAAGTGCAAGACAACAACAGCCGCATTATCAAGTGTCAGAGCACCCTTTATCTCAATCTCACCGTGCGGTCCCCGATGCTTCCAGACTCGACCCGCCGCCAGTGAGTTAATGCACGCCCTGCTCGTAGCAACTGCTTTCAGCGCATTCTCAGGAGTGTTAAAGGCGCGCCGGCTTACTGTGCCATGCACTGTGTCATACACTCTGTCATGCGGTCCCCCGTCATGCACTCCTCTGTCATGCGGTCCCTTTTCCCCTTTCTTGTCTGGTGGTTCATGAGGTAGCATCGTTATATCCTCCATTCAACTCATTAGTCCATGCGCTTTTAGCTTGCTGTACAACAGCTGCCTGTTGATACCAAGCAATCGCGCCGCTTCCGCTCGACTGCCATTGGATTCTTGCAAGGCTCGCATCAGCAAACGCTTTTCAAGCGATGACATGGCATTGTAGTAGTCCATGCCCAGCCGTTCTTTCTCTTCGTCAGCGACAGGCTGATTTGATGCAATCATGCTCAGGTCTGCTTCTTCGATAACCGCCGAACGCACTGCAACTGTCAGGTGATACATCAAGTTTTGCAGTTCGCGAACGTTGCCGGGCCATCCGTGATCCAGCAACAGTTTGGCAGCAGAGCTGCTCAACCGCTTTGCCGCCTCGGGTCGTGCCTGTTGTAGAAAAGTTTCGGCTAAAGACAAGATATCGGAGCCTCGATCTCTCAGTGGTGGAAGCAAGACAGGAAGCACGTTTAGACGATAGTAGAGGTCTTCTCGAAAGCGCTTTTCTTTGACCATAGCGATCAAGTCATATTGGGTTGTGGCAATGATTCGAGGCAATGTCACCGATCCAGGTAGTGCTTCCTTCAAGGCCCGGACAAGCATCGCCTGCATTTGCGCATTCAGGTCGCCGATCTCATCCAGGATTACAGTACCTTGCACACCAGGGGCCAACGATTGAAACGATTCATAGTCCTCTGGCACCGCAGTGCAATCGACGACTGTCAGAGGCTCTTGCTTATGCTGGCTGTGTCTATGAATGGTTCGAGCAACAGTATCTTTGCCTGTACCAGTTTCGCCCTGCACAAGAACAGTGGCATCACACGAAGCAGCCATTCCGATCAGCTTCTCGACCCGTCGCATTACCGGGCTCAGGCCAACGAGAAATTCATCCTGCCCAGGTTGACCGGCTGCAGCAAATAATTCTTGTTTCGGTGTGGCGAGGGCTCTGCTAATTACTGATTCGAGTTCCTGGATGCTTATGGGCTTGCTCAAATGATCGAATGCTCCAAGCCGCATGGCCTCTATCACTTCTTCGCTGCTAGCAACTGCAGTGACCACTATCACTGGCGTTCCAGAAAAGCGTTTCTCATTCTTTATGTCCGTCAGCGATTTGATGACGCAGTGAGAATCATTTAGCTGATCGATGAATACGATGTCCGCTTCGACGCCGATCACTGCCTCAGAAAGTGATTCGCTCTCTACCACTGTGTGTTGAAGTTTCTCCAACATCTCGGTCAGAAGTGCGCTTGTTGCAAGTTGATCATGAAGGACAAGTAACGTGGCCATGCACCCCGTCCTCCTTCTAACATCACAGGTTCACATTACGGGTCGACATATTCTACCTCCTTGGACACTCCACGATTCACTACCACCTGGGAGTTAGAAAGTTCACCCGACTTGCTGCACTGCGGATGTGTCTGAACGCTGCCATTGCCCATAAACACGAAGAATACGGCCCCAATAATGAGCGCGAATGCAACCAGATAGTTCCACTGAAATTGTTGCTTCAGATAGAGCACTGAAAAGACCCCGAAGACGATCAAAGTGATGACTTCCTGTATAACTTTTAGTTGCGCCGCTGAGAATTCATAACTGCCGATTCGATTGGCTGGCACCTGGAAGCAATATTCCAGGAAGGCAATCAACCAGCTGATAACAATCACTTCCCAGAGCGGCGCAGATCTGAACCGCAAATGCCCATACCAGGCAACTGTCATGAATACATTAGAGATTATCAGCAAAAAGACTGTGAGGACGCTTTGCATTCGTTGTCTACCTCTTAAAATGTGCACAAGCCGTGTGGCTATGCAACCATTATCAAATCAACCAGCGCATCAAAAGTGGATGATTACTTGACACCGGTGTCAGACTTTAGGACAGTAGCTGCCCGTAGCTGCCAAGATTTAGGTGTCTGCTTAGTCCTCTGGGAGAAAATATATGCCAAACGGCGGAAGTGATTGCTGCGCCACTTGCTGGTTTAATAGGCGCAACAATGGTGTTGCAGGGTATTCGCACGACAACTCGGACGAACAGAGTTATTGCGCGCTTCGTTCGCTCGAAATTGACGATCCGAAGTATACATATTGTTCAAACCATCCCTGGCTGGTATATCAGCCCGAACGAAAAATGTCCTTCCAGCCGCCAATTGGGCCCGTTTATAAGATGGCTACAATGGCAGAAGGACGAAAAATTTGGGTGAAGTCACCCGATTCCGAGGAGATACGAGGTTATTTGCTTGAGCTCCTATCTGAAATCACAGAGGATTTCACGATAGAGAGACCATATGGTTTTACACTTGAGATAAATGTGATTCTTCAGCTCCAGGAGTTTAATGAAAAACGTGCACTCTCTCATCTGAAGCGAATAGCAAATTTTGATCCTGACAAAAAGGACACTTCCAGAGGTACTCAGAAAAACCTTATTAATACAGCAAAGCAAGCAATTGAGCGCATCGATGCGACTAATTTCACCGGACAAGCAGTTGATTGATCTTATCCAGCGCAAAGGCACCGCCTGTGGGGATTGATATGTGCGCATCGCCAATTTCGTATTCGCGTGGATTAATGCGAATCACAGTAGCACCGTGCACTCGTCCAAGGTTCTCGCCTTCCCATCTTATTGTAGGAATGGCGCGTCCTGCGCCCAGTTCTATCACTGTGATCGGCCTTGGGCAGTCAGCGATAAACCGCTCATATCGCTTTTGCTGTGCATTGCTGCGCCCCGGCAAAAACGACCAATCATTGAACATCAAAATGTTTGGACGAGCCGTTTCCCCGCAATTTATACAAGCGGGAACAACTTTCGATCGCATTGTCGTCATGTCTATGTCAAAGACTTCGTCTTGCTCCCAAATCTCTGGTTTGCACGGTTTTTGACACTGCATGTGGTGAATTGAGCCATGCACCTCCGCGATTCTTTCTTGATCAAAACCGGCCTTCTGAAAGTGTCCATCTACATTGGATGTAAAAACAAACCAGGGCAGGTCGAATTTGCGGATCAACTGTTGCAGAACCGCAAAACCTTTGTGTGGAACAGTCTCATTATATAGATTGGATCTGTGTCCATAGAAACCCCAACCGAAGCCTGGATCCTCGGCAAAGTGTCGTGGCGTTGCCATTTGCTCAAATCTGATGCCCAGCTGTTCGTAGACCGGATAGGCGTTCCAGAAACCTTGGTTACCGCGAAAATCCGGCAATCCCGAATCAACACCCATACCTGCTCCAGCGGTTATGACAAGGGCGCCTGCTTTTTTGATGGTGGCTGCAGCGTGGTCGAAGATCTCGTCTGACACAGCTGCGGATGCTGGGATCGGTTCCATTGTTCACTCCGCCTTATTTTGCTGCTTTTGTAGCGCTCACAGTCGGCGGTGCCAAGGGCGCAAGGACGGGCAGCACCAATTTCCCGTCCTGGATCTGATCGGAAGGGCTTATGATCACCTTGTCACCGACTTTGATACCACCAGCAATTTCCAGCTGCCCGCCGAGATCGCGACCGATTTCTACTTTGTGGACGTGCACGATGTGGTGCCCGTCGACGGTGTACATAAAGCTGCCATCGGGTCGGGTCTGCAGAGTTGTAGATGGCACGATTGGCAGCTTGACTTGAGATGGAGCCTGAAAGCGCGCCTGCACATACATTCCGGGCAGTAGCTTGTGGTCGGAGTTAGGAACGTGAATCTCTACTTGCAAAGTCTTGGTGGCAGGATCGACGCCGCCCGAGACATTAGATACGGTGCCAGTAAAATCGTGACCAGGATACTCCTGAAAACGCAAGAATACCTCTTCGCCCTTATGAATGTATGGAATATACTGTTCTGGTACATAAGCGAAAACACGCACTACATCAGTCTTCGCGACTTCGAACAAGAGTGTGTTGGTGCTACTGCTGCTGCCGGATGTGATCAAAGCGCCGGCATCCACGTTGCGCTTGGTCACTATGCCAGCAAATGGTGCAGTTACTTTCTTGAAAGAACGAGTGGCGTTATATTGATCGTGTTGAGCCTGGGCGGCATCCATCGCCGCCTGAGCGACGTGCACTGCCGCTTTAGCTGAGTTGGCCGCGGCTTCGGCTGACTTTTCCGCCGATTGCATGGCATCCAAACTGGATATGCCACCATTGTATGCTTGCTGGCGAGTGTCCCGATCTTCCATGCTGACAGCGCCTTGGCCGGCCAATTTTTTGTATCTCTCAATTTCAAGCGCGTAATATTGCAGATCGGTTTTTGCTTTGCGAACATTGGCAGCAGCGGTAATCTGATCCGCTTGTGCTTTGGACACTGCTTCTCTGGAATTGTCCAGAGCTGCCTTAGCTTGCTCCACTGAGCTTTCCGCTCCTTGAACCTGTTTGTCCAGTTCCGGCGTGTCAATATCGGCTAACAGTTGCCCAGCTTTAACTATGTCTCCGATGTTGGCATATCTGTTTCGCAAGTAACCGTTCACACGTGCGTAGATGGGAGCGTCCTGAATCGGCTCGGTCGTACCAGGCAAAGAAAATTCTTCCACCCCTGGCGCTCCTTGTGCCACCACTACAGAGACACTTGGCGCTTGGGTGACTAGCTCATGCGTCTCCTTACTCAACTTTTGCTGCTGCACCAGCCGCGGCAGAGCACCAAATGCGATTAGTCCGATCAGCCCTGCCACAACGATGACAGAAAGGAGCACGCCTGGCACCTTGCTTGCCTTCAAACGCGCACCCCTGCCTGCGCCGGTCTGGCGTATCTGCTGCTCATGCTCGGTGAGGGGGCGATCCATTTGCTTCCTTGTCACTTCCTGGCTACACAGGTTCCTTCTTAAAATTATGAACTAATACCTTCTCCGTGTGTATCTTCAACAGCTTGCCGGCAAATCGATTGTCGCCCTCGGCAAAAGCATCCACAATTTCCAGATGCTCATGGGCACCCTCTTCCAATTTATCGACATGGGCACGAGCACTGGCCAACATCCGCACCTCAGGAGTAAGCATGTTCCAGACCATCATTATTGTTTGGTTTTGGCTGGCTTCGACAATCATGCGATGGAACTCGATGTTAGCGTAGCCATATCGTCGCGCGTCGCCTTGTTTGGCTGAATCAACCGTCTCTAACGCCTTTTCACGAAGTAAATCGATTTTTCCAAGCAAACGCTCTTCCACCTGATTGGCAGCCAGTTCTTCCAGAACGCCGCGAATTTGCAGGCACTCTTCCAGCTCCTGACTGCTGATTTGCCGCACACGCGTTCCTTTATATGGCTGAGTCTCGACGATGCGCATCGCTTCCAGCTCACATAACGCTTCGCGGATTGGCGCCTGGCTGGTGTCGAACTCTCTGGCAATCTGCAGCTCAACAAGGCGCTGGCCAGCAACATAGGTGCCATCGCAAATCCTTTCCAGGATAACCTTTCTGATTCGGTCGCTCATACAATCACGGGGATGGAACAATTTTGTCCTCCCGCTGGATGAAATTATCGATAATTTGACTGGCTCGAATCATGTCTTGGACCATACGAGCTTTTTGCCCTTTTGGGTGGTTGGCTTGCCTGGACAACATTCCCAGGCTCGCAACAACCCACTTTTCTATTATAGCTGAATTACCGATTATCGCTAGCAGGGCTATAATAAATGCTGGAGGTTGAATTATGTGGATCGTCCGGCTCGCCCTCGATAGACCGTACACATTTGTGGTTGGAGCGATATTGATCGCTCTTTTCGGTTTTCTATCGATTACTAAAATGTCGGTGGACATTTTCCCTCATATCAACATTCCTGTTCTTACGTGTGTCTGGAATTATTCGGGCTTGCCTCCCCAGGAAATGGAGCGGCGCATTACCAACGTCACAGAGCGGGCTGCTACTACGACGGTGACAGGCATCGAACATATCGAGTCATTGTCTCTGGTCGGGGTGTCCGTAGTTAAGCTATATCTGCACCAGGACGCCAACGCGCAAGAGTCACTAGCGGAATTTGCCGCAATTTGCCAGACTATTTTGAAGCAACTGCCACCAGGAGCAACTCCACCTCTGGTCACCGCATTCAGTGCCACTGACATTCCAGTCATGCAGTTGTGCATCAGCTCTAAGACCATGCCCGAAGCCAAGCTCTTCGATTTTGCCAACAATTTCATCCGCACCCAACTTGCCACCGTGCAAGGTGCGGCTTTACCCTGGCCATATGGGGGCGCAGCCCGGCAAATAATGGTCGACATCGATCCGCAAAAGCTCACAGCCAAGGGTATCTCGGCTTCGGATGTAGCGAACGCTATCAATTCGCAAAATATCATTCTACCTGCAGGAACAGCCAAGCTGGGCAGCACCGAATACACAGTGCAGCTCAACAGCAGCCCAGACACCGTGGAACAGCTTAATGATTTACCGGTCAAGCAATCAGGTGATGCCACCGTATTGATGAAAGACGTTGCTCATATTCACGACGGATTCGCTGTGCAGACCAACGTAGTCAATGAAGGCGGCTCGCGCGCGGTATTACAAAATGTTGTGAAGCTCGGGGCAGCATCGACCATTGATGTCGTCAACCGAGTGAAAGCGCAAATTCCATCAATTGAGAACATTTTGCCGCCTGGAGTAGAGCTGCGGATTTTGAATGATCAATCCATTTTTGTGAAGGAATCTGTAGATGATGTGATCAGGGAAGGTTTAACCGCTGCCGGATTGACTGCACTGCTCATGCTGCTTTTGCTTGGAGATTGGCAGAGCACTGTCATCGTGGCTGTGTCGATTCCGCTGTCTGTTCTGGCAGGACTGATCATCTTGAAAGTCACAGGACAGACTCTCAATACCATGACCCTCGGTGGTTTTGCTCTGGCAGTGGGTATGCTCGTGGATGATGCGACAGTGGAAGTAGAAAACATTCACCGCCACCTGGATCTTGTGCGTGCCCAGCGAACCGCCGCCCATGAAGCAGCCCACGATAAGCTTCAGTCGCTGCGCTGGATTCGACAGGCTATTTTGGATGCGGCAAGCGAAATCGCTGTTCCCGCTTTCGTCTCCACCCTTTCGATTTGTATCGTTTTCACGCCCGTTATGCTTCTGACAGAGCCAGCCAAATCTCTGTTTACGCCTTTGGCTCTGTCTGTTGTCGGCTCAATGCTTGCCTCTTACTTTCTTTCCAGGACCGTAGTGCCGGTAATGGCCAAGTATATGCTGGGCGGACACGCCGAACCGGAAAGTCATGAGCGAACTGCGGGCCTAATTGCCGGCTTGATTTCCGGAGTGAGCCGACGTGTCGATCACGGCTTTGATAAGCTGCGCGACTGGTACCAGACGGGCTTGATCTTTTGTCTTGATCATAGGTTGGTGGTGGTAGTGGTGGTGGTGGCATTCATTGCTCTGAGTATGAGCCTGGTGCCTTTCCTGGGAGAGGATTTCTTTCCTGCCATTGATGGTGGCGTATTAAGGATGCACGTGAGTGCACCGCGGGGAATGCGCGTGGAGGAGACAGAGCGCCTGATCAAGCGTATTGAGAGTCAAATTCGCAAGTGGATTCCTAAAGAAGAAATTGACAGCGTTGCCGATGTTATGGGCATTCCAAACTCCGGTCTAAATTTGTCTTCCAGTGACAGCGTCAATTACACTGAGGCTGACGGCGAGATTTTGGTGACGTTGCGGCACAGGCATGAAAAACCGAGCGCCTATTACAGAGCAATATTACGTGAAAGGCTGCCTGCCTTTTTCCCGGAATGTGTTTTCTTCTTCCAGCCGGCAGATATCGTGACGCAGATCTTAAATGCCGGACTGGCAGCACCGATCGACGTGCAGGTGCGCGGACTGAATTTGAACACAAACTACGCTCTGGCAGAAAAGATTCAAGCACAAATTAGAGCCATTCCGGGTGCAGTGGATGTTCATATAAAGCAGGCGATCAACGGACCCGTCATAACTGTCAATGTCGATCGGCAGAAGGCTTCTCAAATTGGCTTCACGCAACGAGATGTGGCGAACTCGATGTTGGTATCATTGAGCTCCAGTTTTCAAACCGCACCGAATTTTTGGGTCAATCCAAAAAATGGTGTCAATTACAGTCTAGCGGTGCAGACTCCGCAGCGAATGGTGTCAAACATGACCGATCTGGCCAACACCGTCGTCACCTCAGCTGACGGCACCAAGAGCCAACTGCTAGGCAACCTCGCCACCTTCGATCGTGGAATTGCACCCACAATTGTCAACCATTACAACGTGCAACCGGTGGTCGATATTCTCGCCTCGGTGGAAGGAACTGATTTAAATTCGGTGGCACAGAAGGTGCAAAAAATCGTCGAATCATACGTAGGTGACAAGAGCAAGGGCATACCAGGCAAATTGCCGAAGGGTGTTTTCCTTGATTTGCGCGGTCAAATGGTGAGCATGACCACTGCATACGCTGGCTTGCTGTCAGGCATTGTGCTTGCCCTGATTCTCGTCTACTTGTTGCTCGTTGTGAACTATCAGTCGTGGACTGATCCATTGATTATTCTCATGGCCATTCCGGGAGCGATGTGCGGAATTGTCTGGGCATTGTTTCTGACGCAAACAACGTTTAGCGTGCCAGCCTTGATGGGAGCAATTATGAGCATCGGCGTCGCTTCAGCCAACAGCATTCTCGTCGTTAGTTTTGCTAGAGAGCGTCTGGCGGAGGGTCTGGATTCCACGCAAGCAGCACTTGCGGCGGGCGCCACACGATTCAGACCGGTGATGATGACAGCGGCTGCCATGGTCATCGGTATGATACCAATGGCATTGGGCGGCGAGGGTGGCAACGCTCAGAATGTGCCACTTGGTCGCGCCGTCATTGGTGGACTGGTGGTGGCAACCTTCTTCACACTGGTGTGGGTGCCACTGGTATTCTCAGTGGTGCACCGCAATGTGCATAGAAGTTAGCCGGCCAATTTTGGCTAATAGTGCATCAATTAAGGTGCACCGCAACAAGCACAAACGCAGCCCGGAATCGAGCCACTAGTTGTCTATTCTCTAATCAGCCGATCACTGCGTGAATCCATAATGGCTGCGGATCCGGGATGGAAGCCCAATTGTTCTGATTTCCAAAAATCCCTCGGCGTATTGGAGCAGAGCCCATGCGCATGATGGGTTGAAGGAATATGGACCCGCGATTGACGATTTCACCTCGGCCATAACTTGCGCAAAACCGCCCAACGATCAATGGATCTATTCCGATAGAGCCAAAACGTTCGAAAAAATCGGGCGCTACCGAGAAGCAATTGCTGACTTCACCGAGTGCATACAACCAAAAGGTCAGGTCGGAACCACCATCGATTGGAGTTTCTACGCATCGAGAGGAGGCGATTTTCAGAGAATTCAACAGTGGCAGCAGTCCATTTCAGACTACAGCGATGCGATCAAGCGGATGAGCTGGCGCAAGGAGCTGGAAGCTGTCTATGAAAACCGAGCTAAAGCATACGTTGAATTGGGCCAATCTGATTTGGCTGCGGCAGACAAACTCAGCGCGAAGCAGGCGACGCCCCACAAACCAGACTCTTCCAACAAAGAAACCCTAGAAACAATTGCAAACCGATCAAAAAGAAGCGGATAAGCATGTTCGTATTTCTTGATCTTGAAATCGAGTGCATCGTTTCACCAAATATGGTGCGGACAGGTACATCAACTATTCCACGACTTCGCATATGCCACTGACTTCTGCGACTTTGCCGAACTGATCACGCACGGGAGAGCCTGTGGCTAGTACCTTTCTGTCCAATCCGCCGGGCAAAATTACACGATAGGTCACATTGTAGTGGGCACCATTTTCCAGCGTGTTACTGATTGCGTCCGAAACCGCAGCTTGATCCTCTGGATGCAAGTAACTCAAGAATGTGCCGACGGTTCCGTCATATTCGTCGCGTCCAAATATTCTTAGTGTATTGGTGTCAACTATCATTTTTTCGTTGGCCACATCGAAGTGCCAGGTACCAAGAGGGTATTGATCTTCTGCTGAGTCAGACAAAGTGTTTCTCCAAGTAGAGCAGCTCGACAATGGCTCAGATTATATCGCCCATCAGGAGAGGGTTGGAATGCGTCGGAGCCCTACGCGATTTAAACGAATTGTTTAAGTCTTTTCAAATCAAAGTCAGCCGCGGAGTAAGTCCCAAAAGCCTTGGCTGTAACAGTTTTACAGCAAATTTCAGCTATCGCAATGCGCCAAAAATTTTAAACGAATTCGTTTAAATCACGTAGGTACTCAGAAGCGGGCGGGACTCGCGCTCTCGGATCGAAGCAGGCGAGACGCCCGCGCTCCCGGCTCGAAGCAGGCGGGACTCCCTCGCTCCCGCTCGAAGCAGGTAAGACGCCTGCGCTCGGGCCCTGCGCGCCCGGGCTGCACGCCTGCGTGTAAAAGCACTTGACGAGTTAACTCACTCTTTACTTGCAATTAAAACAGTGCCTGTGCGGAGGTCCAGCGCTTCGATGCCGGTCTTTACGTGCGCATTTTAGCTCGTTTAGCTAGATTGGCAGATTCAGAAAGCAAGCGTATGCTAAATGCAGTTATCACAAATCGCAATCATTCAAATCGCGCTGCACGACAGGGTTTCCCTGTGCAATGCGGGCGACATAACGGAGTCGACGATGGCGATCGGTAGTTTAAAAATCGAATACGGGCTGGCAAGAACTGCTTCAACTTCAGAGTTCTGGTTAGTTACCGCTATGCGGGAGTGACTTAATGAACAACGGAATAAAACTTTTGATTGCTTCTCTGGCCGTCGGAACGATAAGCGATCTGCTTTTTCGCGACAGTATCGTGCGTGGTGCGCCCAACGGGCTGAGTGTCCTCTGCTGGTCGACGGGTCTGACTATAATATTTGCGCTGCTGCTGAAAAGCCATTTATTGCACCGAAATTCACTATTCTGGTTCATTCCATTAAACCTGGCTTGTGCCGCTTACATGTGGCGCGACTCGCCGGTTTTGCACTTCATCGACATAGTGGTAATCTTCGTCAGTTTGACGGCCCTGTCTACCTCCTTAAGAGGATTCCCCCTTCGTTGTGCAGGCGTCTTTGATCTGCTCACTGCCGGGGTCAATATCATAATTGACGCTGCTGCCGAAGCGTTTCCCTTTGTCAAAAACTCTGTCGACTTAAGGCAAGCTCTGCCTCTGCCTATCCGCATGGCTCTACCGGCGGTGGCCAGGGGCATAGCCTATTCCGTGCCACTACTTTTGCTGTTCGGCTCGTTGTTCATCACTGCAGATCCTGCCTTCGCCAATCTGCTTAGCAAAAGCATGAATCTGGACATCTGCGGATTCAGCACTCACTTAGGCATTCTGGGCGCATTCGCCTGGCTCACGGCCGGCTATCTTTCTCCTGTCATGGCGACATCCGGGTCCGAATCGTTCGTTGCTTCAAACAAAATTCCCATTCCACGTATAGGGCGTTTAGAGCTAAACATAGTCTTGGGTACGCTCAACATTTTGTTTCTCAGTTTTGTCCTGGTGCAGTTTCGCTACTTCTTTGGCGGCGGTGGGCTGGTAGCCGGTCTGAGCTACTCGGAATACGCCCGCCGAGGATTCTTTGAACTGACTGCGGTATCGGCACTGGTGCTGCCGGTTCTTCTCTATATCGATTGGCTTTTGCCGGCCCGGTCAGATAAGCTCGATAAGGTCTTTCCGGTGCAAGCCGCCTTTCAGATCTTGATGCTGTTTGTGATTATGCTGTCCGCGAGCCAGCGCATGAGCATGTATCAAGCCGAATTTGGATTGACCGAGCTGCGTTTCTATACATCTGCTTTCATCGCCTGGCTTGGTTTGATTTACTTCATATTTGGTGGCACAGTGCTGGTCGGCAAGCGAAGACTGTTTGGCTACCTGACAGTTCTTTCCGGATTTCTCGCTGCCACGGTTGTGCAGCTGTCCAATCCAGACAAAATAATCATGGCTGTAAACATCGATCGCGCCCAGCACGGCAAAGTCTTTGATGCTAACTATGCGCTTTACCTGTCGGGCGATGCCACCGAGTACCTCGTCAGTAACATCAACAACCTGCCTGTGTCTAACCAACACACGATCGCCAACGCCCTGATGAGCCAGCACAAACGCGCGAATCATTATGATTGGCGCAGTTTTAACATCGACAGATTTCGTGCCTACAACGCCGTTGATCGGCACCTGAGTGCCCTTTCAACGCTGACAGCTCAGCAAATTGCCCCAACTGAGCAGTTGATTTCTCCCCGCCGCAACTAGGTTTACCTCGATCTCCTCCTACGATCCGGCTATGCTCCATCCACTTGCCAAGGTGGATGGGGCGTGGTCGATCAAATGATAAGATGTGCAAGTCCTCAATAGGTAGCCCAGCCGCACGCGGCTTGCATATACCTTGGATTTAAGAAGAATACAGGTTGCATAAACAAAATGATCCGCAAGACGACACTGTCCAATGGCGCGCGCATTTTGACCGAGGTGGTAGACGAAGTCTACTCCGCATCAATAGGAATCTGGGTCGATGTCGGTTCCGAAGACGAGTCTGAAAAAACCAACGGCGTCTCACATTGTCTGGAGCACATGCTCTTCAAAGGCACTTCCAAACGTACGGCTCAGGAGATCTCTCAAGAAATAGAGGATGTCGGCGGCAGCCTGGGAGCAGCCACGGGCAAGGAAAACACTTGCTTCTACGGGCGAGTCATGGGCGACCAGTTGCATGTAGCAACCGACTTGCTTCTGGACATGATCACTGATGCCACCATGACAAAAGATGATCTGGATTTGGAGCGCCAGGTGATTCTTGAAGAGATAAAAATGTACGATGACGACCCTGAAGATTATGCGCATGAGACTCTCATCCTCAACATCTGGCCAGGACACCCGCTCAGCCGACCGATTACCGGTACCTATGAGACGGTCAACGGAATCAATCAGGGCATGCTGCGACAACATGTCGATACGTTCTATCGACCGGAGCGAATGGTTATCTCTATTGCAGGAAACTTCGACGAGCAAAAAGCAATCGAGCAAATAACGGCTTCAATTTCACATCTCAAGCCGGGAGCGCCGCGTAAGGAAAGCTGTGCTCCGGCGATGACGAAATATCGCGCTGTCAAACATAAAGATATAGAGCAGGCCCATATCTCAATTGCTACAGATGGGCTGAAAATCACAGATGATGACAGGTACGTTTTTGCCATTCTTGATTTATGTCTTGGTGGCAATATGTCTTCTCGCCTCTTTCAGGAAGTGAGAGAGAAGCGCGGTCTTGTCTATACGATCAACAGTTTTAGAGAAAGCCACAGGGCTAATGGACTGTTTGGTGTCTATGCAGGAGCCAGTCCCAAGCACGTCAATACGGTGATTCAATTGATTTCGGAAGAGTTTTTGCGTATGAAGGAAGAAGGCTTTACGGAGCGCGAGATCAATCGAGCAAAAATTCAGCTGCGCAGCGAACTATTGCTGGGGCTGGAGTCAATGCGCAATCGCACCACGCGAAATGCCTATGGCGAGCTCTTCTACGGGCGTCAACTGGCAGCAGAAGAGATCTGCATCGACATCGATAAAGTGACCGACAAGCAAGTGCGCGACTTGGCAAACAGACTATTATGTCCCGAATATCTGTCGATGATTGTCGTCGGGCCGGAAGGCGAACTGCAACCAAGTTACGAGCTGGCATGCTGAAGCATGCGTGATGGAGGCACCATGACCAACGTTCAACTGAAAGTGAAGAAACTGGCGCACTGCAAGGATTTACCGGCATATGCCACACCTGGTTCGGCCGGATTGGACTTGACCGCAGCAATAGAAAGCGCAATCGAGCTAAAGGCTGGCGAACGCATGCGCATGCCGACCGGAATTCAAATTGAGATACCGCCAGGTTTCCAGGGACAGGTGGTGCCCAGATCGGGGCTTGCTGACCGGGCCGGAATCTCTTTGACCAACTGTGTCGGCACAATCGATTGCGATTACCGCGGCGAAGTGCAGGTTTTAATGATCAATCACGGCTGCCAATCATATACTTTTGAACCCGGCGAGCGGGTGGCGCAGCTTGTTCTCGTGCCCATTCCTCGAGTCGAGGTAGTGGTTGTAGAAGAGCTGAGCCCAACCGAAATGCGCGGCGTTGGCGGGTTTGGATCAACCGGGAAAGCTTCATTGAGCGCAGAAACGAAAGGGCAAACGTAGTGACTGAGAGCATCCACTGAGGAGCGTATATGTCTTCGCAGGCAACAAGAGTGAAAACTGTAAAGGTAGTTATAGCTGGAATCAATGGGCGGATGGGGCGGGCCAGCGCCCATCTGCTCCTCTCAAACCCTGATTTTGAGCTGGTTGGCGCTTATGGCAGATCGCAGGCAGCCTATGTGGGCGCCGATGTAAGGCAGCTGGCTGGGCTTGGCGCAGCAGGCAACACTGCTATACTTGTCAGCAACGGATTCTCAGAGGCGGTGAAAGGCAAAACCCCTGATGTTTTGCTCGATTTCAGCAAAGCCGAGGGCGCGGTGGCAAATGCCAGACAAGCTCTTGAGCATGGAATTCGTCCGGTTACGGGAACCTCGGGCATTGCGCCTGAACACGTAAAGGAGCTGTCTGATTTGGCAGCGAAGAAAAAACTTGGAGCGATGGTGGTGCCGAACTTTTCAGTTGGCGCTGTCTTGATGATGGAGTTTGCCAAACAAGCCTCCCAGATGTTCAATCATGCCGAGATAGTGGAGATGCATCACACAGGCAAAGCCGACGCACCTTCCGGAACAGCGATGTATACGTTGAATAAGATGTCGGCAGGCGGGCAAAAATTCAATCCGGAAGTTGTGCAAGAGAAAGAGTTGCTTGCTGGTGCCCGCGGTGGCAAGAACGATGCCGGTGTGCATGTGCATTCCCTGCGCTTGCCGGGCATACTTTCGCATCAGGAAGTGATATTTGGCTCGCAGGGCGAGTTGCTCACAATCAGGCACGATAGTTTCAATACCAGCTGTTTCATCAAAGGAATCACTCTTGCACTAAATGCGGTGCTTTCTCTCGACCATCTTGTGGTCGGTCTGGAAGGCATCCTCATGATGCAAGAAGCACTATAAGACGCGAGGAGAAAATGAACAATTCCATTCGACCGATAAACGTGGCTATTCTTGGCGCTACAGGCAGAGTAGGGCAGGAGTTACTGAAAGTATTGGAAGAGCGTAAATTCCCCGTCGGTGAGCTGAGGTTGTTGGCCAGCTCCCGTTCGAAAGATATGAAGATAACGTTTAACGGCAAAGAGTATCCGGTGCAAGAGCCAACCGCTGAAGCCTTCAAAGGCATCGATATAGTGCTAGCCTCGGCCGGTGCCGAAATCAGTGAAAGGTTGGCACCGTTGGCGGTGGAACATGGTGCCTGCGTGATCGACAATTCAAATGCATTTCGCATGGATCCGACAGTGCCACTGGTGGTGCCTGAAGTAAATGGACACACTCTCAAAAATCACAAAGGCATCATCGCCAATCCTAACTGCTCAACCGCTCAGCTGGTCGTGGTATTAAAGCCGCTGCATGACCTCGCCGGTCTCAAGCGCGTGATCGTCTCCACTTATCAATCGGTCAGTGGTGCAGGAAAAGAGGCCATGGATGAGCTGGAGCTGCAAACGCGGGCGATCATGAACGATGAAGATTATGCGCCGCAAGTATTCCAGAAACAAATAGCCTTCAATCTAATTCCCCATATCGATACTTTCCTGGATAACGGCTATACGAAGGAAGAGATGAAAGTGGTGCAAGAGACGCGCAAAATTCTCGAACTGCCCGACCTGCCGATTACTTGCACAGCTGTTCGGGTGCCGGTGTCTGTCAGTCACAGTGAAGCAGTGACCGTCGATCTGGAAAGGGCCGTCAGCCCACGCCAGGCTCGGGAGGCGCTTGCCGACAGCCCAATCATCGAAATCTGGGATCAACCGGAAGACGGCATCTATCCTACCCCCATCGATGCCGCAGGCCGTGACCCCGTCTTTGTCGGGCGCATTCGTCGTGACACATCATCAGAAAACGGCCTCAACCTCTGGGTGGTGGCAGACAATCTAAGAATTGGTGCTGCACTAAATGCGGTGCGGATTGCGGAATACCTGGTTGAGCACAAATTATTGAAGCAACCAGTAGCCAGCTAGAGGCAGGAGGTGCGGCGTGATCAAGTCTGATGCTCCGTTGTTTGGACGAGTCGTGACGGCAATGGTGACTCCATTTGACGATGCAGTGAAACTTGATCTCAAGGCAGCTCAGCGACTGGTGCGGCATTTGCTCAGCACCGGCACAACGTCAATTTTGGTGGCTGGCACCACCGGAGAAAGCCCAACTGTAGAAGGCGCCGAGAAATCCGAACTGCTGAAATGCGTTCTTGATGCTGCCGGCGGCAAAGCAAAAGTGATCATGGGCACAGGCAGCAATTCTACCGCCAAATCAATCAAAGCTTCTCAAGAAGCGGAGCGGTTAGGCGCTGACGGACTGCTGGTGGTGGCACCTTATTACAACAAACCCAGCCAACAGGGTTTGCTGCGTCACTTTGGCGAGATCGCCAAATCAACAAGCTTGCCGATCATCGTTTATAACATTCCAGGGCGCACGGGCATCAATATATCCGTGGAAACGACACTAACGTTAGCGGCCCAACACAAGAATATTCATGCTCTCAAAGACTCCACCGGCTCAGTCGAGCAGGCTGCCGAAATTGCAGGCAGGGCGCCGGAAAACTTCCGCATCTATTCTGGCGACGATTATTTGACACTGCCCTTTCTTTCCATCGGCGGCTGCGGCATCATAAGCGTAGCCAGCCATGTGGTCGGCACCCAAATCGCCAACATGATTGATTTGTTCTTCGCCGGAAAGTTGGATGAGGCAAGATTCTTGCACTACACATACCTGCCCCTCTTCAAAGGATTGTTCGCAGCACCTAATCCGGTTTGCGTAAAGTACGCCATGTCAGTATTGGGCATCTGCCAGGAACACCTGCGGCTGCCGCTTGTGGCACTGGAGCAGGAGCAAAAAGATGCTTTGACCAAGCTTCTCAGGCAAAGTGGTGTCGCTGTCAAATCCACAGTCTTTTAAGTCAGGAGAAAATTGGGTGGCATCTGGAACTGAAGAAAATTCACCAAACGGCAAAGCAACCGGCAAAGCGCCTGGCACCGCAAATGATGCCACAGGCGTAGACATCGGCTCTAACGTGCTGAAAATTATTCCCATTGGCGGTCTTGGCGAAATCGGCAAAAACACCATGGCTATATGCTATGGCAACGACATTATGCTAGTCGACGCCGGTCTTGGCTTTCCTAATGAGGATATGCTGGGCGTAGATCTGGTGCTGCCTGACATATCTTTCTTGATTGAGAACCAGGATAAGCTTAGGGGCATAGCCGTCACCCATGGTCATGAAGATCATATTGGTGGCATCCCTTTTATGCTCAAGGAGATTTCCATTCCTGTCATCTACGGACCGGCTCTGGCCCTGGGTTTGCTCGAAGGCAAGCTGAGGGAGGGCGGTTTGGAAGCGCGCACTGTGTTGCGTAAGGTCAAGCCACGCCAGCAAGTGAAGATTGGCTGTTTCACCGTTGAATTTATCCGCTGCACGCATTCGATTGCTGACTCTTTCAGTCTTATTATCCAAACGCCTGTAGGAACTTTGGTGCATACTGGGGACTTCAAGTTTGATTTCACTCCCGTCGATGGCGAGCTTTACGACATCGCCAGACTGACAGCCGCGGCTGAAGACGGGATTTTGCTCCTCATGAGCGACAGCACCAACACAGAGCGAGAAGGTTACGCGCCGTCTGAGCGTACGGTGTGGAAGAAAATAAACGAAGTCTTCGCCGGTGCCAAGCAGCGAATTATAGTCACGACTTTTGCCAGCAATGTTCATAGAATCAGACAAGTGTTGCAGGCAGCGGTGAAATATGAGCGCAAAGTAGCTATCTTGGGTCGTTCCATGCTCAATCTCGCTAAGATAGCGCGTGAACTCGGTTACATGACCTTTGCTGATGGACTGTTAATTCCCATCGATCAGATCAGCAAGTTACCGCATAATCAAGTTGTGATTCTCACTACAGGCAGTCAGGGTGAGCCACTTTCCGCTTTGACGAGAATCGCCAAAGACGAACATAAGCAGATAAAAATTGTTGCCGGAGATACGGTTATTTTTTCTGCCACCCCTATTCCAGGCAATGAAAGATCGGTAGCCAACACGATAAACTTGCTATTCATGCGTGGTGCCGATGTTATTTATGGGCGCGATTCCGGTGTCCACGTTTCCGGACACGCTTGCCGGGAAGAGCAGAAGCTGATGATCAATCTGTGCAAGCCGAAATTCTTTATGCCCATACATGGCGAATATCGGATGCTGGTCAAGCATGCCGAGCTCGCCACCGAATGTGGTGTGTTACCGGACCATTGTTTCATTATGGAGAATGGTGATGTTCTGGAAATCGGCAAAGATCGAGGCACGAAAAACGGCCGCATCAAATCCGGTATCATCTTGATTGATTCATCCAGGGCCTGGCAGATCAACGAAGAGATCGTGGAGGAAAGGCGTAGTCTGGCTGAGGATGGGCTTGTAATAGTATCAATAACTCTTGGTACCACTCACCAGATAGTGGCCGGCCCTGATGTCAGTCTCAAAGGCGTGATTTTGGCTCGTGGATTAACACCAGACGAATTTATCGTGCGCGTGCAAAACGAAGTAAAAGAGATTTTGCTGACCAGACCGGCCGTCGAAGTTCTCGATCGCGAAGATCTTAAGAGTTTTATCCAGGGAGCCCTAAATAGATATTTTGCCGATCAAATGAGAGCTCACCCGCTTGTGCAGGTGGTGCTTCACGAACTATCGAAAGAGAGCGAGAAGCGCTCCATAGGCGCGACCAAATCAACTGAGACGAGAGGCTAAACTGCGCATCGCTGCAATTGCCGTTGCCGGCATCCACTTTGATGGAAAGACTTTGAGGGTAGTTTAGTCGCGCTGGTGCTCATCGAGGAGCTGGTAGCGAGCCTTCGCATCCTCAACCACCGTCTTTGAGGTGGGTGTCATGAAGGGGAAGATGTTGTCGCTGCTGTCGTTGTTGGCAGTGGACGTCTCCAACAGAATCACGTCGCAGCCGCCAGGAAGAACCTTGATGATGTGTGAGAGGTTGGCAGGAAGAGTTATGGTTTCGCCTGGCTTCAAGTCGATCTCGCCATTGGCCGGCAAGTGGTGCCAAATGCCGTCCACTTGTATGTTCACGTCCCTGGTTGCGGAAAGAGCGGTGTCACTGTCAGCCCACGCCAGTTCAAAATGTACTGAGCCACCGGCAACTACAGAAACCTCTTTGCGTCGCTTCTGGCGGTGGAAGTGATGCGGTTCGGTCTGCCCCGCTTGCACAAAGAGATACTTGCGGGAGAAGGCGGTGACCGGATATTCGTAAGCTCCAACTAGCTGAGAATTGGTCAGCGGTGCACCAAAATCATCGGTAAGCGGTGCGCAAAGAGCAAACAAAACCAGCCCGCAGTGCTGAAAGTCGCCAACGCCAAAATCAATAACTTTCCAACCAAGCCTCTGATCGCGAATGCCCTCGGCACCGGCATCAAACTGCGCAGGGTGCCAATCAGCCCACTTTGGTAGAGCCACGCCGAGCTTATTGGCATTGCCAATTGCGCGTTCAATGGCCGCATCGATCTCCGAACGTTTCACAC
>Ga0182024_10003437_pt1 | contig 37706 bp, 23 predicted proteins | sample P32metaG_FD_120480 | JGI IMG/M metagenome (GOLD analysis project Ga0182024, IMG submission 120480) | Permafrost microbial communities from Stordalen Mire, Sweden - P3-2 metaG (Illumina Assembly) | ecosystem: Environmental > Terrestrial > Soil > Wetlands > Permafrost | place: Sweden: Stordalen...
CCTGACCTATAGCATGGAGGAGAGCGCGCCGGTCCAAACCGGCGCGGCCATCTGGCAAAGACAGGGAGGTTGTTTCGGAAACCGTTGGGTGATCGGCGCTCGGAATCCAGATTCGCCGTACCCTACAGGCATTGCGCAACCTCCCGCCGCCGTCCACCGGCCGATGCGGCAGCCTGCACTGAAAAACTATTCTTCCACTTCAACGGTTCGGGCGTTAGACGGTCACTTGACGTGAGCCGGACTTAACGAGAGTTATCCTCTCGGCCGCTCCTTGGGGGCAATGGTTTCGCCGAGGAGGTGGTCTTCAACTCCACGCTTTTCAGAGGGTAAGGGCTGGAGCAGTGGAAGTCCGAGCCGTAGCGGGCGAGGCGATCCTACCGGACCACTTGCACGGGAGTTGGATCTCGTGGCGCCTGCCTGGCAGCTTGATAAACAAACACGACCGAGAGCGCTGTGATAATCAAAACCGCGATCTGGAGGATATAGATCAGTCGCATATCGCGCAACCCCAGATATTCCTTCGTGGAGTTCATGGTGGCGTCGGCCTGTATTTTGAGAGCCTGGAAATACCGCTTTACCGAATCGTTAAGGGCGGTGTTCAGCCGCGCCGGCTCTTCTCCAGCCCTCGCAGTGATTCGTTGGAACGCCTCAAGCTGTCGTGAAGCAAGCGACTTCCTGAGGCCCTTGGCATCGGCCTTCAGGCGGGTAAACAGGGTGTAATCGTCTATAAGATTGGCGTACAGCCTGAAGTAGCGCCGCAAGCCCCAGTCTCGACGTCCCCGCGACGCGAGTGTCTGTAATCGATGCAGGCGGCGGTCCAGAGACTCGGCGAACGAAAGCAGGACGATCCAATCCTGTAGAGCATCACAGAGTCCCGTCGCTTCACTAATATCCCAGCCATTGGGTTTCGCGGTTTGCAGCATGTAGATGCGCCATTCCGTGTTCCGCAGTCCTGCATCTCCCCGCCGCATCGAAACGGCCTTGTCGTCTGACTTGAAGGCCCCCCAGGAAAAGACATCCTCTCCGATAGATGAGAAGAACAATCGTGCCTTCTCGGCCCATTGAACGAACTCGGATTCCAATGTTGGAGCTCCCTCCAACCATATAACCTCGATTACCGGTAATCCGCCGCCTGCGCTACGGGTGTCGCGAGAGAAGTGGCCGCGGAAGAACGGCTCCAGGGCGCCTTGTATTTGAGACCGAAGTTTTCTGAGCCATGCGTTGAGGGCCTTCCTCTGCTCGCCGTGTGGGGATGTGTGACCAGTTCCCAGGAACCAGTGCGAAAGCTGCGGAATCCTTTGGATGCTTCCGAGTGTCACCTCCGGCAGATGCGGAGCCGACCGCAAGTCTCGAAAACTCTGCTCGGCAGCATCGCTAAGGAAAACGTCGGCCGTTATCAAATATGCGGACGGCAGGATCTGATGCGCGGTAAAGTGCACTGACCTGACGTCCTGTGGTAGGGACCAATAACCCTGGCCCGGGATCGCTGCACGCTTCTTCCGCGGATCCGCGGGGCTGAGCATCCCTAGCGATTTGAATCCGCCGCCAAGAAAACTCGGCGAATCGATCCAGGTGAGGTAGTCGTCGTTACCCCAATGGGGCGGAATGACCTTTTCGATTCGTGCGATGACCGAACCGATCTCATCCGCGGTGTATAGCTCCAGCAGCCTGAAGAGCCTGAAGCGGAGATTAGTTCCCTGGGGTGGAGCAGATTGCTGCTGCCAATCGGCGGCGTATTTGCGCTGCCGCTTTCGCTCTTCCTGAAGGTGCTTGATGATTCCACCGGAGAATGGAGGGAAGTTCTCGACAAGGTCGAGGAGCGGCTTGCTGATCCTCTGGGAGACGCCCGGCGGTATTCGCATCGACTTCGATACACTCCAATTTACCGTACGATTGCGAAAGCGAGCTCGGTATTCCTCGCCAAAATTTCATCGCCTAGCTTCCGATAGTCCGGCGGGGCACCCCGGATTCCTCCCGTGAAACGCGTCCACGTCCCGAGCGACTTTCAGCGCCAGTGTACAACACGGAGACTACGCGACCAATTGATGGTCGGGAGTTGCTTATAATGATGAGTCCGCACGAGGCATAAAATGTCGGAGACCGAAGTATCCTATTACCCTGCCTTGGCGATATCCGTGCACGGGATTCGCACGCGGGGTACGTGGCAGAAGAGCTTTGACGCGGTCATGAGTGGGACCACGATGCAGTTGGATGCCTACGACTACGGGCACTATGGGCTGGCGCGCCTCCTCATTCCGGGCTTCAACTCCCGTCAAATCGATCATTTCTATGAGTGGTATTCTCAAATGCTCCGGCATCACAACAGCGTAGACCTCAATCGGTACGACAAACGACCATCAGTCGTAGCCCATAGCTTCGGCAGTTGGATTGTGGGCTACGCCATGCTCAAGTATGAGGACATCAAGTTCGACAAGATTATTCTATTCGGCTGCATCCTCCCCAGGGACTTCGACTGGGGAAGGCTGTTCGCACGTGATCAGGTCGCGTTCGTGCGGAACGAATGTGGCTTGAAGGACCCCTGGCCTAAATGGGCAAGCCGATTTGTGAGGCGCGCTGGCAGAGCCGGCTTTGAAGGCTTTGACTGGTTCTCAAACGCGGTCGAGAACGTGTTCCTGGAATTTGGTCACAGTGATGCCCAGCGAAGAAAACATATTGGGGAGTACTGGAGGCCCTTCCTGTTCCAGCAGCCGTCACCGCTTGGCTTACTCCACGGAAGAAACATTCAACAAGGCAGCAGTTTCGCAGAGATCTTTAGGCAAACGGGTGAAATTGACGATGAAGTATTCGGGAGAATCACACAGTACGACAGCTGTGAGCCATCGGATGAGTTGGCACTCGAATGGGTGACAGCTAATCCTGACATTTATACGTTTCTCGTAGACCGAAAATCGCAACGAACGGTTGGCTATCTGAACGCGATGCCCGTGACCGATCTGTATTCGAATATCCGGAGCGGGCGTGTCGCCGCCAATGAAGTGCCCCCTTCTCAAGTGGTTCCCTTTGACGGCGCTGCTCAACTGAAGATCTACCTGATGTCAATCGCAATAAATAAAGAATACCGCAGATGGGGAGACGGACTATTTCAACAGGCTTACATTCAATTGATCGCCGGCTTTCTCGACAAGTTAGGCCTTTATGCGAAGCGTGAGAGAGTTAAAGTGACTCATTTTTTGGCAACCGCGTGGACCACCGAAGGACATCAGATCTGCACGTATTTGGGTATGAAAGTGGTCGGTGCGGACAGGTTCGGGGAGACGATCTACGAACTCGAACTGGCATGCCCTGATTTGCTTAACAAAAAGAGTCTTCCGTCAGCCCTGCGCCGTCTGCTTCGGATGTATCGAAATACGTGATAGCAGGCTCACGGCGGCATCGCGATGCGGACATCTTAGTCCTTGATTGCATGCGCAAGGCGCGCCACCTCGCTCTTGTTAACAACGAGAACCTCGTGGAGAGTCTGGTGGTCCAATGCATCTCGCACGCATCTGAAACCCGCCGCTCTGGACGCGCGGATGGCACGCTTGTTCATCTTGTCGTGTAGAATCCAGCAGACCTCTTCTTCCGGAAACATGGGAAAGGCAATCTCATTGAGAAACCTTACTATGATGAGGCGACCCCACCCCTTTCCGACGTAGTCAGGTTCGCCTATGAAGAGGTCCATACTGATCCCAGCGACTGCGCCAACCGATGCGGTGCATTGGGGCCAATCGGCATTCGATATGTCTGGATGTATCCGATGGCGTGCCCTGCGCGAGCCAAGAAACACTTGGTTGGCCATTCAGGGGCCAGGCGTGGAGAGTATCTTTCTCGTGTGTCCTCCCACGTAGGCGTTCGACGCTGGTAGAACTCTCGGATGTGAGGTCCCTGCAGCCACTTGTGCAGCAGCACCAGGTCTTCTTCTTTGAGTCGCTCAAAGCTTAGCCTGCCATAGCGGGCCGAGTCCATCGCCTCAGCTTAGCGCTTTTTGTTGTTTTCATCGTCGCTTCTCATGAAGGGCATGATTAAGCTTAACGTCAACTCGCTGGGAAACGCCCAAACCGCTGATCTGTTGGACGCTGGCGATGATCGCACCAGATTCCTCCCGTGACACGGCGCTCACGTCAGTTGGGCTATCGGCCAGTCCAACTTGACGTGTAGTACCGCTAAATGACCACTCGAAACTCCCGGCCCTCGGCGATCCGTGGAGACGATGGCGTTGGGTCTTAAGTTAAACGCTTATGTGGGCTGCGCCCTACTCCTCAGCCGGAGCTTTCTTCTGGACCGGCCGGTCGGATCGGGCGCCCTTCTCGACCAGGTACTTGACCACCGTTTCGTAACCCAGGGTCTTAGCGGCGTCCAGCGCCGTGCGCTTGTCCGTATTGGCGGCATTGACATCCACGCCCAGCTCTGCCGCCACCTTCACGGCTTCCAGGGTCAGTGCCTCGCGCTGGTTGCGGACGGGCTGAACCCAAGCGGTCCCGCCGCCCATCCCGGTGGCTGCCATCAGGGCCGTGGTCGCCTCGGTGCGGTGTTGCAGACGTTCGGCGGTGTAGTCGGAATGCAGAACGAACAGCGGATCGGCTCCGTGCTTCACCAGCAGGCGCATCACGGCGGGTTCGGTGAAACGCGCGGCCAACCAGAACGGCGTCGCCCCCACCAATGCGGGAGCGAAGTTGAAGTCATGCGACGAGCGGCGCGTGGGCGTCCACGTCCGCAGAGGTGCATTGGGATCGGCGCCGTGATCCAGGAGCGCGGCCACCATCTTTTCATCCCGATGCATAATTGCATCGTCGAGTGCGGTGAACCCGGCCGCCGCCATATTCGGGTCGGCGCCTTTGTCGAGCAGAAACTCCACCAGTTCTGGGAAATCGGAGTGCGCGGCGAGCACCGTGGCGCTGACGCCCCAGGCATCGGCATCGTTCACATCGGCGCCGGCTGCCACCAGCAGCTTCAAAGACGCAAGATCCCCCGCGCGCACCGCAAACAGCAGTGCGGTTTCGCCTCCGTGCGGGATCGTCTTGTTGTATTCCAGAAGGCCGTGGGGCGGGACAGCCTCCACCTCACTCCACACCTCGGAGCGGGCCTTCAAGTCCGCACCGTGCGCCAGCAGAACCTTCACCGCGTCGGGATGCTGCTGCGCGGCCGCCCACATGAGCGCCGTCTGGCCGCGCGCGGCGTGCGTATTCACGTTGCCGCCCTTGGCCAGCAGTTGTTCGACGATTTCGGGATAGCCCGAGCGCGCGGCCACCATCACCGTCGTCTCGCCCGCCAGCAGCGCCGCGTTGGGGTCCGCTCCCGCAGCCAGCAGTCTTCGGACCATGGCCGAGCTTCCGTTCTGGCTGGCCGCCCACAGCGGTGTTGCGCCCAGATCGTTAGCCGCGTTCACCTTGGCGCCCGCGCGCAGCAGCAGGTCGGCGCTCTCCGCGTCGTCCCGATAGCTTGCCCACAGCAAGGCCGTGGAACCATCGGCGTCGGTGGCGTTGACGTCGGCCTTTTTCTGGAGCAGCGCGCGTAAGGCTTCCCGGTCGGCGTTCTTGGCCGCATCCACCAGCGCCGGCCGGCCTCCGCCTGCGCCCATCAGAAACACGGCGAGGCCCAAGGGAATCAGGCGTGGCCAAACGGCTCTCATCCGCATGGCCGTCTACACTCCGGAAAGCGTGTCGAGCGGGAGTTTGCCGGTGCTGCCGCCCAGTTTTTCGACAGGCACATCGAGCTTGTCCATCAGCGTCACAAGCAGGTTTGCGTTCGAGGGTTTGTCGGCATACGTCAGATGCCGGCCGCCCTTGAGACGTCCAGCGCCACCACCCATCACCAGCAGGGGCAAGTTATCGCCCGAGTGCCGGTTACTATTGGAGATGCCCGCGCCGTACAGGATGGTCATGTGGTCCAGGAGCGAGCCATCGCCATCGGGCGTGGCTCGAAGCTTGGTCAGATACTGCGCGAACAGTTGCGCGTGATAGCGGTTGATCTTCGACATCTGCGCGATCAGCTCGGGAACATCGTTGTGGTGGGACAGCGGGTGGTGCGCCTCGGGCACACCGATCTGCGGATATGGCCGAGCGCTTTGCTCTTTGCTGAGCATGAACGTAATTACGCGCGTGAGATCGGATTGAAACGCCAGGACCTGCAAGTCGAGCATCAGTGCCAGGTGATCTTCGAAGACGGGCGGCGCACCGAGAGGCTGCTCCATAGCCGGCAGCTCAACATCGCGTTGTTCCTCGGCCTTTTGAATGCGGCGTTCCACGTCGCGGATCGCCTCCGCATATTCGTCGACCTTCACCTGGTCCTGCGGGCCCAATTGGTTCTTGAGGCTGGTCAGCTTCGCCGTCACGGAGTCGAGAATGCTCTTATGCTGGCGCAGCCTGGCTTCGCGCGCGGCGCGATCCGTGCTGCCGCTATCGCCGAACAGCTTCTCGAATACGGATCGTGGATTCCATTCCGTTGGCAGAGGCTGCGTGGGGCTGCGCCAGGACAGCGTGTGGGTGTAAACGCAACTCAGGTTGCCGGTACAAGCGCCCGCATTGGCCGGAACGTCCATCGAGAGTTCGAGCGAACCCACTTGCGTGTCATTCGCGAAGTGTCTGGCCAGCAGTTGATCCATCGACACGTCGGCGATGATCTCAATCTCGTTCCGTCCGCCGCGCGTGGTGCCGGTGAGGAACGACCCGGAAGCGCCCGCATGGATGTAGTTCCAACTCGACTTGATGCCCGACAGCACCAGCATCTGGTTCCGGAACGCCGCCAGCGGCTCCAGAATGGGCGAGAGCTCAAAGGCGCTGCCTTCCCCCTTGGGCGTCCAATACTCCATGGCCATCCCATTGGGCACGTAAAACGCTTGGAACCGATGCGCAGGCTTCTTAGCGTCGGCGCGCAGCCGGAAGGGCGGCAGCATGGCTTCCAGAAACGGCAGTGCTAACGTGGTGCCCACGCCCCGCAGCAGCGTTCGCCGGGGCAACGATTTCGTGAGGAACGTCATGTCTGTCGTCTCCTTTACCGAGCCGCCACCACCGGGACTGGTTTCGACGTCTCGGGCGCCGACTCCAAGAAACCGGGACTCTTCACAATACCCAGTATGATCGAAGACCAGCGGTAGTCGTGAGCCGCTGCCTTGCGGACGATTTCGCGCACAGCCGGCCGATCGTAGTATTCCAGCCGCCGCCCCAGCGCATAAGCCATCAGTTTTTCCGTAACGGTGCGCGGAAACTGCTCAGGCTGATCGAGCAACAGCGCCCGCAATCCAGTCAGCCCCTCAACCTTCGCCCCGCTCACCGTGGCGCCGCTCGCATCCACGGGCTTGCCCACTTCGTCAACGGTGCGCCATCCCCCGATGACATCGAAGTTTTCCAGCGTGAACCCCAGCGGATCGATCACCGAATGGCAACTGTTGCACGTCGGGCTCTGCCGGTGCTGGGCCAGGCGTTCGCGCATCGTCTTCGGCGCGGTTCCGGGCTTGTTGTCGATGTTGGTATCCACTCCGGGCGGCGGCGGCGGTATAGGCAAGTCGAAGATATTGTTCAGCAGCCATTTTCCGCGTAGAACCGGCGAGGTGCGGTCAGGATATGAGGTCGTGGCCAGCAGCGCCCCTTGCGCCAGCAGCCCGCCGCGCTGCTCGTGGTTTGGCAGCGGAACCCGCCGGAAGCGGCTGCCATAGATTCCCGGAATTCCGTAGTGCCGCGCCAGACGCTCGTTGACGAACGTGTAGTTGGCGTCCAGGAGCTCGCGTACGCTGTTGTCCTCGCGGATAGTGTTACCGACAAATAACTCGGTCTCCTGTTTAAACGCCTGCAGCAGGCTCTCGTCATAGTTGGGATAGCGCTCCGGATCGACCACCACTTCCTCGACGCGGCGCAGGTTCAGCCACTGGGCGGCAAAATTGTTCACCAGCGCATCGGTGGCGCGCGGGTCGGCCAGCATGCGCCGCACTTCCTGATCGAGCGTCTCCGGATTGGTGAGTTGCCCGCGCTCGGCCAGCGAAAGCAGGCGCTCATCGGGGATGCTGCTCCACAGGAAAAACGACAGGCGCGAGGCCACTTCCACATCGGGCAGGCGATGCTCACTGCCGGGCTGATGGACACGCAGCAGAAAATCCGGGTCGGACAGAACCCGTTCGAGCGCAAATTGAATCCCGCTGTCGAAGCTGCCGCCGTCGTGCCGCCCGCTATCGAAGAACTCAAGCAGCGGCTGCACATCGGATTTCGTCACGGGCCGGCGATAGGCGAGCCTTGCCATCCGCGAAAGAATCTTCGTAGCGCACGCCTTCTCCTCCGTAACTGCCCGCGGCTGGCAGACGAAAATCGCGCGGCGGCTGGGGGTGTCTTTGGCCGGTCCGGCGGTCTGATACGGACCTCCGATCTGGACCGCGCCTATATTCGCGTAGCCCATGTACACGTTGTCGTCCGCGATGACTCTGCCCCTTTGCAACGGTTGCGGCAGGCCCTCCGGCTCCCACAACTCGCGCACGAATGACACGCCCACCACGTGCGGACCCGCTTCCACCGGCGCGTGCACTTCCAGGCCAGCGTCGCCGGTGAGTTGCATGAATCGTTCCCACTCCGGGTCGCCCGCAAAGTTTGGCTCGCCATCGCCGGCATAACTTGTCGCGGCCGGCCTGCCCTTGGCCGCGCCGCCGACAATGAACCGCTTGAGCAGCTTGCCATCGATGCGGATATCGACCGACTGGGGCCAGCCCATCCCTTTGAGGTAATCCTGATACTGCCGCTGCAGGCGAATTTTGACCAGGTACTCGCCATCCACGGGAAAATCGTGGCGAATCGCCATGCCGCCGCGCGAACCGAGCGGCAGGTCTTCGCTCTGCCGGTCGTCTTGCAGTACGAACAGCGGGATCTGGAACGTTTCGATTTTCGGCCGCGTGGGCGGAAGACCGGTCGCAAGGCGCGTAACCTCGCGCGCTACCGAAAGGTATCGCTCCAGGTGCGCCGTTGAAATGGAGAGGGAATCCGCAAAGTTGTCGAAGCTGCCGTCCGCCGTCTCATCCCCTGGTAGCAACGGCCTCACATCGAGGTCGAGTGCCAGCAGGTCACGAACCGCGTTGTTGTATTCCGCGCGATTCAGACGATGGACCGCGGCCACTCTGCCTGGGTTCGGATGTGCCACCCACGCCTGGTCGATTTGGTTTTCCAATAGAGTCGCTACATCACGATACGTGGCGGCATCGGCGCGCGGCTTTCCAGGAGGCGGCATCGAGCCGGCCCGCAGCTTCGCGATGACCCGCTCCCAGACCTCCGGATTGGCTTGAGGTTGAGTGACATCCAAGGTGTCGAGCACAAGTCCGGCGGTGTGGAGTTTTTGGTTGTGGCAGGTGATGCAGTAGGTATCCAGGAAGACCCGGGGATTAGTGGCAGCGCCCGCCGCGCCGGGGATGAGCAACGCAAAGAAAAGGCTAATTAGCCGCCGATGAACGCGGATGAACGCTGATAAAGCAAATTTATGTTCCTTCTTTTCCATCGGCGTTCATCTGCGTTCATCAGCGGCTAACCATCTTTTTTCAGGATCCTCTTACGGCAGCACCGCTGTGATATTCCGCTTCGGAACCTCCCCGACCGGAATGCGCGTGATCTCTTTCATCGACGCGATGTCCACCACCGACACCGAGTTCGATGCGGCGTTGGCCACGTATGCCCTCTTGCTATCTGGCGTGATTGTCACCCAATCGGGAGACTTCCCGACTTCGACGCGGCCAAGCAGCTTCAACTCCGGAAGGGAGTACGAGTAGACTTCCGTGTTCAACCTGCTATTCACGATCAGGGTCTTACCATCGGGTGTGACCGCGATGCCGTGAGACTCGTTGCCGCCCTCCGGGAATGGAGACTTCCCGGGAAGAAGGTCGGGCAGCTTGATCCGCTGAATCTCCATGTGTGTCGCGAAATCCACGACCGCAAATCCGTTGTAGCCCGAAAGCTGCGTAAACAGCCATTTCGTGCTCCCATCCGGATTTGAGGTGAACGCCATGCAGCGGATTCCCAGATCGCTCTTTAGCGTCCATACCGGCGTCTCGGTCTGCTGATCAATTACCGTAATGGTCTTCGCCGGGATCGAGCCGGCCACCACGTATTTGCCGTCCGGAGTGACGTATACGTTGTGCAGCGCGCCATTGGTGGGGATGCTCTTGACCCTTTCCAGGGAGGTCGTGTCGATGACGTCCACCGCGCCCGGCGCTACGGCAATCGCAACGTAGACGCGCTTTCCATCCTTACTGATCGAGATGTTGTTGGGATGGCCGGTAAGAGGGACGCGCCGGATGATTTTCAGACTCTTTGTGTCTATGGCATCCAGTGTGCGGTCGGCTTCGTCGCTGATGTAGTAACGGGTTCCATCGGGTGCAACCGCGGCGCCGTGATTCACCTCGATGCCGTGGATCACTCCGACCACTTTATTGGTGGACGGATCGATGATATCGACATCGTCCCCAGCGCTGTTGGTCTGGATGATGCGGACGGTGCTCGCCATCAGGGGCAGAGCCAGTAGAAGTACCAGGGGCTTCCAGCCTGGACGGAAATTGGTCAAGTTCATGGTCGTCAGACGCTCCTCTCAGGGCTGGATAAGAGTCTAATTGGCGCAAGCGCCGGAGTCAAACGGGACCTGTCTATTTCCCCGCCGGCACGCGCCGCCGCAGTTCGTCGAAGAAGTTTTCGAGAAAGACCACTTCGTCGTCGGCCTTGGACCCTTCCGCCGTGTCCACCGGCGCCCGCACCACCAGGCGCTTACCGTCCGGGGCAAGACCCCCTAACTTCCCTCCCACCTTCGTCGACCACACCCGCGGCTTCTCCGGCACGAAAGTTTCGCCTTTCGCCGTGTAGCTCACCGCCCTGATTTGGTCGCCGGCCTTGTAGAGCAGCTCGCGACCGTCCCGCGACCACCACGCTGCAGAGCTTGCGTCGCTGTTGGAGATCTGCCACTTGCCCCCTTGCCCGGAGGGCGGTGGTGGGAATGCTCTCACATACAATTCGTCCCTTCCCGATTCGTTGGACCGATAGGCCAGCCATCGGCCGTCGGGAGAGAATGCCGGTACTGCGTAGTTGTATTGGCTCTTGAGAAACGGTTCCGGCTTTCCTGCCATCAACTGGCCTCTTTGCTCCTCCACCGGTACCGTGAAGATCTCCTCGGTTTTAGCGAATTCCTGATATGCGAGCCGCTTTCCATCGGGAGTGAAAGACTATGGGATCTGGCTGTTCTGCTTGTTTTCGATCAGCGTTTGCGGCTGGCCGCCTCCGTTGGCGTCGGCCCATAGGAGGCCTCTGCCGTTCGCGCCGAAGACGACGTACCGGCCGTCCGGGGTCCACGCGGGGTTGCTAAAATAACTCCCGCCGAACGTCAACCGCGTCATGGAGTCCCGCTGCAGGTCGTAGACCCACTCATCCGCGATCCCAAATTCCCCGACCAGCATCGCCAGCCGCTTGCCATCTGGGGAGAGGCGCGGAGCATCATAGAGGTCGGGCTTGGCCGGTAGGATCTCTTTCCGACCCGCGCCGTCCACCCACTGAATGTTTTTCATCGTGGATGCTGCGCTGCCGCCGCCTTTGCGATACACCAGAGTGCCAGTCGCGGAGGAATCATACTCCGCTTCGCCGGTAACATCGTACGGGAGTTGGTCCAGAACCGGCAAGGCGGTCCCGTGCGTCTCCAGCCGGACCGGGTCGAACGCGATCGCGAATAGCGTCCCCTTGTTTCCATAGAGCAGGTAGCCGTTCGGTAGATAGCGGGGATTCGTGCCAGCTCGCACCAGGACCTTCCTGCGGCGGTCCGCCAAAGAGATCACTTCGATACTGGTGTGGTCGGCGTCCGGCACCGCTCCCGTGACCGCGAACAACACCGCTTTGCCGCCAGGCAGGATCTGGGGAAATCCGTGAGCAAGTTCTCCATTAGCCAATTCCGTCAACATCATGGGCGCGCCCCCGCCATCGGAAACCAGTGCCAGCCCCTCACGGTCGCTTCCGAGGAGGAAGCCGCCATCCACACCCCAGCTTCCCCCGACCGCGAAAGGGTAGTCCGCCAGCGGCACGACCGCGCCTCCTCCCACCGAGATCTTATTCAGTTTGCTGTTGGCGAAGAACCCCACCCACTGCCCGTCCGGCGAGAAGAACGGAGTCCGCGCCCCTTGGGTGCCCGGCAGTTCGGTGGCAGTGGGCTGATCCAGCCGCCTTGTGAAGAGACGCTCCGGATTTCCGGAAAGGTATACCAGGCGCATCCCGTCAGGCGACAACCTCACGGCGTCTTGCGCGCTATTGAGATCAGGCAAAGACACATCCGGGCCCAAGTCCACGTCCAGCCGCACCAACGGCCGCTCCACCGGCCGGGTCGCCCGCCAGTACAACGCACCCACCGCAATCAGCCCCAATCCAAGCACCGCCGCGATCGCCGCAATCAGGTAGGGCATGCCTTTAGCTTGCCCAGTCAGAGCCACAGGCTCCTTCCCCACATTGCCGAGCGCCACCCGCGCCTCGCCGATATCGCGCAGCCGGTTGCGCACATCCCGGTCCAAACACCGCCGCAGCAATACACGAATCGCGACTGGAGTTCCGCGCGGCAACTGGTCGAAGTCGATCGGCCCGCGCAAGACGTCAGCCAACGTGTGCGAAATCGTTTCGCCGCCGAACAGCCGCTTGCCCGTCAGCATCTCCCACAGCACCACCCCGAACGACCAAATGTCCGCCCGCTTATCCACCGGCTTGCCGCTGGCTTGTTCCGGGCTCATGTAGCCCGCCGTACCCATGATCGATCCCACGAGCGTGGCATGTTCCAACGTTAAGGTGGGCGAGCTTTCCACGTTCCCCACTGGCGCGATCGGCTCCGCCAGTTTCGCCAGCCCGAAATCCAGAACCTTCACCGCGCCCTCGCGATTGATCTTGATGTTGGCCGGTTTCAAATCCCTGTGGACGATGCCCTTCTCATGTGCGGCCTCGAGCGCTTCGGCGATCTGTTTCGCCAAGCCGAGCACTTCATCGAGGGGGATTGCGCCCTGCCGGATGCGGTCCGCCAGGGTAGGGCCCTCGATCAACTCCATGACGAGATAATTCGGGCCGACGTCGTACAGCGCGCAGATATTGGGATGGTTCAGCGCGGCAACGGCGCGCACCTCGCGGTCGAATCGCTCGCTGAAGCGCTCCGCTGCGAGCTTGATGGCCACATCGCGGCCCATGCGCGGATCGTGGGCGCGGTAAACCTCACCCATGCCGCCGGCCCCGATGGGCGCGACGATTTCGTAAGGGCCGAGTTTGTCGCCAACGGCCAGGGGCATTTGGTTGGAACAATTCTACCCAATTCCGGGCAAAATGCCCATAAAACAACACCTAAGCCTTTTGTTTCCGGCGAGAAACCGGCAAACTGCCCGGTCTGGTAGGGCGGACCCCCGGTCCGCGCAGGTCCCCCGGACCTGCTTCCGGCCCGCAGAATCAAACCCAAGCAGGTCGGCCAGGGGGCCAACCGCGGACCGGGGGTCCGCCCTACCAGTGCGTGCCGGCCAGTGTAATATGTCTCCATGCGCGCGCCACGTCTAACCGCATTCGTCCTGTGGCTCCTCGCTAATTCCATGTCCGGCCAAACTTCGATTCACGAAGCGCACGTCTCCGTCCCCGGCGCACGAATCTTCTACACCGATACCGGCGGCAGCGGCGTACCCGTGGTGCTCTTACATGCGGCCACCGGAAGCGGCCGCGTTTGGGAGTACCAGATTCCGGCATTAACCGCGGCCGGCTACCGCGTCATCGCCTTCGACCGCCGCGGTTGGGGCCGCACAGTGGTGGATGCGTCCGGACCTCAGCCTGGCACCGGCGCCGACGACCTGCTGGCCCTGCTCGACTTCCTCCACATCGATCGCGTCCACCTGGTCGGAACGGCAGCCGGCGGGTTTGTCGCCTTCGATTTCGCGCTTTCGTTCTCGCAACGGCTCCGCAGCCTGGTGGTCGCCAACAGTATCGGCGGCGTCCAGGACGCGGATTTCCTGGAGATGGGCCGCCGCATACGGCCCCCGCAGTTCGACGCCTTGCCGCCGGAGGTTCGCGAAGTCGGCCCCTCATACCGCGCGGCTCAGCCGGAAGGAACGAAGCGCTGGATGGACCTGGAGAAAATCAGCCGGCCGGAAGGCCCGCGGGCGCCCGCGCAACCCATGCGTAATCGCATCACGTTCGCGATGCTCGAAACCATCAAGGTGCCGACGCTACTGCTCACCGGCGCAGCCGATATGTACGCGCCCCCGCCAGTGCAGAAATCCTTCGCGGCGCATATCAAAAACTCGGAGTCAATCGTGGTCCCCGAAGCGGGCCACTCGGCGTACTGGGAGCAGCCGGAATTTTTCAATCGGGCCGTGATAGACTTTATCGCCAGACATCAATGAGGGGACAATGAACACGTTTTTCCTGGTCGCGCTATTGCCCTGTTTGGCAATTCCTGCCGCTGCACAAACGTCCGCACAGCTTGCCACCAACCCTTTGTCCACGTGGCTTCGCACTGCCTACCTGGGCAATCGCACCAACATCGTGAGAACCGCCGAGAAGATGCCGGAAGAGAATTACGGAATGCGCCCCGGCGCGCAGGAAGAGGTGCGTACGTTCGGCCAGCAAGTCGGGCACATCGCGAACTATAACTACCTGTGGTGCTCCCAAGCCAAGGGTGAGAAGAATCCCAACGCCGGCAACAATCTGGAGAAGCTCGCGACCAAGGCCGAGTTCCTGAAGGCGGTGAACGATGCGTTTGCCTATTGTGAAGGCGTTTACAGTGCGCTGACAGACGCGTCCGGCACCGAGATGATCGACATCACGCAGGAAAACGGGCGGCAAACGCGCAATATGCGGATGGCCTTGTTGATCCTGAATTATGGGCACAACAACGAGATCTACGGAAGTATGGTCAGCTATCTGCGCATGAAGGGCATCGTGCCGCCGGCCTCCGAGCGGCGCCCGCCACCGAAGCAGTAGCCACTGTGGGGCAGCGCCAGGCGCTGCCCGTGGCCGGTACTCAAAATGCTGGGCAGCGCATGGCGCTGCCCCACAGGGAAGGAGGTATCTTATGAAATCTCTGGCGTGGGCGATACCAGTATTCGCGTTGCTGTCCACCAGCCACGCGCAAACCTTGTCCGGCGAAGCTCTGGTCAAAGCCCTGCGGCAGGGCGGATACGTCATCCTGATGCGCCATGCCAGCTCTCCGCGCGAGGAGCCCGACAAGAAGACTGCCAATCCCGATAACCTAACTTTCGAACGTCAGTTGGACGAAACCGGGCGGGCCACCGCGGCTGCCATGGGGAAGGCCGTGCGCGAATTGAAGATTCCCATCGGCGACGTGTTCAGCAGTCCCACCTACCGGGCTCTCGAGACCATTCGGCTTGCCCAGTTTCCCCATCCGCGGACGTATCCCGAACTGGGAGATGGCGGCCAAAACATGCGCGCCGCGACGGAAACGCAATCCGAGTGGCTGCAGAAAAAGGTAACGCAGTTTCCAGCGGGTGCCAACGCCCTCATCGTGACCCACTTTCCGAACATCACGCGTGCGTTCCCGCAGTTGGCATCCGGGCTCGCAGATGGCGAGGCGCTGATATTCGGTCCCGACGGCAAAGGCGGAGCGACTCTCGTGGCCCGAGTCAAGATTGAAGAGTGGCCACGCATGCGGTTGTGAAGCCGAGGCATCCCTGCGGCGTTCACTCGAACTCGATCCGGATACCTCGAGTACGCACTTCGATCGAGGCGTGGTGCTGTTTCGAATGGGCAATGTGCCAGGTGCGGAGCAGAACGTGCGCCGGGCGCTCCGCATGCCGCAACCGCCACCGGGGGCCCGTCTCCGGATCGCGCGCAATTGCCATTTGGAGTTCCCCAGCGTCTCGCGCGTGCTGGCCGGCTTTCACCAGCTTGCTGGCTCATGCAAAGTACTTCTTTGCTTCTTTCGGAATCTTGTGCCGGAGTTGCGCGGCCGAAATGGATTCTCCAGTCGGCCGTTCCCCCTGCGGCCGCACCAACTGGGCTTCGAAAGCAGACTGATCTTCGTCTCAGACAGGCCAACGGTGCGACGGAAGAGATGTGTCACTGTTCCTGTTTGGCGACATCATAGGGCCCACTTTGCTAGGTGTTACTTTCCCAGCCGTTCGTTCACCACCACGAACTCTGCCCGGAGCCAGTGAATTTCATGGACGGACCAGGCGGCCAACCCAGCCAAAAGGACCGTGGCCGAGAGCTCATCCTCAAGCCGGATGTCGGGAGGGCGGCAAAGCCGAATGCGACGACCACGCTGAGGCGTCGCAGTCCCTATGGAAAGAGTACGAAAGACGTGGCGTTCAGCTGGCAAACGGTGTTCAAGAAATTGGTTGCCGGACTTTCCGCGGAAACAGATCCGGCTTTTCGCAATACCTCGCTCAACTCATCCTGGCAGTCGAGCACGCGAGCCGCGCCCAAGTCACCCACGATTCGGCGCAGGGTTGGCAGAGCGTCGTAGCGGGTTCGCACCGGGGGTCATGAAGCATCGCCTAGTCCTGTCGCAGCACCATGTTCGGATCTAAGCGCGAAGCGCGCCGCGCGGGAATGTAGGCGCCGAACCCGGCCACGGCCAGAAGCGCGACGACCACCAAGGCTACTAATGGTGCGTAGAAGGAAGACGATCCGATGAGCGCCATGGCCGAATTGCCCGCCGCTACGCTGGCTACCAGTCCGATTGCGATCCCAACGCCCGCCAAAACCATTCCGTGCCGCAGCATCATCCGCAGCACGCTATTTTGATCGGCTCCGACCGCCATGCGAATTCCGATCTCGCGCTGACGCAAGCCCACCGTGTACGTCATCAGGCCGTACAAGCCGACCAGTGCCAGCAACAATCCCAGCAGTCCCATCGCTCCCATCACGTTGATCAGCAGGCCGAGAGTTTTGTTCGCCCGCATGTCGTAGTAGTCTTCCATCGTTCGCACCGTTACGGGCAATTGTGCATCCAGGGAGCGGACGAGTTCGCGCAGCGGCGCCGCGGCCGCGCCGGAAGGCCCCGCGGTTTGTAACACCATAGTCATGGCCGGCTGCGGGTTTTGGGAAAGAGGCAAGTAGACATAGTCGATGGGCGGCTCAACCATGAAGGCGTATTTACTCATCTTGGCGACTCCCACGATTTCCACCGCTGGACCTTTGACGCTGGCCAGCCGAAATCGTTTGCCGATGGCGCTCTGTTTCGGATAGTATTTGCGTGCCAGCAGTTCGTTCACGATCGCCACTCGCGGCGTATCGGTCCGGTCCGTAACGCGGAATTCGCGCCCCTCGGCAAGGGGTGTGCCGATGGCGCTGAAATAGCCTTCGCTTACGGTATTCGAGAGTATGTTCAAGGCTTCGGTTCCAGGAGGCAGTGTGACTCCTTCGGGAATCATGCGGATGCTCAAGCCCCTGTCCTGAAGTGGCACCTCGGAGGTGAGTGCCGCCGAGTTCACGCCTGGCAGCGTACGTGCTTTTTCGAGCAGGTTTTTATAGAACTCTTGCGTCTTCGCCTCGCTGTAGCGCGCCAGGGCAGGGTAGAAATTAGCCATCAGAAGGTGGTCCGTGCGGAATCCCGCTGGCGATGAGAGCAGGATCGCCGAGCCACGGTACGACTGCGTCGCGAAGATCAGCAACACGAGCGAACCGGCCACCTGGGCTACGACCAGCGCATTCCTTCCCAGGAATCGCCGGCGCTTTCCACCTTCGGCCCGGCCTGATTTCAGTGCGGGCACCAGGTCCGGCCGCGTGCTCTGCAGCGCGGGAGCCAGACCGAATAGCACCGCGCTGATCATCGAAAGACACAGGGCAAAGAAGAGCGCCCGCCCGTCTACTTGAGGGTCGAGCACGATGGGTGTGTCGCCGGGAACGGTTATCTGCGAAAACATACTCACGCCGGCTCCTGCCACGGCCAGCCCCAACCCTCCGCCCAGCAACGCGATCACCAGGCTCTCCGTCAATAGTTGGCGGATGAGGCGGCCGCGCCCGGCTCCAATGGCCAGGCGCACGGCGATTTCGCGCGAACGAGCACGCGCGCGGGTCAACATCAGGTTCATGACATTGGCGCAGGCAATTAGCAAAACCACCGCCGCCAGGGCAAACAGAAGACCGACAACCATGTTGTTGATGAAGTCCTGCCGCAGCCGTTTCTGAAAATCCGTCATCGCTACCAGTGAGGTAGTGCGGTTGGTATCCGGATAAGCCCGCGCCAGCCGCTGGCCGATCACGCGCACTTCGGCCTCGGCCTGCGCCACGCTGACGCCTGGATTCAGCCGTCCATCAACAGTCAGGGCGCGGATGCCGCGCTGCTCGCGGATACTGCGCCCGGCATCGCCGGCGATCCGCGGCTCCATTGCCAAAGGCACGAACAGGTCGGCGCGCACGACGTTGATTGGTGAGTGAAACCGCTCCGGCGCAACGCCCACCACGGTGAAGGGAATGCCATTCAGGAAGATCGTCCGGCCCACGACGTCGGTGCGCGCGCCGAGCGATGTCTTCCACAGGTCGTAGCCCAGCACGACCACCGCGTCGCGACCCACCGCCTGGTCTTCGTCGGGCCGGAATCCGCGCCCCAGCACGGGCGTCACGCCCAGGACGGGAAAGAAATTGCCGCTTACAAACGCGCCGAATTTCATCTCCGGCAGGTCGCCCTTTTCCGCGGCGAATCCAAACGCGTTGAACTGGGTGGCGGTCAACCCGGCAAACGTCTGGCTGCGGTCGCGCAGATCGCGATAGTCGGGGTACGACACACCTATGTAGTTCGTAAGCCCGCCGATGCTCTCGCCGCGTATCTGCGACTGGACTGTCATTACCTCCGATGCACGGGGAACCGGCATGGGACGAAGCAGGAGCACGTCGGCCACGCTGTAAATGGAAGCGGTGGCTCCGATTCCCAGCGCCAATGAAACGATGGCGACGAGCGCGAAGCCGGGGTTCTTGCGCAAGGTGCGCAGAGCGTAACGAAGGTCGTTCAGCATGTTCTACTCCTGCCGCAAAACCACGTTGGGATCGAGCAGCGAAGCCCGCCGTGCGGGAATGTATGCGCCCAGCGCGGCCGCGGCGAGCAGCCCGAAACAAACCAGCGCCACAAGGGGCAAATAGAAGTTGGAGGTGCCGATCATGGCCGTGGTCGAGTTGCCCGCCAGGATGCTGAGGAACAGCCCGATGGCCACACCCGTCCCCGCCAGCACCATCCCCTGCCGCAGCATCATCTTTAATACGCTGCTTTGAGCCGCGCCCACGGCCATGCGGACTCCGATCTCGCGCTGCCGCAGGCCAACGGAGTAAGTCATCAGGCCGTACAGACCGACGAGTGCCAGTGCTAATCCGAGCGCGCCCATCCCGGCGATGGCGTCGTTCAGCACGCCGAGAGTCTGGGTCGCCCTCTGGTCGAAGAAATCCTCCATCGAGCGGACGCCGAAAACCGGCTGCTGCGCATCCATGGAGCGGACGAGCTCGCGTAGCGGGGCAGCAGCTGTACTGGAGGGCCCCGAAGTCTGGAGCAACAACGTCATTCCCGGCAGCGGGTTCTGGGAAAGCGGCAGATAGACGTATTCGAACGGCGGCTCAACCATGAAGGAATACTTGCTCAGCTTCGCCACCCCTACAATTTCTAACGGTGGCTTGTCCGAGCCGGCCAACCGGAACCGCTTGCCGATGGCGCTTTGTTTCGGGTAATACTTACGCGCCACCAGTTCATTCACAATCGCCACGGGCGGGGAATCGGCGCGATCGGTCACCTGAAATTCACGGCCCTCCACGAGTTGTATGCCGATGGCGCGAAAGTATCCGTCGCTCACTGTGTTGGAGAGGATGGTGAGGGCTTCCGTGCCGGGCGGCAGTGTGACCCCTTCGGGAATCACGCGGGCTGTGCTCGTCGACATCAACGGCACTTGTTGAGTCAGAGCTGCCGACTGTACACCGGTCAGCGTCCTGGTCCGTTCGAGCAGGTTCTTGTAGAATTCCTGCGTCTGCGTATCGCTGTACCGCGCCAGCCCCGGGTTGAAACTGGCCAGCAGTAGATGATCCGTGCGGAATCCGGCCGGTGACGAAAGGACGATCGCCGAGCCACGGTACGCCTGCGTCGCGAAGATCATGAGAAGGAGCGAACCGGCCACCTGCGCGATCACCAGAGCGTTCCTACCGAAGAATCGCCGCCGTTTTCCGCCCTCCGCCCGGCCGGATTTGAGCGCCGGCACCAGATCGGGCCGGGTGCACTGCAGCGCCGGCGCCAATCCAAACAGTATGGCGCTGGCCACGGAAACCAGCAGCGTAAAGATAAACACGCGCGCGTCCAGGCGGGGATCGATCAAGATGGGGATGTCGCCCGGGACACGTATGTGGGAGAACATATCCACACCGCCTTCCGCCACCACCAGTCCCAGCACTCCGCCCAGCCCGGCAATCACCAGGCTCTCGGTCAACAATTGCCGGACCAGGCGCGCCCGGCCCGCGCCCATGGCCAACCGCACCGCAATCTCGCGCGATCGGGCCCGCGCGCGGCTGAGCATCAGGTTCATCACGTTGGCGCAGGCAATCAACAGCACCACCACGGCCAGCGCCAGCAGAAAGCCAATGATCAGTGCATTACCCACACCGAGCCGCGCGCGGGCCTCTATGTCGGTCGCCACTACCAGCGACGTGGTTCGATTGGTGTCCGCATAGGCTTGCGCCAATTGCTGTCCGATTACGCGCGCTTCGGCCACCGCCTGCGCCTCGCTCACCCCCGGTTTTAGCCGCCCGTTGATGAAAAAAGCGCGAGCGCCGCGTTTTTCTCGTACGCTCTGCTGCGGATCGCCCGCCATCCGCGGCTCCATCGCAACCGGAACATACAGATCGGAACGAACCAGGTTGTACGGCCCGCGAAACGGCTCGGGTGCAACGCCGATTACGGTAAAAGGAATCCCATTGAGAAAGATGGTGTTGCCAACGGCGTCGGGGCGTGAGGCAAGGCCGTTCTTCCACAGGTCATAGCCGAGGATAACCACCGCGTCGCGTCCGGGCGCTTGATCTTCATCTGCGCGGAACGGACGCCCCAAAGCCGGCGTGATGTCCAGAACCTTAAAGAAATTGCCGCTCACAAACGTGCCGAACTTCATTTCCGGTAGAGCGTCCTTGGTCGCGGAAAATCCAAACGGGGCATACTCTGCCGCCGTCAGGCCGGCAAACGACTGGCTGCGGTCCCGGAGATCGCGGTAATCGGGGTATGACACGTTGGAATAACTGGCCAGCCCGCCAATGCTCTCGCCGCGCATCTGCGACTGTACGGCCATGACCTCGGAAGCATGCGGCACGGCCATCGGCCGCAATAGCAGTGCGTCCGCCAGGCTGTAGATCGCCGCGTTGGCGCCGATGCCCAGGGCCAGCGAGATGATCGCCACCAGCGCGAAACCGGGATTCTGGCGCAAGGTGCGCAACGCAAAACGGAAGTCTTTAAGCATCATCTACTCCTGTCGCAATACCACGTTTAGGATCGAGCAGAGAGGCCCGCCGCGCCGGAACGAATGCTCCCAGCGCGGCTACGGCAATCAAGCAAGCCGTGACGAGCGCGACCAGAGGCACATTGAAGCCGCTTGCTCCGACAATGGCGGTGGTCGGCTTACTTGCCACGAAGCTCACCACCAGGCCAATGCCGATACCGATAACCGCCAGCAGCATTCCTTGTTTCAACACCATTCGCAGCACGCTCCGCCGATCGGCGCCGATCGCCATGCGGATTCCGATCTCGCGCTGCCGCAGGCCCACCGCATACGTCATCAGACCGTAGAGCCCGATCAGCGCCAGCACTAGCCCGAGCACGCCCATCCCCGTGACTTGATAGATCCCAATGCTGAGCGCCGTCGTCGCCCTTTGGTCGAAGAATTGCTCCATCGTAGTCACGCCGAACGTGGGCTGACCTGCATCCAGCGAGTGGACCATGTCTCTCAGTGGGGCTGCCATCTCGGCCGGAGGGCCGGCGGTCTCCAGCAGAATCACCATTCCCGATGACGGGTTCTGGGCGAGAGGCAGGTAAATGTAATCCGACGGTGGTTCGATAACGAAAAAGTACTTGCTCTGTTTCGCCACGCCCACGATCTCCACCGCCGGACCATCGGCTCCGTTCAACCGGAATCGCTTTCCGATGGCGCTCCCTCGCGGATAATACCTGTGGGCAAACAGCTCGTTGACAATCGCTACTCGCGGCGAGTCGGCGCGGTCTGCCGAGCGAAACTCGCGGCCCTCGACGATGGGTACGCCCATCGTTCCGAAATAGCCCTCGCTTACGGTGTCCGAAGTGACGCTGATCGCCTCCGTGCCAGGCTGCAATCGAAAGCCCTCTGGCGCGACTCGGATGCCGACAAAACCCATCATTCCCATGGGCACGTCCTGCGCCAGAGCCGCGGATTTCACACCGGGGAGGAGCCGGGCTCTTTCCAGCAGCCGTTTGTAGAATTCCGTGGTTTGGGCCGGCGTGTACCGGGCCAGCGCCGGGTTGAAATGGGCGATGAGCAGATGGTCCACGCGGAAACCAGCCGGCGCCGAGAACAGGACCTTTGCGCCAAGGTACGCCTGGGTAGCGAAAATCAGTAGCACCAGCGATCCGGCCACCTGCGCGATCACCAGTGAGTTACGTCCCAGGAATCGCCGGCGCTTGCCACCATCCGCTTTTCCGGACTTCAACGCCGGCACCAGGTCCGGACGCGTCGTTTGCAGTGCTGGCGCCAATCCAAACAAGAGCGCGCTTGCCACAGAAAGCAGCAGAGCGAATAGAACCACGCGTGCGTCCAGACGGACATCAAACACCAGCGGGGGGTCGCTAGGAATGCGCCACCGGGAAAACAGATCCGCGTTGGCCTGAGCCACCAGCAGCCCCAACGCCCCGCCGAGTACCGCGATCACCAGACTCTCGGTCAACATTTGGCGGACCAGGCGGGCCCGTCCCGCCCCAATCGCCAACCGCACCGCGATCTCCCGCGAGCGGGCCCTTGCCCTGCTCAACATCAGGTTCATGACGTTGGCACACGCGATTAACAGCACGATCCCGCCCAACGAGAGCAGGAAGACAATGAAGAACGTGTAGAAGGGGGTGCGCTCGGCGTCCTGGTCGGTCAACGCCACCAGCGATGCGGTTCGATTGGTATCGGCGTATGCGCGCGCGAGCTGCTGGCCGATCACGCGGGCCTCAGCCGAGGCTTGCGAGAGGCTCACCCCGGGCCGTAGCCGGCCGCGAACGTCTATGCCTCGAGCATCGCGGTTCTGCAGCATCGCTTGTTGCGCATCGCCCACCAGACGAGGTCCCATCGCCAGGGGGACAAACAGATTCGAACGAGTGAACCGGTTGGAGCCGAGGAACCGGTCCGGGGCGACTCCAATTACCGTAAAGGCGATGCCGTTGAGGAAGATCGTTCTTCCGATGACGTCGCGGCTGGTTGCGAACGCATTCTTCCAAAGGTCATGGCTGATAACGGCCACGGCGTCCCGGCCTCGGACCTGATCTTCGTCGCTCCGGAATCCACGCCCCAGTTCCGGCCGCACTTCGAGAACCTGAAAGAAATTCCCGCTCACCAGCTCGCCGTATTTCATCTCCGCCAAGGCGCCCTTTTCCGCCGCAAATCCGAAAGAGAAGGGCTGAGAGGCCGTCAGTCCCGCAAAGGATTGGTTGCGGTCTCGCAGATCGGCGTAGTCCGGGTACGATACCTTGCCCCTCTGTTCGCCGAGCAGTTGCGTTTGCACCCGCACGACGCGGGAAGCGTTGGGCACCGGGAGAGGCCGGAACACCAGAGTGTCCGCCGAACTGAACATAGCCGAACTGGCGCCGATTCCCAACGCTAGCGAAACGATCGCCACCAGCGCGAAACCGGGGTTCTGACGCAAGGTGCGCAAGGCATAGCGGAAGTCGTTGAACATCGCCTACTCCTGTCGCAAGACGATATTCGGATCCAACAGTGACGCACGCCGCGCCGGGACATACGCCCCCAGGCCGGCCGCGGCGAGCAGCCCGATGACGACCAAGGCGAGTAGCGGCATGGAGAAAGACCGTGCGCCCATCCCCGAGGTCAGAACGTGGTTGGCCATCAGGCTTAGCAGCGCACCAAGCGCAACTCCGCTGCCTCCCAGCACCATGCCCTGTTTCAATACCATCCGCAACACGCCGGCCGAATCGGCCCCTACCGCCATACGGATTCCGATTTCGCGTTGCCGCAAGCCCACCGAATAAGTCATGAGACCGTAGAGGCCCACCAACGCCAGCGTAAGACCCAGGATGCCCATGGCAGCCATCGACTGGATCACGAGATTGAGCGTGTCCCGGCCGCGCTGGTCGAAAACTTCCTGCATGGTGCGGATGCCAATTATTGGCTGGCCCGCATCTAGAGAGCGCACCAGGTCGCGTAGGGGAGCGGCGAATCCGGTTGGGTCGCCGGCGGTGTGTAGCAATAGCGTCATTCCCGAATGGGGATTCTGCGAAAGCGGCACGTAGAGAAATTCGGTTGGGGGCTCGATCGGAAACAGGTAGGTGCTCTGTCTCGCTAGCCCGACGATCTGCACCATGGGACCCCTGCGGCCCTGGAGACGGAAGCGCTTCCCGATGGGGTTCTGCTGCGGATAATACTTGCGCGCGAATTGTTCGTTGACGATAGCCACGCGCGGGGAATCAGCCGTGTCCTCCGCACGAAAATCCCGGCCTTCGACCAGCGGCACACCCAGCGATGCGAAATAACCATCGGTGACGGCGACGCCGAAAACATTGACGGACTCCGTATGGGGTGCCAACTGGAAGCCCTCCGGAATCACCTGGTTCATCGTCCAGTTCCACGGCAGCAGCGGCAAGCCTTCGGTGAGGGCCGCGGATTCGACGCCGTTCTGGAGCCGCGCTTTATCGAGCAGTTGTTTATAGAACTGTCGGGTCTGGGCCGGCGTATACCGCGTCAGTGTCGGGTCGAAACTGGCCGTCAAAACGTGATCCGTGCGGTAGCCCGGCGGCGAAGAGAGGAGAATCCGAGCCCCGCGGTAGGACTGGCTGGCGAAAACCAAAAGCACCATGGAGCCGGCCACCTGGCCAATCACCAGGGCATTCCTGCCCAGGAACCGCCGTTTGCCGTTATCCGATTTCCCCAGCTTCAGAGATTTCACCAGGTTCGTTTTGGTGCTTTGCCAGGCCGGCACCAGTCCGAATACGATGGCGCTCGCGACCGAGGCAAAAAAGGCAAACAGTAGGACCCGCGCATCCAGTCTCACGTCGATGACCACCGGAATGTCTCCGGGAACGCGGATCTGCGATAGAAAACCCACGCCGGCTTGCGTCACCAGCAGTCCTGCCGCACCACCGAGAACGGCTATTACCAGGCTCTCGACCAGCAACTGCCGCAGCAGACGGCCCCGGCCCGCACCGAGGGCCAACCGAACCGCGATCTCGCGCGACCGTGCCCTTGCGCGGCTGAGCATCAGGTTCATCACGTTTCCGCAAGCGATAAGTAGAACGATGCCGGCGAGCACCAGCATGAACCCCATCGATGCCAGGTTCGACGGTTGTTGTTTCATTCTCCCTTGCACGTCCGTGTCGACCGCCAGAGAGGTGTTTCGATTTGTGTCGGGATACGATTGGGCGAGTTGTTGCGCGATCACTTGCGCTTCGGCCGCGGCTTGGCCAAGGCTCACGCCGGGCTTTAGCCGTCCCTTGATTTCCAGGCTGCGATCGCCGCGCTGTCTCAACATGCGCTCCTGCGTATCACCGGTCAGACGGGGGCCCATGGCCAGCGGAGCGTAGAGAGCCGGGCGAACAAATACGTCAGGACCGGTAAACTCTTCGGGCGCTACTCCCACCACCGTGAAGTCAATCCCGTTAAGGTAGATGGTTTTGCCGAGAATACCAGGGCTGGCGGCAAATTCGTTCTTCCACAGGTCATAGCTGAGAACCACAACTGCGTCGCGGCCCGCCACCTGGTCTTCTTCGGGACGGAAGCCGCGGCCGAGCGCGGGGTGCACGTCCAGGACGCGAAAGAAGTCTGCCGTAACCAGCGCGCCGAATTTGGCCTGCGGCAGCGCGCCCTTCTCCCGTGCAAGGCCAAACGGGACAAAGCGGGCGCCGGTCAATCCAGCGAAAGACTTGCTGCGGTCCTTGAGATCGGTGAAGTCCGGGTAGGACAGCCCCAGGAAGCTGGCCAACATGCTGTTTCCTTCGCCGCGCATGTGCGACTGGACGGTGATGAGTTGCGAGGGATGGGGCACGGACAAAGGCCGCAGAAGGCTGGCGTCGGCTAGGCTGAATATGGCCGCGTTGGCCCCAATTCCCAGGGCCAGCGAAACGATCGCCACCAGCGCGAAGCCGGGGTTTTGGCGCAAAGTTCGCAGCGCATAGCGGAGGTCGGACAGCATGGCGTTCGGGAATGCACCCCGCCTGCCACCACCGCCGGATGCGTATGTGCTTGCAAACACTGCCCGCGTCTCTAGGCGCGGAGCCGTGCCGCTGTTCGGTTATGGGACGGAGGCCTTCACCAGCGGGACGTTGTGGGGTCGGCGCTTCTGCGCTGCCCCGCACAGGCCTTCCGGCTTGCGATGCCGGCGACAAGATCGCCAGCGCTACGTAACGCCGGCGGTCTTCGCCGCCGGTGGGGTGGGCCCCCCGAATGGAAATGTCCGTGGCGCGGCGGGCCGCCGAGGAGTAAGCTGCGTACATGGCGACAGCAGCACGAACCGACGCCCCGCCACTCCCGCTGACCGCCCTTTCGGAAGACGAGAAGCTCTTCCAGTCCACGGTCCGGAGATTTGCGCGCGAGCAAATCCGCCCATACGTCCGCGAGATGGACGAGGCGGGGGTCTTTCGCAAGGACATCATTTCGCAGTTCTTCGAAATGGGTCTGATGGGCATCGAAATCCCCGAAGAATACGGCGGCCAGGGTGGCACTTTCTTCCAGGCGGTGCTGGCGGTGGAAGAGCTTTCGGCAGTGGACCCCTCGGCCGGAGTCATCGTAGATGTGCAGAATACGCTCTGCATCAACGCTCTCCTGCACTGGGCCACGCCCCAGCAGAAGGCCAAGTATTTCCCTGCGCTGGCCACGAAGACGGTGGCTTCTTATGCCCTCTCGGAAGCCGGATCGGGCTCCGATGCGTTCTCCATGTCTACCCGCGCCGAGGATTCGGGCGACCACTTCCTTCTGAATGGCCGTAAGCTGTGGATCACCAATGCCGCCGAGGCCGGTCTGTTCCTGCTGTTCGCCAATGCGAGGCCCGAAGCCGGCTACAAAGGCGTCACTGCATTTCTGATCGAGCGCGATTTTCCCGGTTTCCAGGTGGGTAAAAAGGAGGACAAGCTAGGCATTCGCGCCTCCTCCACCTGCGAATTGATCATCGACAATTGCCGCGTGCCTCGCGAGAATGTGCTGGGCGAAATCGGCCAAGGCTATAAGATCGCCATCGAGACTTTGAATGAGGGCCGCATCGCCATCGGCGCGCAGATGATCGGCCTGGCCCGAGGTGCGCTGGACCACGCCGTGGCGTACGCTAAAGAAAGAAAGCAGTTCGGCAAAGCCATCGGCGAGTTTCAGGGGGTGCAGTTTGAGCTGGCCAGGATGGCCACCGATGTTGAGGCGGCGCGCCTGTTGGTTTACAATGCAGCCAGGCTGCGCGACGCGGGTCTGCCGTTCCAGACCGAAGCCGCCATGGCCAAGTATTTCAGCTCGGAGATCGCCGAGAAGGCTGCCTCCAAGGCCATTGAAGTCCACGGGGGCGTTGGGATTACGAAGGACTACCCGGTGGAGAAACTCTACCGCGACGTCAAGATCGGGCGTATCTATGAGGGCACCAGCAACATCCAACTGTTGACGATCGCCAAGAAACTGTTGGGCAAGTAGGTTCGTCTGAGGTGTGAGGGGAAAATGCGTACATTGGTTCTTTCATTGGCACTAGGGGCCGTTAGTCTGCCCATGTGGGCAGCCGACGCGGCGGGAGCCGCTCCCGCCATGAGCCCGGATGAAATCATTCAGAAGTTCGCCGCGAAGGAAGCGGAGTTTCGCGACGCGCGGAACAACTATACCTACCGGCAATCGGTGAAGCTGGAAGAACTGGAGCCAGCCGGCGGCATGTGGGAGATCGTGGAAGACATCATCTTCAGCCCAGACGGCAAGCGCATGGAGAAGGTGGTGTACGCTCCGGTCATCTCGTTGCGCAACATTCTTCTCACGCCGCAAGATCAGCAGGACTTGCGCGATGTCCAACCGTTTGTGCTGACCACCCAGGACATCGACCAGTACGATATCCGCTATCTCGGCCGCGAAAAGGTCGACGAGATCGGCACCTACGCTTTCGCCGTGAAGCCCAAGAAGCTGCTGCCCAACAAGCGCTACTTCGAAGGCCAGATCTGGGTGGACGATCGCGATCTCCAGATTGTGAAAACCTACGGCAAAGGCGTGGGCCAGCGGAAAGGCGACGACGCATACCCGAAATTCGAGACTTACCGCGAGCAGATCGACGGCAAGTATTGGTTTCCAACGTACACACATGCCGACGACACGCTGCACTTCAAGAGCGGCGAGAACCAGCGCGTGCGGATGGTTGTGAAGTATCAGGACTATAAGAAGTACGAAGGGAAGTCGACCATCAAGTACGGCGATGTTGTCGACGATAAGAATCCGGGGAAGAAGCCGGACGTGCCGCCGGCGGTGAAGTAGCGAAGGACATGAACCCCCGCTCCCTAACCGACCGTAAGGGAGCGGGGGCTGCCCTACAATGTGGTACTCTTTCCTGGTGCCGTCCACGAAAGTCACCTGCAACAACAATGGTCCCCTGCGCATCGAGGGCGACTTCGAAATTCTCGACCCCACGGGCGCTTCCTTCGGCCTTGCCGGGCGCACAGTGATCTCACTTTGCCGCTGCGGCCAGTCGGCCAACAAGCCTTTTTGCGACGGCAGCCACAACCGCACCGGGTTTTCCAACTCCGTGGTAGCCCGCGACCTCCCGCCACCCGCACCGAAAGTCTGAAAGCTCTTCAAAACGCTGCCTCTTTCGAGCCATTGCGGCGGTTGGCGCGTAACTTTACTATTGGCCTGAGCGCCTGTAAACTACGAGTCCTATGCGTATATTCTCCCTGTGTGGTCATGGCGAAACTCGGTACGTTTCGCTAAGGTCCTGGGTTTTCTGCCTGTTACCGATCATCGCCCTCACTTTAGCCGGCTGTTCGAGCGAAGGAGTGAACGCCGGTTCGCCCGGCGGCGGTGGCGGCAAAGGCGGCAAGAAGGGGTTCGGCGCCGGAGATGTCCCGGTCACGGTCGCTACCGTCACCGAACGAACGGTCCCGGTCGAGATCAACGTGATCGGCAATGTCGAGGCTTATTCGACGATCTCGGTGAAGGCGCAGGTCGGCGGCGAGTTGACTCAGGTCCACTTCAAGGAAGGCGACTTTGTCAAAAAGGGCGAACCGCTGTTCACCATCGATGCGCGCTCGATCCAGGCCGCGTTGGATTCGGCCGTCGCCACTGTGGCCAAGGACCAAGCCGTGCTGGGCCAGGCGAAGGCCAATCTGGCGAAAGACAAAGCCAGTCTGCGTTACCAGCAGGCCACCGCGTTGCGCTATTCCGAGTTGCTGAAGACCGGCATCATCTCGAAGGATCAAGCTGAGCAATTGTCCGCCACGGCCGACGCAACCACCGAGTCGGTGGCCGCCGATGAAGCTACTATCCAGAGCGCCACTGCGGATCTCGCGGCCGCTAGAGCAGCCGTGGAGTCGGCCCAGGTGCAATTGAGCTATACCAACATCAAATCGCCGATTGATGGCCGCACGGGAAACCTGTCGGTGAAGCTTGGCAACGTGGTCGGGGCGAACACGGTAGAGTTGATCACGATAACTGAAATCGAGCCGATTTACGTTACCTTTTCCGTGCCCGAGGCCCAGTTGGGCGACATCAAGCGTTACATGGCGCAACATTCGCTGGAGGTTCGGGCCAAGACGCAGGACGAGTCGGCGGTAGAGGAAACCGGCGCTCTCACTTTCGTCGATAACTCGGTGGATGCGACCACCGGAACCATCAAGCTCAAGGGCACTTTTGAAAATCACGACCGCAAACTCTGGCCCGGACAGTTTGTGCGCGTGAGTCTGCGGTTGTCGATGCGGGCGAACGCGATTGTGGTCCCCAACCAGGCTTTGCAGACCGGACAAAACGGCACCTTCGTATACGTAGTTCGGCCGAACCGCACAGTGGAAGTGCGGCCGGTGACGGCGAGCCTTCGGGTGGATCAGGACATGGTGATCGATACCGGTCTCGAAGCCGGCGAAACGGTGGTTACCGAAGGACAGTTGCGCCTGGCTCCCGACAGCCGCGTGGCGGTGCGAGACGGGCGGGGCGGGCCGGCAGGCAGAGGCGGCCGGGGTCGCGGCCAGGGCGACGCCGAAGGCCGTGGACAAAAGGGCCCCCAGACCTAGCGGACCGGGGAAGCGACAAGAGGCGAGGCTGGCGTGAACTTTTCGGAAACTTTCATCCGCAGGCCCATCGCGACCAGCCTGTTGATGCTGGCCATCGCGATGTTCGGTGTGATCGCCTACCGCGCGCTTCCGGTTAGCGATCTGCCGCAGGTCGACTATCCCACCATCCAGGTTCAGGCCAGCCTGCCCGGCGCTAACCCGGAAACTATGGCTTCATCGGTGGCCACGGTGCTCGAGCGGCAGTTCACCACCATCGCCGGGCTCGATTCGATGATCTCCCAGAGCAACATGGGGGGCACGCAGATCACTTTGCAGTTCGATCTGAGCCGCGATATCGATGGCGCGGCCGTGGACGTGGAAACCGCCATCGCCGCCGCGACGCCGCTGTTGCCGGCCGGCATGCCGACGCCGCCCTCGTTCAAGAAGCAAAATCCCGGCGACCAGCCGATCATCTACATGGCGATGACGTCCCCGACGATGCTGATGTCGGACGTCGACGAGTACGCTGAGTCTTTAATTGCCACCCGCATCTCCATGATCCCGGGCGTGGCGCAAGTCCAGGTGTGGGGCTCGGCGAAGTACGCCGTCCGCGTGCAGATGGACCCGGGCAAACTGGCGGTCCGTCATATCGGCCTCAACGAGATCAACGACGCCATCCAGAACTGGAACGTAAACCTTCCCACGGGCACGCTGTTCGGGCCGCATACCGCCTACAATGTCTTGGCCAATGGCCAGCTCAAACGCGCCTCCGAATATGGGCCCATGATCGTCGCCTACCAGAACGGCGCGCCGGTGCGGCTGAACGAAGTGGCCCGCGTGATCGACAGCGTGGAAGACGATAAACAAGTCGCGCGCATGTACGGTCGCGATTTTCCCAAGGGCGGGTCGAGCGTGGTGCAACTCGCCGTGAACCGGCAGCCGGGCAGCAATACGCTGGAAGTGATCGACCATATTCGTGGGCTGCTTCCCACCTTCAACAAGATCATTCCGCCGGCTGCGAAACTGGTGATCCGCGGCGATCGCGGCAAGAACATTCGCGAAGCGTTCCACGACATTCAATTCACCATGATCGCGACCCTTAGCCTGGTCATCCTGGTGATTTTCCTCTTCCTGCGCAATATTCCCGCCACCATGATTCCCGCCATGGCGCTGCCCTTCTCGATTCTGGGCACCTTTTCCGTGATGTACGTCCTGAACTTCAGCATGAACAATATCTCGATGATGGCGTTGATTCTGTCGGTCGGGTTCGTGGTCGACGACGCCATCGTCATGCTGGAGAACATCGTCCGCCATATCGAAAACGGCGAAAAACCGCTGGTCGCGGCCCTGCAGGGATCCAAGGAAATCGGGTTCACGATCGTTTCCATGACGCTTTCGCTGGCTGCCGTGTTCATCCCGATTCTGTTCATGTCGGGCATTCTGGGGCGGCTGTTTCGCGAATTCGCGGTCACCATCTGTGCAGCGATTATCATTTCGGGCGTCGTCTCCGTCACTCTCACTCCCATGTTGTGCAGCCGCTTTCTGCGGGAATCCAAACCCGAGCGGCACGGCTTTCTGTATCGCTGGTTTGAGAACGGGTTTGACGGGATGCGCAATGTCTACGGCAGCAGCCTGCACTGGGTGCTGGCGCATCGTCCCGTAATGCTGCTGACCTTCCTGGCCGTAATCGGCGCCACCGCTTACCTCTACGTGGCTGTTCCGAAAGGCTTCATTCCGGATACCGACAACGACCAGTTCAACGTCAACATGCAGGCGGCCCAGGGCACTTCGTACTACGAGATGATCCGGCTGTCGGAGCGGGTGGCGAGGATCGCGCTGCAAGATCCGGACATCGAGAGCTTTTTCATGCGGACCGGCGGCAACGGGGGGCAGGCCAATAACGGCCAGCTCAATGTAAACTTGAAGCCGCGCCGGCAACGCAAGGCTACGGTGAACGATATTGTGAATCGCTTCCGGCCGAAGGTCTCGAATATTCCCGGACTCCGCATCTCGATGCAGATTCCGCAGGCCATACGCGTGGGCGGACGCAACTCCAGCGCGGCTTATGACTACACGCTTTACGGCCCCGACACCGAAGACCTGTACCGCCAGGCTCCCAAACTGGAAGAAGCTATGCGCCGGCTGCCGGGCCTGACCGATGTGATCAGCGACTTGCAGATTAAGAACCCGCAGGTGCGGATTACCATCGATCGCGACCGGGCCGCCGCCCTGGGCGTGGACTGGAACAACATCTCCAACATGTTGTACGATGCCTTCGGCCCGCAACTGGTCTCGACCATTTACGGCAACAACAACCAGTATCGGGTTCTGTTGGAGCTTCTACCGCAATACCAGCGGCAGGAAGATTCGCTCAAGTTGCTGTACCTGAAATCCAGTACCGGACAACTGGTGCCGCTCGATGCGATCGCGCATTTGAAACTGGACGCCGGTCCGAACAGCATTCCGCACTCGGGCCAGTTACCCTCAGTGACCATCGCGTTCGGGCTGCGGCCGGGAACTTCTCTGGGGCAGGCGACCGACGAGGTGGAGGAAGCCGCCAAGCAAATTCTGCCGGCCAACATCACCGGCACATTTCAGGGCTCAGCCAAGCTCTTCCAGGATTCGATGCGCAACATGGGCCTTCTGCTCATGATCGCGGTCCTGGTAGTGTATATCGTGCTGGGCGTTTTGTACGAAAGCTACATACATCCGCTGACCATTCTTTCGGGGCTGCCGTCAGCCGGGTTTGGCGCGCTGCTGACGCTGCTGCTGTTCCATATCGACCTGAGCATTTATAGTTTTGTCGGCCTCATCATGTTGATCGGGATCGTGAAGAAGAATGCGATCATGCAGATCGATTTCGCTCTGGAAGTGGAGCGCAAGGAAGGTAAGACTCCTTTGCAGGCAATTTATGAAGGTTGCCTGATTCGGTTCCGCCCCATTATGATGACCACCATGGCGGCCCTTCTAGGCGGCATCCCCATCGCGCTCGGGTTTGGCGCCGGGGGTGAATCGCGCAAGCCGCTGGGCATGGCGGTAGTTGGCGGCCTGGCATTTTCGCAATTGATTACTCTCTATCTGACTCCGGTGGTTTATACCTATATGGCGGGATTCTTAGACCGGTGGCGGTCTTTACGCGGTTCGCACAGGGTTCTGGAACACGAACCGGCACTGCAATCGGGCGACTAACCGATGAATATCTCCCAAACCTTCATCGAGCGCCCCATCGCCACCAGCCTGCTGATGGGCGCGATTGCTCTGTTTGGCGCGGTGGCCTACCGCGGCCTTCCGGTCAGCGATCTGCCCAACGTCGATTTCCCCACGCTGCTGATCACCGCCAGCCTCCCGGGAGCCAGCCCGGAAACCATGGCTTCGTCGGTAGCCACGCCGCTGGAAAACCAGTTCTCACTGATCGCCGGGCTCACCTCGATGTCTTCCACGAATTCGCAGGGTTCGACCTTGATCACCCTGGAATTCGACCTGAGTCGTAAGCTGGACGGCGCCGCCGTGGATGTGCAGGGCGCGATCACGCAAGCCGCCCGCCTGCTGCCGCCCAACATGCCGACTCCACCTACTTTCACGAAGGTGAATCCGGCGGATCAACCCATCTTGTACCTGGCGCTCACTTCCGAAACCTTGCCCCTGTGGACCCTGGATGAGTACGCCGAGACGCGCATCGCGCAGCGCATTTCGACTATTTCCGGCGTGGCCCAGGTGCAGGTGCTGGGGCAGCAGAAGTACGCCGTGCATGTTCAGATGGACCCGCATGCCTTAGCGGCGCACGGTGTGGGGCTCAATGAAATTCAGACCGCGCTGACCAACTGGAACGTGAATCTGCCCACCGGCGCCATCATCGGGCCGCAGCGCGCTTTCACCCTGATGGCCAGCGGCCAGTTGATGAATGCCGCGCAGTACCGGCCGGTGGTGGTGGCTTACCGCGGAGGGTCTCCCGTTCGCCTGGAGGAGCTGGGCAACATCATCGATAGCGTGGAAGACGACAAGACCGCGTCGTGGTTCTACAAGAATGGCAACAGCGACCGGGCCATCATTCTGGCCATCCAACGCCAGCCCGGCACCAATACCATTACCGTGACCGACGGCGTGAAAGGCTTGCTGCCGGTGTTCAAGAATGAGCTGCCGCCCGCGGTCCACATGGATATCCTGTACGACCGGTCCGATACCATACGCGAGTCGTACAAAGACGTGCAATTCACCATGCTGCTGACCCTGGGGCTGGTGGTCATGGTGATTTTCGTATTCCTGCGGAATCTCTCGGCCACGATTATTCCCAGCCTGGCGTTGCCGTTCTCGATCATCGGCACATTCGCGGTCATGTACCTTCTGAGCTACAGCCTCGACAACCTCTCCATGATGGCTCTCATTCTTTCCATCGGCTTCGTGGTGGACGATGCCATCGTGATGCTGGAGAATATTGTCCGGCACGTGGAGATGGGCGAGCGCCCGTTGATAGCCGCGCTGCGAGGTTCGGCCGAAATCAGCTTCACCATCGTATCCATGACGTTGTCGCTCGCGGCCGTTTTTATCCCGGTGCTGTTCATGGGCGGCATCCTGGGCCGCCTGTTCAAAGAATTTTCCGTTACCATTTGCGCGGCCATTCTCATTTCCGGAGTGGTATCCGTCACGCTCACGCCCATGCTGTGCAGCCGCTTCCTGCGGACGACTCACAAGGGGCATCGCGGCTGGTTCTACAACATTACCGAGAAGTTCTTTGACGGCATGCTGCATGTCTACGATCGGACGCTGCAAATGGCCCTGCGCTTCCGGCCGGCCGTCATGGCCACGTTTGTCCTCGTTCTGGCTGCCACCGGCTACATGTTCGTCAACATCCCCAAGGGCTTCATCCCCGATCAGGATACCGACCAGTTGCAGGTGTACACCGAAGCCGCCCAGGGCACTTCGTATTATCAGATGCTCGACTATGAGCAGAAAATCGCGGACGTGGTCGCTAAGGATCCGAATGTGGATGCGCTCATGGCGAGTATCGGCGGCACCACTGCCACGAACCTCGGCGGGCCCAACTATGGCGAGCTGGTGGTGCACCTTAAGCCGCGGAATCAACGGCAGCTCGGCGTCAACGATCTGATCAAGAAGTTGCGTCCCGAATTGGCCGTCTTCCCTGGGATGAAGGCCTATCCGCAGAATCCGCCTACCATCCAGATTGGGGGCAAAGTAACCAAGAGCGTGTACCAGTTCTCCATGCAGACCCCGGATAAGGATGAGCTGTACGCAGCCACAGCGAATCTGCTAAAGGCCGTCCAAGAAGAGGTGCCGGGCATCGACGATGTCACCAGCGACGTGGCCGTCGCCACGCCTCAGGTGAACGTAAGCATCGATCGCGACAAGACCGCGGCCCTGGGCGTGAATGCCAATCAGATCGAGAACACCCTCTACGATTCCTACGGCCAGCGCTGGGTCTCGACCATCTATGGATCCGCCAACGAATATAAGGTGCTGTTGGAATTGCTCCCGAAGTATCAAGCCGACCCCAATGCCCTGGGAATGCTCTACTTCAAGAACGCCGCCAACCGGCTCATTCCGCTGGATACGGTGGCGCACATAGTAACCGATACCGGCCCGCAAACCATCAATCACTTCGGAGAACTTCCAGCTTCGACGATTTCCTTCAACTTGAAGCCAGGCGCGGCGCTCGGAACGGTGGTGGGACAGGTTCAGGACGTGGCCACGCGCGTTTTGCCGGCGACGGTTACCACGCAGTTCCAGGGCGCAGCTCAGTCCTTCCAGAACTCACTGGGCAACCTGGTGGTGCTGCTGATCATTGCGGTGATGGTGGTGTACATTGTGCTGGGCATCCTGTATGAAAGTTACATTCACCCGCTGACTATCCTTTCCGGCTTGCCCTCAGCCGGATTCGGGGCGTTGCTCACGCTGGTGCTGTTCCACATCGACCTGAACATCTACGCGTTTGTTGGATTGATCATGCTGATCGGCATCGTGGAAAAGAACGCCATCATGCAGATCGATTTCGCCCTGGAAGCCGAGCGCGAACAGCACCTGACTCCCATGCAGGCGATCTATCAGGGCTGCCTGATCCGGTTCCGGCCGATCATGATGACCACCATGGCGGCTATGTTAGGCGCGGTGCCGATCGCTTTGGGTTATGGCGCCGGCGGCGAGGCACGCCGCCCACTCGGACTGGTGGTGGTAGGCGGCCTGCTCTTTTCGCAGTTAGTGACTCTGTACCTGACACCGGTCTTCTACACCTACATGTCCGCCGCTCAGGATCAAGTCCGCTCCTGGCGCAGGGGGAAGAAGGTCATGAACGAAGCTCCCGTGGCAGGGTAGAGCGACAAAGCCAATCGTCATTCGAATCGGCACATCATTTCTGTTTATAATGTTAGGGATGTCAGGCGGATGCGTATGATATCCCGTACGGTGCCCGTCCATCACTTTCTCGTAACCGCACTAATTCGCCGCGCGTCAGCAACATACTTGGAGGCAGTTGTTTGATCGAAGGGAAACGTGTAGCCGTCGTCCTGCCTGCATATAATGCAGCTCGTACGCTGGAGAAAACAGTTCGCGAGCTTTCCGATCTGGTGGACGATCGCATTTTGGTGGACGATCGCAGTTCCGACGATACCGTCTCGATCGCACGCGATTTGGGGCTTACCGTGCTGGTGCACGATCGGAACCTGGGCTACGGCGGCAATCAGAAGACCTGTTACGCGGCGGCGTTGAATCGCGGCGCCGACATCGTAGTGATGCTGCATCCCGACTACCAATACACGCCGCGCCTGGTGGTTCCGATGGCCAGCATGATCGCCTCCGGCGTGTATGACGTGGTGCTCGGCTCGCGACTCCTGGTCGGAGGCGCTCTCCGCGGGGGGATGCCGCGTTATAAGTATGTTAGTAACCGTTTTCTCACCGTGGCACAGAATCTGCTGCTCGGCGCGAGCTTGTCGGAGTATCACACCGGATTTCGCGCGTTCACCAAAGAGGTGCTCCAATCTATGCCTCTAAGCAGCTTTTCCGATAATTTTCTCTTCGACAATCAGATTCTGACGGAGTGCATCCTCCGCGGCGCGCGGATCGGCGAGGTTTCCTGTCCCACCAGTTACTTTCCGGAGGCATCCTCGATCGGCTTTTTGAGGAGCTGTGAGTACGGGATGGGCGTTCTCAAGACCGCGATTGGTGCGTTGCCGAGAAGATTCTCCCGCACGCGCCAGCTTCACGAACCGGATTCGGCTGCGAAGAAGCCCGTGGCCTGCGCCATCGAAGAGCCGTAATTAGTGGACTGCGGGGAATTTTGAGACACGCTGTCAGTTAGACACGTACGGTCCGCTGAGAATTGCTCGACGGACCACTCTTTATCGTTGCACAATGGCTCTGGCCGGGAAAGCGGAGGCAGG
>Ga0182024_10003438_pt1 | contig 37692 bp, 38 predicted proteins | sample P32metaG_FD_120480 | JGI IMG/M metagenome (GOLD analysis project Ga0182024, IMG submission 120480) | Permafrost microbial communities from Stordalen Mire, Sweden - P3-2 metaG (Illumina Assembly) | ecosystem: Environmental > Terrestrial > Soil > Wetlands > Permafrost | place: Sweden: Stordalen...
CAGCAATTACTTTGTAGTTCCTGACTATCAAACGCAAAATGGTGTCGACCCGGTCACCGTGAACGACAATCCAAGCGGATTCAAGGGACGCGGTCTACCGGATATTGCGGCTGTGGCCGATCCAGCCACCGGATACAATGTGCTTGTTGATGGGCAACCAATGGTTATTGGCGGCACAAGTGCAGTGGCGCCTTTGATGTCTGCGTTGCTTGTGCGCATCAACCAAGGTCTAAGTGGTCACACCGCTGGTTTCATTCATCCTGTGCTATATAACAGCAGTCCAGGCAACGATATTGTTGATGGTAACAACGATACTGGCGCCGGTCTGTTTGGCTTCTTGAAGATTGGATATAGCGCCGGCCCGGGCTGGGATGCCTGCTCTGGCATCGGGTCGCCCATCGGTACAAAATTGCAGGCGGCGATTCTAGCAACAGTGTCTGCCTAAGCGCGATCAACAAAAGGAGAGAGGCGCCCGGAGGGTGCAGGCTAAACTGAAACGCACGTCTCATGCAGAAGTATCGATGCCGTTAGGGCAAATGATTTGTTCACAACTTCCTTACGTATCGGCAGCAGTGGACCAGAAAACCAACTTCTTCTCGAGCAGTGAAACCACCCCAAAGAAGATCATGCCCAAAAGGGCGGAAAGAAAAAGAGCGCTGAACATCTTGACCGTCTCCAGGTGGTAAGAGCTGATCAAGATGGTGAAGCCGATTCCGCTTTTGGCCCCGACAAATTCACCCACTATCGCGCCGACGACTGACAGTGAGCTAGAGATTTTGAGAGCGGAAAAAATATGGGGCAAGGCAGTTGGGAAAGACAATTTGGTAAAGACCTGCCACCTGGTTGCCGAAAAACTCTTGAACAGATCAAGGGCATCCTGGCTGATGCTGGTTAAGCCCTTCGTCGTGCTCACTATGGACGGAAAGAATGACACCAGAGCGGCTGCGGCTACCTTTGACCAGATGCCGGTGCCAAACCATAGCACCAACAGTGGTGCCATGGCGACGATCGGAGTTGTCTTAAGAGCAATTGCCAGCGGATAGAACGATCTCTCAAGAGACCTCGATTGGGCGAAAGCGACGCCGACCAAGACTCCAATCACGTTGGCGATGATAAATCCCAGCAACGCCTCCACGGCCGTGGTGGTCGCATGACCGAATAGCTCCGGTAAATCTTGAGTCAGTTCGCAGGCAATTGCAGATGGCGCCGGCAGCAGGTATTCAGGCACTTGAAAAATGCGAACGCTTGCTTCCCACACTGCAAAGATGACAGCGAAGGAAGCTAAAGGCGCCAGCCAATTCTTCGCTATGACTATTCCTTCAACATGCTTCTCAGCCATAAAATATGCTCGTAGTATTGTTCAGATCGCTTAAGCTCCAGAACGCGGGGGCGCGGCAGATCGATATCTCTTATTGCCGCTACAGCAGCCGGTTTTCCAGCCAAGATGATAACTTTATCTGACAAGAATACCGCCTCTGGAATTGAGTGCGTGACAAAAATCACGGTCTTTTTTGTCTGCCCCCAGATGCGCATTAGCTCCAGATTCAGTTTATCTCTGGAGATTTCATCAAGAGCAGCAAATGGCTCGTCCATAAGAAGCACAGAAGGATCGAAACTTAGCGCTCGTGCCAATGCCGCTCTTTGCTTCATGCCACCAGAGAGCGAAGAGGGATAATAACTTCCGTAATCTTGCAGCCCAACCATGGCAAGCAAATTGACGATGGTGGCGTCGCCAGATTTTGTGTCGTCAGGTTTTGTGTCGTCCGCTTTTGTGATGCCCGCTTTTTTGTCGTCCGTTTCTGTGTTGCCCGCTTTTTTGTTGCCCACTATTTCCCGAGGCAGGCTTATATTTTCACTGACAGTCCTCCAGGGGAGCATGACCGGGTTCTGAAAGACAAACCCGAAGGAGCGCTTTTTCAGAGCTTCAAGCAAGTGGCTGCCGTCGACGGTAACCGTGCCCTGCGTTGGTGAAACGATACCACCGACGATTTTCATCAGTGTGCTTTTCCCGCATCCGGAAGCGCCAACGATACTGACGAACTGTCCATTATTGATATCAAATGTGATACCAGAGAGTACCTGGCTATCATTATAGACGTGACTTATATTGTTGACAGAGATCGAACTCACGGCAAGAACTCGTTTGTAAACGCCTGGCTTACATCAACCGGTTTCTTGATAAATCCTTGTTTGAGCAGCAACTGTTCCATCGACTGCCACACAGCGGGCTCCATGTAACCGATCGGATTTTTGTCTGGTTTAAGCAGGGGAATCGCAGCTTTGAGCATTTTGATCTCATGTTGTTCGTTGAGCTTGCCGCCCGTTTCCAACGTGTACATGATCGCCTGACTCGGCTTTTCCATTGCATCTTGCCAGCCATGAACTGTAGCTTTTACCACACTTCGAACGAGCTGCGGATCTTTCTTGATGGTATCTTCGGTGGTGAATAATGTATCACCATAAAACTTGACACCATATTCATCGGGCCAGATAAAATTGACCGGTTGCCCTTGTTCTTCACAGGCAATCGTTTCGTTGATGACGTAACCGGTCATCACATCTATCTTCTTGTTTAAGAATGGAGTCAGATCGAACTTGACCGGCACCTCCTCAATTTTGCTGGAATCGACGCCGGCGCCTTTTAGCACGGCGCGATAGACGAGTTCGCCGCTGTCACCAAATTTGACACCAGCCTTCTTACCGATGAAATCTGCTGGTTTTGTGATGCCGCTGTCTTTTCTAGCGAACAACACGAATGGGCTGCGCCGAAAAATGACTGCCACCGCCACAACTGGAATTCCGTGTGCTCGGGCAAGCAAAATCTGCTCCGCTCCGCAAACGCCAAAAGTGTCGGAGCCGCTTGCCACCATTTTGACGGCGGGAAAGTCCATTCCACCAGGCTCAAGACTTACGTTCAGCCCCTCGTCTTTGTAGTATCCGGCTCGATCGGCAAAGTAAAATCCGGCAAATTGTGCCTGATTTAGCCACATCAAGCGAATGGGCACCTCCTTAGCAGCGCCTTTCGCCTCCTTCGATTCCGTGATTGGTTTGCTGCAGGAGACAGCCAACGATGCGCTCAACAAGACTGCCGCGATGGTGATGCCGCCGGTGGTGATTGTTCTCATCGCCTGGTGATTGGTGTCATTGCTTGTTGACCGTTCTCATCGCTTGTCGACCGTTCTCATCGCCTGGTGATTTCGAACGCGCGCGAAGCGATCGTGTATCCGATCTATTTAGCCGGCACAGGTTCTTTCGAAGCTGCGGGCTCGGCAACGACAAGATCGGCGAACAAGACGGTCGATAGATAGCGCTCTCCGGTGCTGGGCAGCACTGTCACGATTAACTTACCTTTGTTCTCGGGTCGAGCAGCGATCTGCAAACAAGCATAAATCGCCGCACCGCTGCTGATACCACAAAAAAGCCCTTCTTCTTTCGCCAATCTGCGACCGGTGTCCAGAGCCTGATCGTTGGTCACTTGGAACACTTCATCGACAACAGACAGATCCATAATGCTGGGCACGAAGCCGGCGCCGAGACCTTGAATTTTGTGAGGCCCTGGCTTCAGCGGCTCGCCGGCCAAAGTCTGGGTTAAAACCGCACTGTCTGTCGGTTCGACAGCGATGATCTTGACGCCGGGTTTGCGCTGCTTCAACACTTGCCCCACACCAGTGATGGTGCCACCGGTGCCGACACCGGAGACAAAAATGTCGACCTTGCCGTCGGTATCATTCCAGATCTCTTCTGCTGTAGTTTCGCGATGTATCTTTGGATTAGCCGGGTTATCGAACTGTTGCGGCATATATGAATCACGCGTCTCTTTTACGAGCGCACCCGCCTTGGCAATTGCGCCTTTCATGCCTTCCGCACCGGGGGTCAAAACTACATCTGCACCAAGTGCAGCCAGCAGCTTACGCCGTTCCACCGACATGGTATCAGGCATGGTGAGGATCAATTTGTACTGCCGCGCTGCCGCAACGAAGGCCAGAGCGATTCCGGTATTGCCTGAGGTCGGCTCTATAAGCGTAGTGTAGCCGCGCTTAATGGCCCCTGATTTCTCTGCCTCATTGACCATCGACACGCCGATTCGATCTTTGACCGAGCCCAGCGGGTTTTGCCATTCCAGCTTGGCGGCGATTATAGTATCCCCCGGCAACGACGAAGACAACCGGTTTAGCTTGACTAATGGTGTCTTGCCGATTAATTCCGTCACGTCATTGGCAATAGGCATAATATTAATACTCCTGGCTCTTCCAACCGAGCTTTATGACTCTAGAATACAAAAACAGCCCAATTTTTATGACTCTGAAGTCATAACCACACAATCTTGGCTCATAACAACAAAATCTCGGGCCATAACACGCAGAATGCGTGCTCAGTCATTATCCCTGCGAGCGAGGCTGGCAGCACAGAATTTGACTAAATATAACGGATCTTGTTGCTCAGCAACGAAGCCAGCGCAGAGGCAATTTCGGCAAAACTGGAGAATCTGTTGGGAAAGAGCTCAAGCTTGTCTTCAGCCGTCCAGTTCAAACCAATCGCCGATTTGACCAGATTCTCGATTTCACGCGGAAGCCCCGGGCGCAAAACAGAGGGCGCTTGCGCACCAAGCAATCCCGACAAGTAAAAATTATGCTTTGCCTCATGGGCGACCACATACTCAAACAATGAATCGCCAATTTTTGTGCGGTCAAACTGCGAAGAATGAGCCGGCTTATCAAGAAGCTGCTGCCGGCAAACCACTTCCCAAATAAGCAGGCAGAAGGCAAACAGGTCATCTTCGTCTAGCTTAGGATAGTACATTGGCGTCGTCACCGTGCAGTTGACCGAGCCCAGGCTGACACCACCGGCGGTTGCATCGAGGAAGCCTGTGTAACCGGGATCAAGCAGCACCACTCCGGATGATGTGATCATAATATTCTCCGGCTTCAAATCGCCGTGATATTCAAGCGCCGAATCTTTCCCCAACCTATCCATGGTCAAAGCCACATCCAGTAATACATCAACCGGCACCGGCCCGGAACTCAAATATTCTCTGAGCGTGCGCCCGTTGGCCACGGGCATACGATAAAAACAGCCGTTTTTGCGTTGGGCCATTTCGTCAACAGAGATTAAGCCAGGATCGCTCACCAGCAAAAGCTTTTTCGCTTGCAGGCACAACAGTTGCTCGGTATCCGGAATGACACTGAGAATCTTGTCTTCCGACCTGATCAACGCTTCTGTGGGCACGCAATTGGTGGGGCTGCCCTGGGCAACCATCTCGGCCGGCTTGGCCACTTTGAAAGCCCGCACTGTTCTGCCGTCATTGTGAAGGGCGCGAAAAACCCATGAGAAAGCCCCCTCGCCCAGCAGGTACTTGATTACATAGTCGCCTATGGTCATCCCGACCCAATTCAGCCTCTGACCGACCACCAAGCAACCTCCGTCAACAGGCCAAATGTGCGAAAACTTCTAATGAATAGTATTCCCTCGTTGAATGTTACATATGTAACTAATCTTCGCTGGCTTCCCCGGCGGCTTCTTGCTCGCTCAAGCGGGCCAGCTCTTCAACGTGGGCGACCACGCGTTCAAACTCTTCGTCGCTTTCAATGGTTTGAAAGATCGATTGGTCATCTCTCTGAATCAATCTCATGATCACCAACGACCCTTCCTCATCTTCTTCGACGCCATCAGGCTTTGGTTCGCCAAGCTTAAGAAGGAGCGCATATTCCTGATTCTCGAACTCAAATATGTCAAGGATCTGGCACTGATAAGAATGCCCATCTTCCCCTTCAAGCGTGATCATCGCTTCTTCCGGTTGCTGGGTCTGCGCTCCGGTCTGTGCTCCGGTCTGTGCTTCGTTTGTCATTGCAGTTCCTCTGTTTTTTGCTTACAGGCCAGTGTGGAAAGTATTTTCAGCTCTTGCTCAGTACCCAGGGCTATCAGTTGGTCGCTCTCATGGAATACCAGGTCAGGCGAGGGATTGGTGATCAGCTTACCATCTTGGTTGACCGCCAAGATCATAGCGCCTGATGTTTGCTTTATGTTTGCCTCCTTTAAGGTGACTCCCGTGAGCACGGTGTTAGCACCGACAATGTACTCCTCCATGCGCAAGTCATAAGCGGCTGAGTGCATAACCACATCCAGAAACTCAGTCACCAGAGGATGCGTGACTGCTGTGGCCATGCGTCTTCCGCATATTACATAGGGCGAGATTACCATGCTCGCTCCGGCGCGGCGCAATTTGGCTTCGGCGCCTGGATTGGCAGCTCTTGACACGATCGTGATTTTCTCGTTCAACCCTTTGGCAGACAGGGAGATAAACGTATTGGTGGTGTCGTCAGGCAGGCAACAGACAATCCCTTCCGCTTTCTTTATTTGCGCCTCCAGGAGCGCCTCGTCAGTGGAAGCGTCGCCGGCCACGACCAACAGTCCTTCCTCTTCAGCCTTACGAACTCTCTCAGGGGCAGCCTCGATAATGACAAAATTTACCGCGTTCTGGCGAAAATGTTTTACCACTTCCTGACCAGTGCGCCCGTAACCGCAGACGATTTGATGTTTGTCGAGCTTTACAATCTTGTGCTTCATACGCCGCAAACCGATGTTAAGTTCTAAGAAAATTTCAACCAAGTCGGACAGAACATAGAGAACTATACCGGCAGCGCTCAAAATCAAGAAGATTGTATAGATTTTGCCGGCATCTGAAAGAGGATGCACCTCATCGTATCCGACCGTGGTCACTGTTATTACGGTCATGTAAAGGGAATCGAGGAAGTTCCACTTTTCGACAAGCATGAACCCCACGGCACCAACCAGGATCAAGACCCAGAGCCGCAATATGTCGTTTAGAAATCGTCGTGTAAGGCTTCGTTTCAATTCTCAAGACGCCGGACAGCCGCTGCATACGAAAAGTATCATAAACGAGGGCGGCAAAGATGCCCGCAGATACTATCCTATAGCTGTTAAGATCTGAATTCGATCGCGCCGCGCGACCATGAATTTAGTCCCAGCTTGCATTTTCATGCAGCCAAGTCACTTTCAACGGAGTTCAAATGAGTACAGTTTCGCCCATCCCAGCTCTGACAAAACATGACACAAAAATTGGACGAGTGGTGCAGGTCATCGGACCAGTCATCGACGTAGAGTTCTCGGCCGGAAAACTGCCCGAGATTTACAATGCCCTTGAAATCAAAGGTGTGAACCCTGCCGGCGACCATTTACGAATTGTCTGCGAAGTGCAGCAGATGCTCGGTGACAATCGGGTGCGAGCGGTGGCGATGAGCTCGACTGAAGGATTGACGCGCGGTCTGGAAGCAACCGACACTGGCAACCCAATCAGCGTGCCCGTCGGCAAAGAGACGCTGGGACGGATAATCAACGTGCTCGGAGAAGTGGTTGATGAAGGTGGCCCGATTGAGTGTGAGGAAAGATGGTCAATCCATCGCCCTTGCCCACCTCTAATCGATCAGATGACTGACACTATCGTATTTGAAACTGGTATCAAAGTTGTCGATCTGCTGGCACCGTACCTCAAAGGTGGGAAGGTGGGGCTGTTCGGTGGCGCTGGTGTCGGCAAAACAGTGATCATCATGGAGTTGATTCACAACATCGCCTCCAAACACGGTGGCTACTCTGTCTTTGGCGGCGTGGGCGAGCGCACCCGTGAGGGCAACGACCTCTGGCACGAAATGAAAGAATCCAAGGTGCTGGAGAAAGTCGCTCTCGTCTACGGACAGATGAACGAGCCGCCCGGTGCCCGTATGCGCGTCGGACTGTCGGCACTGACTGTGGCTGAATATTTCCGCGACGTCGCTCAACAAGACGTTCTGCTCTTCATCGACAACATCTTCAGATTTGTGCAGGCGGGCTCGGAAGTCTCGGCGCTGCTAGGGCGCATGCCCTCTGCCGTGGGCTATCAACCAACTTTGGCAAACGAAATGGGTGAACTGCAAGAACGGATTACCTCGACCAAGAATGGCTCCATCACGTCGGTACAGGCAGTTTACGTGCCTGCAGACGACTTGACCGATCCAGCCCCTGCCACCACATTTGCCCACCTCGATGCAACAACAGTGTTGAGCAGACAGATTGCTGAATTAGGCATTTATCCTGCCGTAGATCCGCTTGCCAGCACAAGCACCGCCTTGAAGCCGGAAGTGGTCGGACAACAACATTATGATGTCGCTCGCGGCGTCCAACAAACTTTGCAGAAATACAAAGACTTGCAAGATATCATCGCAATTTTGGGCATGGACGAACTTTCCGCCGATGACAAAATTACAGTGACAAGAGCGCGCAAGATTCAAAAATTCCTCAGCCAACCGTTCAACGTTGCCGAAATATTTACGGGCAGACCCGGAAAATATGTGACAGTGAAAGAAACTGTGGAAGCTTTCCGCCAGATTCTGGAAGGCGAATTGGATGACCTGCCGGAGCAAGCCTTCTACATGGTCGGCAATATCGACGAAGTAAAAGCGGAAGCCCAAGCCATGAAAGACAAAGAAAAAGAATAAGAATGAAGAAAAAAACGCCACCGGCGCAAACACCCACTGGCACTGCCGAAACTGAAGCCGCTCCGGCAAAAGCGACTGTACGAAATATATTTCTATTTGGTCGGTTGGAAAATGAGATCACACTTCCCGTTATAAAACGGCTGCTCAAGCTTGATAAAGAGAAGGATGCACCGATAAATCTTTTTATCAACTCCGCCGGCGGCAACGGCTACAACGCCGATGCCATCGTCGCCGTCATGCACACGCTCACTTCCAAAGTGAACACAATTTGCCTGGGACATGCGCTCTCTGGAGCTTGCGAGATTCTCGCTTCCGGAACTGGAGTTCGATCTTCTTACGAATTTGCCACGCTCATGTTTCACCAGACTTTATGGGAAGCTGATGGCGACATCACCAATCTTGAGATACAAGCGGCTCAGGGACGCCGTTTCCGCGAAGCACAGGTCGAGCTTTTGCACCGCTGCACAGGCAAAGACAAAGCGATTATTCTCAAAGATATCGAGCGCGATCATTATATGTCTGCTGAAGATGCGCTCAAATACGGAATCATCGACAAGATCCTGCGTCATGAGAGAAGCGGCACATCTACTACTAGAAATGGACGTCTGATCGAATCTGGCGATAAGAAAGGCAAAGACGGCACCAAGCAAGGATCGGCCAAAGCCGCAGCCAAGTCGGTGCGCAAATCGAGCGGTCAATCGAAAGCAGAATCGAAAGCACATCATGGTAGCGGCCGCTAAGCGGCAGGGAGAATGACGCATGCCGGGTACGTTGAGCCTGAAAATTATCACTCCGGAAAGAATTGTGATGGACGCCAAAGTGGACAATGTGCGCGCCAGAGCCATTGATGGCGAATTGACCATTTTGCCCCATCACGAGCCGTTAATTACGGCCTTGGCGATAGATGTCCTGCATTACCGTCTGACGGAGGGCGGCACAGAGCACACTGCCGCCGTCATCGGTGGATTGCTGGAAGTGGGAGAAAACGAAGTGACCGTCTTGAGCGACGTCGCCGAGCTGGACACGGAAATTGACGAAACACGCGCCCACGACGACAAGGCCAAAGCCGAGGCTCAGAAGCTGCAGAAGACAGACGACAAACTCAGCGTTCAACTTTCAGAGATGGCTATGTCAAAGGCGATGGCCCGCCTGAAAGCATCCGAAATCTTGCGCCAGCGAAGATCCAAACGCCCCAACCAACCTTAAGCTTGAGCCAACCGATTTCAGGGAAGGAAAAGGTCAAGGAAGGAAAAGGGCAAGGAAGGCCCGGGTTGGGAAAAGTTTGGGAGATTGGCGAAAGTGGCGAAAGTAGTAAAGCGAGACACTTCTACAGTCGAAAATATATGGCTTGAATTCGTGGACATGCTGAAGGAGATTCTTGGCATATTCAAAGAAACCTGGCCTGTATTCCAAGACAACCTGGGCGTAACGCTCAGCATTCCAGCCATTCTTTGCATTGTTCCGACAGCATTGATTGCTGTTCCTACCGGTATCATCGGTTTTGGTGTAGCCGTCTGGGCGGGCGGAGCAAGGATGCCTGTCATGCCTTGCCTGATCGGAGTCGGCACCGTCGGCGTCCTCTGTTTCGCCGTCGTCTACAACTCCATTCGTGTCGGTTGGACGACGGCATTGCTGGCCTTAGCTTCAAATCAGGAAGCCAGTTTCGGAAACATTAAAGAGGGCATGCCCTGGTTTGTTAATTTTCTCCTTGTCAATTTAATCATCGGCATTGCCACCGTAATTGGTGGCTATTGTTTTATTGTGCCTGGCATATTCGTAGCTGTGAGAACATCCTTCGCTCCCTTTCTGGTCGTAGATGAGAATCTTGGACCCATCCAGGCGCTCATCAAAAGCAACGAGCGGGTCACTGGCTACTCATGGCAGATCTTGATCTATCACTGTTTATATTGGTTGGTCGGTATGGTTGTCGGAATGATTCCCATAATTGGATCAATTGCCGTAATGGGCTTTTTCGATCTGGCCCTGGCAAGAATCTATCTACTTAAGAAGTGACCACGAGCAAGCGGATACATTTTGAAGTGATCGTACTCCTAGCCGAATAGATTCACCTTGAATATCAAACGGCATTTCAGCTGCGTCTATCCAAATCCTTCAAAAATTGCTCCAATCCTCGCTTGTAATCGGGTGAGGTCCTCATCAGTCGATCTCCATGACCGGCTCCGTCTATGCGAATAAACTGCTTTGGCGATGGTGCCAGCGCATAGAGATCATCAGCATAGGTGACGGGAGTTATCTGATCCGCTGTGCCTGCAATTAGCAACAATGGTGCGTGACTTTTCTTCAGAGAAACCGAGTTATCTAGTTGACGCGCCTCAGCTGTCCATGCCCAGTCTGGGTAGTTATCGAGATAAGAGACCACGTCGCAGCCAATTCTATGAATGGAATAGAGAGGACATTCCAAAATTACGCCGGCACAATTGACAGAACCAGCCAACTTTCCTGTCACAAGAGTGCCCAACGATTCGCCAAATAAAATGATCTGGTTTGGTGCATAGTGCTCCTGCGTTATCAGATACTGATAGGCAGCAGAGCCATCCCGACAGATGCCCTCCAGAGAAGGCTCGCCCTCGCTTAAGCCATAGCCCTCATAATCGTATGCAAAAACAGAATTGCCGGTGCGCAAGAGCATGGCGGCAAGGCGCTTTATGTCCCTAACATCACCTCCATTGCCATGGCTGAGCAAAATGATTCGCTTCGCGTCTGGAAGTCTATACAAAAATCCTTGCAGCCTGGCGCCGCTATCAGACTTGAATTGGACATCTATAGGTGTGGTGCCATTAAGCGTGGGATTGGCATAATCGCCAGCCTGGTATTTTTGTGGGTGAAACAGCATCGAGTTATATAGCGGTTGCCCAACGACCGGCGCCAGACCAATCATTACCGCTAAGGGAGTGGCCAGGCAAACAAGCAGAATCCACTGAACAATGAGACTCCATTTGATTGCCGTCGACTTGCGGGCGCGTTTGTCCGTGAATGCGGTGGTGGCATCCATTCATTGATTCCTCGTACTAATTAGGGCAGCGGATGTTCCGCGCACTTCCATTCCAATGTCCATTATGCCTTACACGAAACTTACTAAACCGGGCGACTGTTAAATAAACAAATCTCGGCAAGACCACAGACTTAGGATCCGCGCTGGGCGGGCTGGCGCTGTCCACGTTCCGTTACATAAATTCTTGGAAGGAAAGGGGTTCGATTTGGGGGTTAAATTACACTGCTGAGCTTTGAGCAGCTTTGTGGCAACTTCGTGCGGGCAACTTCGTGGGCAACTTCGGGCAACCTCGCGAACAGCCTCGCGGCAACTCCGCTACTTCAAATCATCCAGAAATTGTCGCAATCCGCGCGCGTAATCGGGTGAGAGCATCATCACTCGATCTCCATGACCAGCACCATCGATGCGGATGATCCGCTTCGGTGATGGTGCCAGCGCAAACAGCTCATCAGCATATTTGATTGGTGTCATGTGATCTGCCGTGCCTGCAATTAATAGCAACGGTGCATGGCTCTTTTTCAAGGCAACGGAGTTGTCGAACTGACGCTCACCAGCGGTCCATGCCCAGTCGGGGTATTTGTCCAGATATGAGATCAAGTCGCAACCAACTCGCCGAATGGAATATAGAGGACATTCCAAAATCACACCGGCGCAATCAACAGAACCAGCTAAATATCCGGTCACCGCAGTTCCTATTGATTCACCAAACAAAATGATCCGCTTCGGTGTGTAGTGCTCTTGCGTGAGCAGATACTGGTAGGCAGCGGAGGCATCCTGGCTAAACTCTTCCAAGGATGGGTTGCCTTCACTGCGTCCGTAGCCGGCATAGTCGTAGATGAAGACTGAGGAGCCAGTACGCAACAGGAAAGCAACAACGGGTCTTCTGGCATAAAGATTACTGCCGTTGCCATGGCTAACTAAGAAAACTCGCTTCGCGCCCGGAAGTTTGTACAAGAAGCCGTGCAGCTTAACTCCGCTGCCCGACGTGAAGTAGACATCGATGGGCGTGGTGCCAGTGACTGAGGGATTGGCATAATCTCCAGCGTGATATTTGTGCGGATGAAACAGAAGCCAGTTATACAGCGGTTGGTTTACGATGGGCGCCAAACCAATTGCCACTACGAATGGTGTGGCGATTGTAATTATGGCTATCCAGCGAAGAATGAAACCCCATTTCATCGCGGCAAGCTTTTCAGCGAATGTGCTTGGTGGTTTATCAGCGAATGTGATTGGTGGGGACTTAGCATCCATTCTTGCTTCCTTCTCCTTTTTAGCAGCTTCTGCTGCTTGGGGCACGGATTTTTCTTAGTCTCAAGGTCAAGGTTCCCATGTCTAGATCGTTATACGTTATACGTATAACGTATAACGTTATGCGTTATACGATCGAGCACAAGATGCTATGGCGCCAGCCGCCTTCAGCATTATGCCGTAGCCTTGGCAGTTGATGTTTGGTTCATCCAACAGTTTAGTCAGTTAATGGGGAAGGCGAACGGAAATTTAAAAACAGAAGGGACCGGCGAAGTGTCCAGGTATGATGTGAATACAACTGGGTCGATAGAGTCTCTTCAAATCGTGATTTATGTCATGTGTTCAACATAACTTAGTTTGCTGTTTTCTATCGTTGATGGTTGCTCTTCCAGCTTTCGGGCAGGCGCTGACACCATATACGCCGGCAGACTCGCCGGACTTGGATAAGGAGTGCTCAATAAAATACGGCTATATCGACCAAAAGTGCGCTTTTGCGATCGGTCCTCGTTTCTATTGGGCGCAGCCTTTTTCTGAAGGCATCGCCTGGACGGTCAAGGACAAGCAACAACTAAATAAAGTCTATGACGCGATTGATGCAACCGGCAAAGTATTGTTCAGCGTACAAGCCACCCATGTAAGTCCATTTGAGAAGGGCAGGGCGGTGGTTGATACCCCAGCTGGAAGGACTTACATTAACCGGCTAGGACAAACCTTGAATGTGCAAGATGATCCTTTGTCTGCTAGCGACCAAAGAACAGGAACAGCGCCTTCCGTCACTGATCTAATGCCAGAAGAAAGTTATCTCTATGGTTCCGCCAGTTATAACCCACTATTACAGTTGGTGTTCCATCGAGGCGAGGAGCCCGACGGAGGGCTCGGCTGCAGGCTCGGCACTTCCAAGAGCTCTCGTTATTCCGAGGGCTTATTAAATGTTGTTTCAAGCACACCTCTCCATCCAGCCACCCATCAATGTTATATCGATGGAAACAGAATCGTCAGACTTGAGTTGCCAGACGAAGTGATCGATGCTGGCGCCTTCAATGAGGGAATAGCGCCTGTGATTGTGCATGACAAGGATGATCAAAGCAATGGCCCACCCAAGGGCCAATTGGGCTTTATCGATAAAGCGGGCGCGTTCGTCATCAAGCCGCCAATGTTGCACCTGCAAACAGGCCGTGGATTTGTAGCCGGTCTTAGATTTTCAGATGGACTTCTGCGCATGCAATTAGATGGACGCGACACATTCATCGATCGAACAGGACACGTAATTGGAAGTTTTCCAAACGGAGCGGTTGGTGCGTTTCATGATGGAAGGGCACCGTTCGCGGTGACCGTAAAGCCCGATGGTCAAATTCTGGCACCTGATGAAACGGACTATGGCTATCAGAATCCTCCCAGTTATCGAGCTGCACTCTGTCGAGTCATGCAGTCATGTTTGGGAGACATCAAATTTCCGCATCCGGTCGGCTTTACTGTCATGCCTGACAATGTAGCTGAGCGAAACCCTATGACTGTTGAGGAACGGATGCATCAATACCGCACGCCGCCAGACGCATCAGGACATTGGCCGCAGCACCGATCGCGGTCCACCTACAGAGATGTCGTATGGAGAATTGACGGGTTTTATATGAAAGACAAGGGTGTTTGCGACGTGATTAGAGACCGAGTAAATCATGCGGATTTACCAAAACGGGCACTGACGCTCAAACACGTAAGTGCCAGATTTCTTTTATCGACCAGTGGAAAAGTCACTCTGGAAGAAACTTATTCCCGCTCGCTCTATCAGTGACGTCTTAAGTTTGATCGAAAACACCCGCGTAAACTTCATCCAACGAGATAGGTATCTCTAACTTGGGCGCTGGGCAGAGAACAAAGGTATCGTCATCATAGACGTAGACAATCCAATCCTGCGCAATTCGCTTGTATAACTCCACCTTGCGTCTGATTTTCATGTCGCTGCTGAACAACCGGCAGCCGCTTCCTTGCACTTTGGAGCCAATCAGCACCGTCAAATTTATGACTATCGCGTCCTGTGCCTGAGTAGCACCGGCCATGGCGAACATCCTGCCGCTCACGAATTCGTGGCGCACATCGCTCGCTTCCTCAAGGTCGAGGTACTCGTCAATTGAAAGTTGCAAACTATGGGCTGGGACTGACATATCAAATCTGCTCACGGTGATATTACGAGAATTCTACCATCCGTTGACCGACTCTCAGGGTTTGTAGATTACGAACGCCGTTTTGACCATCGTCTCAGGTGTGCGGCCGCAGACCATTTTGTAGTCACCGTTTTCTTCTTTCAGCACCATTGTTGTTGAAGTGCCACCATCGAAATTGATAGCCTGTGTGCAGCCGAGCGTCTTGAGCATGCTCGCTACTTCGGCAAGAGTGACACCAGACGAGAACTCGTCTTGCCGTTTGCTGGAAACACATAGAATCATCACATGCTTCTCATCAGCCGTGACACCAAATGAGGTGCGAGCAGCTGTTTTGTTTACACCGATGGAATCAATCACCTTGCCATCAGACTCGGTGCGCACAAATGCCTCTTTCGAATCGGTCATCGCGGGAAGCAATCGCGGACCTGCTTGCAGCGCATAAATGAGCGTCTGTCCACTCTTCAATGGTTGATTGTGACCGCTAATCGAGATGTGCAATTCGCCTTTCTTGTCAGAAGTAAATCGCAATTCGGAACGATCGAAAATTGCAGGCAAGAACGGTTTGAGCTTTTCGTTTCCAGTGAGCGCTTTGTTGAGTGTTGGATCGCATTCCAGCTTTCCGTTGACGGTGACATAACTTGCGCTTTCACCGTTGCTGAGGTTGAAAAAGCCACCGTTCACCGCGGCAAGAGCATTGCTGGACCGAGCTGCATCGGAAGTATGAGACTTTGGCGGGTTCACAACTGGCCTCGCCAGCAAGTGGTGCTTTCCATAATGCGCGACAATCAAAAATGCATTGCTGCCATTCTCGGTTTTAAATTCGTAGTAGTGGAAATCAGAGGATGAGCAAGATACTTTCGTCTCGGGTAATTCCTTCCAGCTGAGGATTTCTTTCCAATTCACTGCATCCGCTCCAAAGGCAATTGGCATAAAGCAGATCGATAACGCCACCATTAATAGTGGCATTACCGCTAAGCGAAATGGCAGTCCCACTAAGCATCGTGGCGGTGCCATCATCACATGAAAGTTCTGCAGCTGGTGATGATTCCTGCCCAGCGGACTACTTCGAAGGGTGCGCAATATCGGCTCCGAAGGTCAGCTCCAGAGGAATTGTCGGCTCAAGAAACTGCGCGTATTTGATGTCTTCTTGTGCCAGCTGAGGCTTGTTTAGCTGATGGTACAGATAGGCCCGCGCCAGTCTGTAATGCGCGTTGGCCTTGTCTATATCACAAGCCCGCATTAGATCGGACATCGCCTTCTCGGTATCTCCGAGCTGCTGGTAGACTCTTCCACGCAGAAAAAACGACGTTGAATCTTCAGGGTGAATGCTTATGACCTCCTCCAAGCTCTCGAGATCTTTCTTGGGATTCTTCAAAGTGAAATAATCCTGTCCCCGCATGCGCACCAGGGCGACTTCAGCCGAGGCTCCGTCAAATCCAGGTATCTGCAGCAAGTTGCCGCTCTTATCGACAATGCCACTATATGCAGTGCCGGATCGGAATTTTGCAGTCTGCGGACCAGACAAAAGCTTGTTTGCGGCTTTGGTGTAGTCATCAATTGAATTTTGGCTGGTTCCCAAATTTACGGCTTCCGTTGTATGTTTGCCGTTGGGAATCACCTGCTGTGTCTCAATCGGAACCGAAGTGGCAGTCTGAGCAGCCTTGAAATTATCCAGCAATTGCGAGTTCAATCGCAGTGCCTTTTCATAATCAATCACGGCAAGTTCGTCCTTACCGAGCTTAGATTGAGCCGTGCCGCGCCACAAGTAAGCGTTGTAATCGAGCGGTTGCAGGCTGATCGTTTTGTCGAAATCACTGTAGGCGTCTTTGTAATTGCCCAGACAATAGAAGCTTTGACCCCGGCGCAGGTACATGTTTGGCTCGCCTGGGTTGGCGTTGATGCCCTCGGTGAAAGTAGTAATCGCTTCAGTAAACCTCTTGTGCTGCATCAAGTCGCATCCGCGAGAGAAGGGAGTGTCTGGATTCTGCGCAAATGCAGGCAGACAGCTACTGACAACGATGCCCGATATACAAATGAAACGCCTGAACATGGGTAATCTCCCGCCTCCAAAAGTCAAAATGTAGTCTAACATCATGAAAAAACCGCCGGGGTATTCCCGGCGGTTGAATTTTCTTTGTGTTGCAAGAACTAGGACAAATTGATCCAAACACTCTTGATATTGGTGTACAGATCGATGGAGTGCTTGCCAAGCTCTCGTCCGTAGCCGCTCATCTTGTAGCCGCCGAACGGAATGGCTGGGTCGAGCGCGTTGACGCAGTTGACCCAAATGGTGCCGGCTTTGATTTGCGACGCCAGCTTGTGAGCTTTCTTGATGTCGCTGGTCCAGACGGCGCCAGAAAGTCCGTAGGTGACTTTGTTGGCTTGTTCGGCAACTTCTTCCATATTGTTGAAGGGAATCACAGCCAGAACTGGTCCGAAGACCTCTTCTTGAGCGATTCTCATGTCGTTGTTGCAGCCGGTGAAGATGGTCGGCTTGACGAACCAGCCTTTGGAGAGCTCGCCGGCGGGTGCATCGCCGCCACATGCCAACTTCGCCCCTTCTTTCTGGGCGATCTGGATGTAGTTCATGATGCGCTCTTGCTGCTCTTTTGAGACTTGCGGACCAATTTGAGTTTTCTCATCAATCCCAGGACCTTGTTGCATCTTGTTGACGCGGTCGGTGAGTTTGCTCATGAACTCATCATGGATGGATTTTTCAAGGAAGAGCCTGGAGCCTGCGCAGCAAACTTGACCTTGATTGAAGAAGATACCGGTGATGGCGCCCTTGACGGCTGCATCGATGTCGGCATCAGCAAAGACGATGTTTGGAGCCTTGCCGCCCAGTTCAAGGGAGACACGCTTCAAGTTGCCCAGCGAGGCTTTGACGATTTCGCGACCGGTCTTGTCTTCGCCTGTGAACGCGACTTTATCGATGTCCATATGCTCAGAAATCGCGGAGCCGGCAGCATTGCCACCGAAGCCTGTGATGATATTGACAACACCTTCAGGGAAGCCAGCTTCCAAGATGAGCTCGCCCAATCTCAAGGCTGTGAGCGGAGTCTGTTCGGCTGGTTTGAGCACGACAGCGTTGCCGCATGCCAGAGCTGGACCCAACTTCCAGGCAGCCATAAGCATGGGGAAGTTCCAGGGAATGATCTGACCGACGACGCCGACTGGCTCGCGCATGGTGTATGTGAAGAAGTTAGGATTGGCGTTGATGGTTTCGCCTTCCAACTTTGTTGCCCAGCCGCCGTAATAGCGGAAGGTTTCGACGGTTTGAGGAACGTCGATGTAACGTGATTCTTTGATTGGCTTGCCGTTGTCCAGGGTTTCGAGTTCAGCCATTTCATCGGCGTGCTTTTCGACGAGGTCGGCGAGCTTGAAGAGCATTTTGGCTCTTTCGGCGGTGCTCAGTTTGGGCCATTTGCCTGTTTCAACAGCGCGGCGAGCGGCTTTGACGGCTTTGTCTACATCAGCCTTGCTGCCTTCAGCTACTTTGGTCAATACTTCGCCATTAGCTGGGTTGGTGGTTTCGAAAGTTTTGCCGGATTCCGCATCGACCCATTTTCCGTCGATAAGCAGTTTCTTGGTCTTGGTCAAATAGTCTTTATTCAATAGTTGTTTTTCTTGGACGACGGCCACGTTTAGACCCTCCAGACGTAATGACTGTCCCGCGAAGCTTTTGCTTCGTGTTCGACAACCAGTATCATCCGGCATTAAATGCGCTTTTGGGATTCTCTTAAGCTTGCTCTAACTATGTGCAAGTCGCCCGGAGCGCAGGCGTCTTGCCAGCATTGATGGAGGATCGAACCAGCTTTAATCGATCTGGAATCGATCTGCAAGATAAAACCATGCATTTCGATTGAACCAAAACGCAAATCGATACGTTTATTAGATAAGGAGGCGATCGACAAGTCGGCCGATAAACGTCCCAAAAAGAACATAGCCCCGGGCGCTTGCAAGCAGAGGCGCTACCGGGGTAACCAAAGGTAATTATAGCGAACCATAGAGGGGTAGGCAAGGGGCTAGACAGACGCATCGTAGGGGAACAGCCATTAATGCCACACTACGCTTACATTGACGAATCTGGCACCATGGACGATCAGGAAGTGATGATAGTTGCGATGGTTGTTCTGGAAGGGAGAAATTCAGCGGCAACGATACTTTCATCAGCACTACAAGCTGTCTTTCCTAGACTGCAACAGAAAAAAGAAAAAACACAACGGACTCCAGACCTACATTACGCTAGATTATCTAATCACCACAAAGTAGCTGCCGGAGTTGTTTTGGGACAGTCTAAAATTTCGTGCTATGCAAGTAGCTATTGGCATGATGGAAACCGGAAGAATCATCAAGCAAGATTTTCAATTTATACAGAACTCGTCAAAACATGCATCAAAAGTGCATTTGAGCATTATGACGAACTGGAAATACTAATCGCCAAACAGGGTGGTGCTTCCGAGTACAAGAAAAGTTTCCTTGCTGAACTGAGGGTTGTGCCGGAAGAATACAGCAAAAAATACTCTTTCAAGAAAGCGAAGTTTGAACTTAGCAACGTTCGTTCTGGAATACAAATTGCTGATTTCTATGCTGGAGCGACCCGCGACTTTCTCCTGTCCTATAAGGATGTCAACCTGACGAAAGCCTATGAATTAGTACAGAACCAAATATTGTGTATAGAAGCGGTCGAATATTCCGTGACCAAAAGCAAGAAGTGAGGCTTTCGCCCCACCTCTCTCAATAGCTTCGGCTGCTCTGTCAGGCTGAGTAACTAAATACTCCTTCACCGCTATACAGCAGAGGACCGGACCAAGTCTTACGACGATCATTTGTAGCCAAATTATAGCAAAAAGAAACGGTTATGATCTACTAATACTGTGATTGATTCTAAATGGAAGACCTTATGCGCCTGTTCCGAACCCTTCTCGCACCATTGATTGGGCTGCAATTCTCGCTCGCTGCTTGGGGTGATGCTGCAAGAATCTCTTCAGGTGGAGCAGCACACCCCATCGACGCCGACTGCTATCGAAGGACGAACGTTACACTTTAAGTTTGAGAATCTACGACCCACTGAAGAGGACGACATAGTAGTGTTGTACGATCCGATGAGTGTGCAGAAAGCATTTGGTTACGGCTCGTACGCGGTGACAAAAGAGCTCCTGCATAAGAGACTGCAGATCCCGACAAGCAGTAATCGCACTAAACCAAATCCAAACCAACAGAAAAGCAGCAGTGAGTGAGAAGCTGCTAGCCCAGGCACTGACCGGACACGCTCAAATATTCTCATCGCCGTTGGCGGCTGCCTCTACAATGGCCGGATACTTTTGCGGAATCTCCATATGTGGTGTCGAAGTTGATCTGAAGACAATCGTGTGCCTGCGCAATTGCCCTGGTTTGGCCAGCTCTCCATCATGTTCGTAGTCTTTTGAGAGCGAGTCAGTCGGCAGCCCAGCATCCTTCAACATTTTTTCGACTCGTTCTTCTTGTGCTTTGCTATTTTTCGCAGTGGTGGTATTGAAGATGTTATTGAAATGCTTGGTTCCAGCACTCAAATCCTTGATGTTATCTTGCAACCATTGATCGAAGCCGCCACCGTCATACAGGGAATCGAGAAGCGTGACGCTATCTATCTTCTTCGAAAACTCTGCGTTGTTATAGAGTTCGCTGTCAGCCGCATGATAGCCGGCAGAATGAGAGATGATGCCGATGTGCTCAACATCTGCAAGAGTTTTACCCTTCAATTCGGTGGTTTTGTCAAAAATGTCCTGTACCATTCCAGACATGAAATCTTGTCCAGCGGATGCTCCTTGATCGCCGCCGGCAGTGCCGCTCGAACCGGGATATTTCTGCCATTCCGGAACTATTAGGACCGTATTGGGAGGGGCTTTTGTCATTTGTTCGGCAAGATGCGCATTCTCATATGCACTCTTAGCATTGTCGTACCAGCCATGGTCATAAACTACCAAATTTATCGGCTTGCTTGGATCAAAGTCCTTCGGTAAAAGCACCATCGCATCAGGTGTATTGTAATCTCCGGTGCGGTGTTCTAGCCCATGCAATTCATCGACTTTCCCCCCGGTTGGATCGACTTTTGAGTTTCCCGCTTCTTGAGGTTTGTCTGTTTCACTTTTGGTGTTGCCGTTGTCACCTCGCCGTCTGTCGCTGCCACCCGGCCGCGACGCGCCGGACGGCGACTCTAATTGTCCGTCGTCCGGACCAGCTTTCCTGGCATCTTCGTCTTGCATAAAAAGTTTAAGTTGGGGCAAATATCCGTCTGCCTGAAGTTGCTTAGTAAGTTTAGCCTCGCGGTAACCCAACTTTGCGGCTGTCGCAACTTTTCCCAGGATGCGGATCTGAACTCCTGTAGAGGGTTCATAAAACACACAGTCGCTCAAAATCAGTAAGAGAACTAACCGATAAGTGAGTTTGATAAATGCGGCCATCACGCCTGCGAATCCACTACAAGCCAATATCGTCTAGATCCGCATCTTCGATATGCTCGATATGCTGGTCATTTTCTGCTCTGGCTTTCTCTTGTTGGATCAGGCTTTCCAAATTCATGAATATGTTGTGGTCGCAACACCCATCGCCATCACCGGTGGTGCCAGCCGGATCGCGTTGCCCAAGAAGGTGATCGATTGATATTTGATCCTGAAATTTGCTCATCGCGGCTGTGATGCTGTTGGCGACAGTATCATTCATCCAGTCGAGCGCGCCCTGAGTATTTTCCCATTGGTAGCCATATTCCTTGACATAGCAGGCTGCTTCTCTTTCATCGCCTATACCGATTTTGTGAGGAAGCTCCTCGGGAAGCTGCAGAAATCCAGCGAAGAATTGATAGACATACGGATTTCGTGTCAGTGCGTACTCTAACGCTTGTTGAGACTCGTCGCTTCCTGGGCTGGTTTTGAAAAGCCAGAGCGCCTTTGTGAAAGTCAGCCACGATGACGGATCACTTTTATACTCCTCAAGCAGCTCCTCAAGTTCCACGTATCTGTCTCGTTCGAACAGACGCGGAGCAAGATGATAGCGTGCGCCACGTCCGTCTCTTGGATCATTCCTGATCTGCCGTTTGAATTTTGTAATCGCTTTGTCCATAGCAGATTTTGGCTGGACCATTTCGCCGATGCTCCCTTTTAAGCGCAGCAATCAGAGTTCCATGTTACCAGAGCCAACAACTATCCTACCTTCACAATCACTCTTTAACATACGCTCACCCCTGATGAGTAACGTTTGAACTAAGACTCATGCTGGTCCAGAAATTCTTGCATCGCCTTGGCGGCCTGCTTCATCAAAGTGTCAACTTCTCCCTGCTCAGTGATGGGATTGAAGTTCATCAGATCTCTGCCTTCAAATATTATCCCGGGCTGCCATTCTCCCTTAAAGTAAGAAGCAGCGGCGCCATTATGCATTATGAACATGCTGCCCGCGTCATCAACGCCGATGAGCGGAACTCTTTCCACTTCGTCGTTAATACCGGCTCCCAATCTTGTCTTTCCTGCCAAGGTTGTCTCTTCTACTTTTGCAGCCGGATCTATTGAATCACTCATTTTTACGTTCCTTCGAGAGATGCTGGCACAACACTATTCACTATGCCACCAGTCAAGGCCGCCGTAAACATCTCAACGGATTTCTTAGGAATTACTGCTGAGGCGCTTGCTGATTCTGATTTTGCATGTACGGATTCGGCCGCATGTAGGGATTTTGCTGCATGTATGGATTCGGCTGGTTTGGATTTTGCATATACGGATTCGGCTGCTGATATGGATTTTGCTGGTACGGATTTTGCTGCTGGTATGGATTTTGCCCGAATCCCTGCGTCGGCGCATAACCAGGCTGCTGCCCATACTGCTGTCGCCCATACTGTTGCCCGTACGGTGGTCGCCCCTGCTGCATAAATGCCTGGCCGGGTTGACCCGGATATGCGGTCTGCTGGACAAATCCGCCACCATACAATTTGGCCATGGTGGCTTTGTCGCGGCGTGAGAGCGCCGGCAGCTGCCGCGCTGATGTCGAAAAATACATGGTGTCAGCTGAGTTGGCCGAATGTCCGCCCAGCCCCAGCGCATGCCCGACTTCGTGCAAGCATACGCCTTTCATATCCTCTTCCGGAAGCGGTTCTCCGTTTTCGCGATTGACAGTCAGGAGTATAATATCGGCGCTGTGAATTATGCCAATTGGCGGGCTGTTGGGCAAAACAGCCTGCATAACCTTGGTCACTCCTTGCTCCAGATGCACGCCATCATGGGCGGTGACTTTCTTGGGTTCATCGGTCCAGCGAATTATGATATCGGCTTGCTTGGCCTTAGCCACCAGTTGCGTGGGCAACTGCTCGCCGCTGGCATGATTCCAGGCTTCGAAGGCGGAATTGAGCATGCCGTTGCTGTCAGCCGGCGCTCCCCGTACTCCTTGCGAGCGCTCTATAAATATCTTCAGGGGAAACCTTTCCCGCGGCCAGCGAGCAGCTCCGTGCTGGCCGATCAATCCATCAAGGTAATCCGGAGCATGCACGCTTTGTGCTCCATTCAGATTCTGCTGTTCGCCAAGCTTCTTCATCATCTCTTCTGCGTCACGTTTGCGCTTAGGATCATTGGGTGCACTGTCTAAGTAATGCCCGATCCATTCTCTGGCTTTTGCGTAATCACCAAGATCTTTATAAGCCATGGCAACGTTCATGGCCAGGTCAACCATTTCAGGCTTGTATTTCATCGCCAACTGGGTCTCAGTTATCGCCTCCTCCAGATCGCCGAGTTGCTGATCTGCATAGCCCAGCATCGCATGCAGGTTGCCGGAATTTGATGTTGGATCAAACGGCACAGCTTGCAAAAGCAATTTGCGTGCTTCCACAAAGCGTTTCTCCTTTGTAAGCGGCTCGGCCTGCTGCAGTAAGTCGTACATCTGCTTTTCTTTATCGTTGCGTTCGGCCGCGCTTTGCACCACTTCTTGTGCGCACACTGAGATCATCACACGCGTGCCAAGACAGCCGGCACTAATCAGTGCCACCATGCTCAGGCTCGCCGCCACCCCCACTAATTTTCTGCGAAAGTCCATTCTCATGCAGCTACGAATGCTCGCTTTTGAAACCAATCTTCTGAGAAACTAGCAGACGTTGTGATCGAGCTGGTGCTCACTTGCAGAAATGTGTTCATTGTTTTGGTCGACATTTAGAGTTCAATTCTTTGGAGTCAGGTTCCTGGATTTTACCTATTTACCCAAATAATCCTCTAAAAACCTTCTCTGCCAGCTATCCTCAAACGGTATCGTCGCCGTTGGCGGCTGCCTCGATAATGCGCGGATATCTTTTCGGAATCTCCGGATGCTCTGTCGCCGTAGATCTGAAGACGATGGAGTGTTTGATCAAATGCCCTGATTTCTCATCCTCTCTATCATGTTGGTAGTCTGTTGAGACCGAGTCCGTGGACAAATGAGCGTCCCTCAACATTCCTTTTATTCGTTCTGCTTGAGCTTTGCTTTGGGGTGCTGTGCCGCCTGTGAAGATGTTATGAAAATGCTTCCTTCCGGCACTCAAGTCGTTGATGTTAGCCTTTAACCAATTATCGCAGATGTCACCTTTATACAAGGAATCGAGAAGCGTGACACTATTTACCTTCTTTGAAAACTCTTCATTGTTATCCAGTTCGCTCTTGGTCGGATTAAATCCGGCCGAATGAGAGATGATACCGATTTGATCAACATCTGCAAGAGTTTTATTCTTCAATTCAGGCGTTTTGTCAAAAATGTCCTGCACCATTCCAGAGACGAAATTCTTGTCAGCAAATGCTCCCTGCTCTCCCCCTAGCGTTCCGCTTGAATGGGGGGAAATCTGCCATTCCGGAACGATCAGGACGGTGTTGGGGGGAGCTTTTGCCATTTGCTCTGCAAGATGTGTTGATTCATATGCAGTCTTAACATTGTCATTCCAGCCATGGTTGTAAACCACCAGATGTATCGGCTTGTTGGGATCAAAGTCCTTGGGCAAGAGCACCATCGCATCAGGCGTCGCGTATTCGCCGGTTGCGTGTTTTAGACCATGCATTTCATAGAGCTTTCCGCCAGTTGGCTCGATTCTTGGATTTCCAGCTTCGTGAGGTTTATCAGCTTCAGCTCTAGTGCTGCCATTGTCACTTGGTCGTTTGTTGTCCAAGAAAAGTTTGAGCTTGGGCAAATATCCGTCTGCCTGTAGCTGCTTTTCAATGGCAGCCATATCTCTATGGTATTGGTCGACATTCAGGGTTCCATTTTTTGAATCAAGCTCCTGAATCTTGTGCAATTCGGCGTGGAATGCTGAATGGTCCTTAGTGGGTGCATTCAAAATGTGTTCAAGCGTCTGTGATTCTTGTTTGATGTCCATAATCCTCGTCTCTTCAAAGGAGACACGATCGAGTTAATGATGGTAGTAAGTGGTGCGTCTAAGTGAGGACTCGGAAGTCCTACTAGTAAGTAGAGCGTAAGTGAGGACTCGAAGTCCTATCTAGTAAGTGCTGATGCTAATGCTCAGCCAAATAACCAAAAATTGCGGGATGAGCGGTTGTATACACTTAGGAGAATTTTTTGACACGCTGGCTGGATAATTTTTGCTATCCGCTATCGTTGTCAGTCAATCTATTTGTATAACCGTTTTTCCGCGGGCGTGTCCCTTTTCCGCTTCCCGATGAGCAGCAGGAACGGCTTCAAGAGCGATCGTTTGAGCGATTATCGGTTGCACCTTTCCGGAGGTCACTAACTCAGCCAGCTCAGTCAGTTCTTGGGGCACATTCGCTCCCGAAGAGGCAAGCACAATGTGGACCTTACTCACCGGCAAAACCGAGCTAATCAACATCGCAAGCACCGTTTCGGAGCTGGGAACGGTTGTCACCAAGGTGCCGTTTCGCTTAAGCAGCTGCTTGGCGCTGGCAAACGAAAGCTTGGCGCTGGCATCAAATACGCCATCAAATTTATCTTTGAGTTGGTCAAGGTCTAGAGTTTTATAATCGTAAACCTGATCGGCACCAAGCTCACTGACGAAATCCAAATTATTGGCTCCACACGTGGCGCAGACCCTGGCTCCAAGCACTTTGGCGATCTGCACGGCAAAGGTTCCGACTCCACCGGAGGCGCCGTTGATGAATACGCTTTGCCCCGCACTCAAATTAATCATATGCTTGAGTGCCTTCAAAGACGTGAGAGCAGCTACTGGAATGGCTGCGGCATCACGGAATGACAACGCATCGGGCTTGGCGGCGATGGATTTGCCTTCGGCAATTACATATTGCCCATAGCTTCCATATCGCGATTTAATCGGATTGGCCATGCCGAATACTGCATCCCCAGGTTTGAAGTCTTTGACCGACGCGCCCACTTGTTCGATCACGCCTGCGAAGTCAACACCAAGCACTCTTGGAAATTTCCGCGACAAAAGAAGTTTCAAGTCACCTCTGCGTATCTTCCAATCAATCGGATTTATCGAGGCGGAGTGAACTCTGACTAGAACTTCGAAAGCGCCTGGCTTTGGCGCTTCAATCTCTTGAAGCTTCATCACCTCGGTGCCACCATAGCTGTTGATTACGATTGCTTGCATTGCGGGGACCTCTTGCACCAGAGTGGTCAGCTGCCGCAAGCCGGAGAATGTCTCAATTTCTCCAACCTTTGTTCGAGCCGCTTCGCATCAGCATCTTTGCCTTCCATGCGATAGACAGCGGCCAGTGAATCGAGATTTCTGACCAGGTTTTTGTAGTCTAACATGCTGAATGCCAGGTCCCCATCGCGAAGAGCCAGTGCTCGCTCGTAGAGTGGCTCCGCCCGCGTAAAGCTCGCTTGCCCGCAATAGAGGTTGGCCAATCCCTCTAGCTTCGTTGCGATCACTCCAGGCGGCCCTGTTTTCTCGCTAGCGGCCAGAGCAGTTTCGTAACTTTTCCGATAATCATGGAATGTAATTTGTTGCTTCGCATAAAACCTTGGCAGAGTTTTTCGGTTCAACCAGCTGCTGAGAATACTTCTGGGCTTCATGTATTCGCTTTTGTCACCAGGGAAGCCAATCCGCAAGAACGGACCCCCTGGACACAGCCCACGCCAATTTGGGTTGTTCCTGACGAAGGTATCTAACATGCGTTCGTGGATCATGCTGTCTTCATCCGATCTGCCGTTGTTTCTGTACAGCCCGGAAAGATCGCCCAGACTTTCGCCCATTTGAGCGGCATCCGGACCAAACCGCTTTTCGGCTGCTGCCACGGCCTTCAAAAGGTGTTTCTCTTGTTCCACAAAATCCGTGTCCTGAGTAGAGGCGGCACACCTGCAAAAAATTGCAGAAGCCAGGCCAAGTATGATGACAGTGGTGCGTCGAGAATTCATTGTCTTCTACCCGTTGCCAAAACAATTAATACCACAATTGGTGATGGGATTTCCGCGAAACTCAGCTTGCTGCAGGATTGTTGTAGATCTGCCAAAGCCTGCTTCTCAGTTCCTCGAGCGTTTTAGGTGCTGCCTGCGGGTCTGCCAGACAATCCAAAATCAAGGCAGCCAGCTGCGGCTGCTCGATCGGCACCATATTTGGTGACACAGGGGCATCTGCCAAGCCACGTGCCGGAGGGCACTTGCCTGCGATCAGTTCGTAGAGAGCGGACGCTACCCGAATAATAACTGTAGTCACTTCTTGCACCGAGTCGTCAGCTACAGACGGGTATCGCAGATAACTCCAGAACTTCTCAGATTCCGCCGCTGGACCTTCCGAACCTTCCCAACCGGTAAACGATCTTCTATGGCAATCCAGCTTGACACCATATTTGCCATCACTAAGATCGACAATCCACAGCTGCCCCGTCTGAAACGAATCAGCCAGAACCGTATATCCCTCCTCTAAGGAGTAGATGATTGGTTTGAGCGCCTCCAGAATGATACTTAGAGCGCTTCTCCACGGGAAAGGTCCAAAGCGAAAAAGCAAGGCTTTGGCATTGACGGCTTTGATGTTTTCGGTCACTCGCCCAGAGGCTGCAGCTCTCATTCCGTTCGAGTAAAGCCTGACCGCGATTGGGATTTAAATGGTTGAGCCGGATGAGATGCTCACACCGCATATAGTGGCAGATTGACTAGCAAATTGACGACTTCGCTAGCATCCGGTTGCGTTAGCGCAAGCCGGAGCTGGCGTTGATGATGCCGGTCGAGTTGGTTGTTTCTGTGCCGGCGTTGTTGAAGCCTGCGTTATTGGATGAGGGGTTGGTATTGAGAATTGAATTGGCGCTGGATGAGGGCGTCAGGTTAAGAGTTGTGGCGCTCAGTCCGCCTGATGAGGATGAGCCTAAACCAGAGTACCCTGCGCTGGTACTGGTCGACGCTGTTGTGGGCACCCCAGACGTTCCCGAATAGCTTGGAATGGAGGTATTGGGCGTGTTGTTGATCTGATTTGCAAATGCAGAGAAACCACCCCGCACTGTTGGGTAAACAAGGGGGCTGGCGGGATTAGGAAAAGTTGGGTTGTTGGAGGCTTGTGGATTCCTGAAGGTGTAAGAGCTGAAACCTTTGGCGGCGCCGAAATTTGCCGTAGAGCCGAAGGTGTTGCTGGCAGTTTGGGCGTTCGCCGGAATCGCCGTCATCAAGCACATCAATGCCGCAACTGGAAAGGAACCGGAGAAGAGCGCTCTCACATTCATTTTGCTGGTCATTGATTGAATCCTCGCTAAAAACAGGGGTGCATTTTAGCGCAAAAGCAAGAAGCTTACCCCTGTTAATCCTTGTGGTTTTAATTGCTCAGTTGGGAACTTTGAAAACTCTTGCCCCATCCTTATTTCTGCGCCTGCTAAAACATCCCTCATCGAATCCCCTGCTTGACATGAATTCCAAACTTGACTCAAAAAGCGTTCAAAATTCTGACCCGTGCGACTTAGATTCCATACAGATTCACGATCATCCGTGTCTGATTTACGAAACGCTAGACGAATTAGCCGCCGCATTCGTTACCTATCTGCGCGCTGGACTGCTGCTGGAAGAAAGATGTATCTATTTTATTGACGAGAATTCCGAGCAGTTTGTAATTGAATCGATGCAGGCAAACGGCTTCAACCTTCAGCCATACCTAGACAGCGGCGCATTTTTGATTGTCAGCACCGGCGACGCCCACCTCAAGAATGGATATTTCGAAGAACGCAAGATGCTCTCTTATTGGGCCAACGCACTTGAAGATGCTCGCAACTGTGGGTTTACCGGGCTGCGGGCGGCTGTCGAAATGACATGGGCACTGTCTGGATGCCCCGGATGCGATGTCTTGGTGCCCTACGAGTCTCGACTGAACGACTTCATGACTGCCAACGCTGTTAGCGTAGTGTGTCAGTACCGTCGGCGAAAGTTCACAGCCGAGCAAATCAAAGGAATTATTCACGCCCATCCCATTGTCATTGCCGGCAATCAAGTACTGCAAAACCCCAGCGTAGCTCATCCCGGCGACGTTATCGAAAACGACGCCCATTTAGATGTGGCAGCATTGCTAGACAATCTTGCTCTCATAAATCGATTGCAGCGCCAAACGGCAGAATTGTCCCGAGCTCGTGACGAGGCGGTCAAAGCCAACAAATTGAAATCGCAATTTGTAGCCAACATCAGTCATGAAATCCGTACACCCATGAACGGCATTCTTGGCACCACCGAACTTTTACTGGAAAATAATGAGCTCACTGCAGACGCTCGAGCGCTGGCGCAAGTTGCCTGCGATTCAGCCAAGAGACTGCTCAAGGTTGTAAATGCCCTACTAAACTTCTCCAAACTTGAGGCTGGGGGAACGCAGATCGCACTAACGGAGTTTTACATTACATCGATTGTCGATGAAGTAACGGAATCGGTCTCCAATACAGTGCGAAAAAAGAGCTTGAGCCTGACTGAGGAAATTGAGGAAGGATTAAGAGAAAAGCTGCTCATTGGCGATGGGCAACTGATTGAGCAGGTTCTATTGAATCTCGTGGGCAACGCTGTGAAGTTCACAGCCTCAGGCTCAGTTCACATTGAAGTAGGTGTGGTGGAGTGCCACGAAGATCTGCTCACCGTCAAATGGACTGTCTGCGACACAGGAATTGGAATAGCGCAAGTGAACTACGACGCGCTCTTCAAGCCGTTCGTGCAAGGGGATGGTTCCAGCACCAGAAAATACGAAGGCACCGGACTGGGGTTGTCTATCTGCCGTGGTTACGTCGCGCTCATGGGTGGAGAGATAGGTTTCACGAGCAAAGCGCATGAAGGCAGCTCATTTTGGTTTACCGTGCCTTTGCGCATAAAAGATTGAGTCGGCCGAATTAAGCGAACTTGGGCGTCAGTCCCGATTGATTTTGCGACTCTGGTGGCTCTTGCGGTTTATCGGTGTCTTTCAATATCAGCTTGCCGTCATCGAAAGAATAACCTGGGCTCGGAGGCGGGCCTCCAGCGGTAGTCGTTCCGCTTCCGGCACTGCCATCATCGCTAATCGGCACGATAAGCCCGGTCTGACGATTCACTTCCTGAATAATCGCATCTACTTCTTTGGCATCCAGAGTCTCTTTCTCCAAAAGAATTTTTACGATCGCGTCCATATGTGGGCGATGTTTGAGCAGCAAATCTTTGACCCGCTCATAGTTTTCTCTCACTATGCGCGACACTTCCTCGTCGATAATCGTGGCTATGTTTTCGCCATAATCACGCTCGTGTCCGAACTCCCGGCCAAGGAAAACATGATCGTGACGCTTGCCGAAAGTCATCGGTCCCAGGCGGTCGCTCATACCAAACTCAGTCACCATGCGGCGAGCCAGCTTGGTGCATTTTTCCAGATCGTCCTGGGCACCAGTTGTAATTTCGTTGTACACGGTCTCTTCAGCGATGCGGCCGCCAAGGCTGACGCCTATCTGATCGATGAGCTGTGACTTGGTTTGGGTCAGTATGTCTTCCTCGGGAAAGAACATCGTCATGCCCAGCGCGAAACCGCGTGGAATGATGCTGACTTTGTGCAGCGGATGAGCATTCTTAAGGAGAATACACATAAGAGCATGACCGATCTCGTGATAGGCGGTCATCTCCTTTTCTTTGGCGGAGATAATGCGAGTCTTCTTTTCCGGGCCGGCAATCACTTTATCAATAGCCAACTCCAGGTCGAGCATTTCAATCTCGCGCTTATCAGCACGAGCTGCAATCAGCGCCGCCTCATTCAAAAGGTTGGAGAGATCAGCGCCAGTAAAGCCAGGCGTTCTGCGTGCCAGCACCTTCAACTCGACATCGGTGGCCAGCGGTTTGCCACGTGAATGCACTTTCAATATCTGTTCTCTGCCCAGCACATCGGGGCGATCGATGACTACTTGGCGATCGAAACGACCTGGACGCAACAAGGCTGAATCCAAAATGTCAGGGCGGTTGGTGGCAGCAACAACGATAATTCCAGTTGTGCCTTCAAAACCATCCATCTCGACCAATAATTGGTTGAGAGTCTGTTCTCTCTCATCGTGACCGCCGCCCAAGCCGGCACCGCGCTGGCGGCCGACGGCATCGATTTCGTCGACGAATACGATACAGGGCGCGTGTTTCTTCGCTTGCTCAAACAAGTCACGGACGCGGGAGGCACCAACGCCGACGAACATCTCGACGAAATCGGAGCCTGAAATACTGAAGAATGGAACGCCTGCTTCGCCGGCAACAGCTTTGGCAAGCAACGTTTTGCCGGTTCCGGGAGCGCCTACAAGCAGGACTCCGCGAGGGATACGAGCACCCAGGGCCTGGAATTTCTCGGGGTTCTTCAAGAAATCGACAATCTCTTGCAACTCTTGCTTGGCTTCATCGATGCCGGCGACATCAGCAAAGGTCACCTTCACCTTATTGTCGACCATTAATTTTGCCCGACTGCGACCAAAGCTCATAGCCTGATTTCCGCCCGACTGTGCGCTGCGGAACATGAAGAGAAATCCAACGAGAAGCAAAATGGGCAGGAAAAACGAGCTAATCATGCTAAACCAGAAGCTCGACTTGTCGGGCTCATGCACATCCAGCTGAATGCCGGCTTTGTTCAACTCTTTGATCAGCTCTTCTTTGGCTTCACTTGGCACGACCACAGCTTTCTCGCGCTCGGCTCCGGCCATCTTGACCTGCACGATCGATTCACCGTTGGTGACCGTAACACGCTGAATGGTGTCGCTCTTACCTTCCCGTACGAAGTTCTGAAGCTGGGTGTAAGTCAGTGGGTCGTCATGGCGTGTAATGCTCGTCAATGAAAATACGAACACGACCAGTACCAATAGTAAAAAGAAAACGGCCCATGTCGTTCCGTACTTCCTCATAAATTTCGCTCCAAAATCCTCGTCATCAGATTATATCACGCTAAAACGAAAGCTCTAACGCTGCGCCCATGGCGGTTTCCAGCGAAGGGAGAAGATTTGTCGATGCTTTCACTGGCTAAAGAAGCGCCTCTGGACCTCAAAACCTTTCCGCTTGGCAACTCTCGGCATTTTAGATGTATTTGAATTGCTCCTTCAGTAGCCTAACTCATTTCTACACATATTGGCTTTCTCATACATATCTGTTCAAATTTGAAACCTAAAAAATTCATGAATCCTCTATGCCTGCCTCCTGTATGCAGATGCGGTGTGTAGGCAGATCCAACACTTTCAGCTTGTCGCTCATGCCATAACCGGGCACCCACAAAACCTCCTGCCTGTCTGCGATGAGATGCACGCCGTCTCTTGGCGTAAAGTCGCCCGCTGGCTTGTGAGTGCGCAGAAACTGCTTCAGAGCGACAGGTTGACTCATACCCAACGGTTGAATCTTGTCGCCCGGCGTTGGCTGCCGATACCTGATTGGCGGGCTGATAGAGGCCAGGTTGACAAATACCTGGGCAGCTTGACGGTGAGGATAATCCACAGGAGCAGGCAACTGCCATGGCTCGATCAAAATAACTCTGCTATTTGGCACATCGGTTTGCCCAGGAAGCAAAAGCTCAATGTCCATTGGCGTGTTTGTCTTCACTGTTTTGCTCATCCAGAGCAGATGTCCGTGAGAGATCTTCACATCCCACAGCTTACCCAGCGACAGGCGAGCATAAGGCTTTCCGCTTGCCACCATATCCAGTATCGCCTCGACCCGCTCAAAGGAAGGCTCGATCTGCCGCTCTTCCAGTGCCCTGGCGATACATCGCCTTTTCAGCGCCGCATGTTCGCGGTTCAAGGCGGAAATCAGCCAAACATTGGCATCTTCAGTGTTGAGCTTTTCAAATAGTGGATCAGTTTGAGCCCCCAGATAGTCGTCTTCGCAGGCAACGATGTTGCGAAAGCGCTCTATTTGAGTGGACATTGACGAGAAACGTTGCTGGCAAAGTGGAATCAGACCCTGGCGCAAAAAGTTGCGGGCGAACTTTGTTTGCATGTTGGATGAGTCAGCGCGGGCAACAATGCCAATAGTTGACAATAATTCGCTCACCTCTTTTCTTGTATTGTTGAGCATCGGTCGCACAAGAATCAATCCATTATCTAATTTCCTCACCGGTTTTATGCCAGTGAAACCGCTTGCGGAAGTGCCTCTAAACAGCCTGAACAAAACAGTCTCAACCTGGTCGTCTTGGGTATGAGCGGTGAGGATCATAGTGCTGCCTACAGCTTCAGCGCATTGACCCAGAAAACCATATCTAGTGGCACGCAGGTTCGCTTCCGAAGGCGTGGATGTGACAGGCGCCCTATACACTCGGCACTCTACATTAAGATGCTGGCAGATGCTCAGGCAATACTGCTCATCCTGGTCAGATTCGCCGCCGCGCAGTTTGTGGTTGATGTGACAGGCCACAACAGAGAAATTGACCTCCTTGCTGATAGCGCAAAGTGCCACCAGTAGGGCCGTGGAGTCACTGCCACCGGAAATAGCGGCGACCAATTTATCAGCGCGGTGAAAGTTTTCCCGCGCCTGTACCAAAGCTTCTCTAACTTTGGCTACAATCAAGGTGCGCGTGATTAAATGGGTATCCATACACGAGATATTCATCATCTAGCGATAGGATATTAGCAGCACATTCTATGAATTATCAGCGCAAAATGTTCGTCGATTTTGGAAACGTGTTCAAAACGGGTCTGTGTCTGATTGCCCTCTTGCAATTCAGTATCCCGCCGCGCGTTTGGGCTGATGACGATGCAGACAAAGCCGCAAACAAAGCGGCAGCAGAGAAAGCGGCGCTTAATGGTTCAGTTGAAGATACGGCAGTGGAGCCCAGCAAGCAGGGGCTTGTCCCTCCTCAAGAGCCTCTGGCAACGCCGGTTGTACCGTCGCAAGAACCGATGGCCACCCCAGTAGTGCCCAAACGGCTGCAGGGCGGAGTCGAGAAGGTTGACGAGGGCGGCAAGAAGTTGCAGGGGCAAGCCGATGATGAAGATGATGCCAATCTGTCGGGCATGGCCGGGAAAGCAGACAAGGTGCTCAAAAGCAACGCCGACGCGGGGAACAACGGTCTGACCAGCGGGCTCGCCCAGGAAGATCCGGATGCTGACGATAAGGAACTGCAGGTGCAGTGGGACAAATGGCGCAATCGCTTTTTGTGGGCGATTCAGTCTGGCGTGCAGGAGATCTTGAACAATTCGCAAGATGGAAATTTGCGCTGGGACCCTCGCAGCCAAACGATTGTGCGCCAGTTTCCGCTGGGCACATCGGCCTGGTTCTACTGCCAGGTAACCGCTGACAAGCGCATCGTCAACTTCAAGTTTTTGCATGGCTCCGGCTACCCAAACTACGATCAAGCCGTGCAAGAAGCAATCGCTTCCCTTGCCGGCAGCTCGATTCTGAGATTTCCAGCCGGCTCACACAGACGAAAAGTGGAGCAAGCGGCTGGCATCAAGACGGCAGAGAGCTCGCAAAATGAGTATTTTCACTTTGGAGACGTAGAGAAGTACCGGGTACCAGCCCAGTAGCTGACTGACTTTTTCCATTACGAAACTATGCACAACCCTAAAGGAATTGTATGCACAATCCCTGTATTGCTCTTTATGGTCTAAGTTTGCAGGCTAAGTTCCAAGGAGACATCTTATGATCACCGCCGTTGCGTCCAGAATTTATGGCATTTTCCAGGTTCGCCGAACCGCCGACAGCTGGACCGTTATACCCGTTATCTACGGCTCGGGAATGACCTATTTGCCCAAAGAGATGAATTCACGCGCTGCCATAAATCTGTTTGCTGTCTGTCGATTGCCCAAGGCTTTGCTGGCACAAGACAGTTTCATTGCTGAACTGGACACGGAAGTTTCAGCCAAACAGTTGACTGAATTTGGCTTTGAAACACTAGCCAGGGTTTAACACCCACGCTTTAACCAGCCAAGGTTGACCAGCCAAGTTAATTCTGTTTGCACTGCTGTCCAAAATCTCACCGAAGGTGTCTACATCAAAGTAGGCACAGCAATCGGTCACCCTTCTACGCCATGGACAACCCAGTTTCTTCTCAACCCAACCCATCTGCCTCCGCGGGCTTTATAGAGAGCGCCGCTCAATCGGTTGGACACTTCGCGCTGGAAGTGGGTGAGACAGCCATTCACTCAGGAATCCAGGATCCGGTCAATGCGATTGAACAGCTGGTCAACCATGCTTTGCTCAAGCCTCTAACCGGTTACGAATTACCAAAGTTGGATTTGATCGCTCTTCCTGAAGCTCATGGAACAGCAGATAAAGTGGCTGATACTGTCGGCATGATCATTGGAAAAATCGGTGATATGGTGGCTGTTGGAGCGGTTTTAAAGGCGACCGGCGTTATGAAAGCAGCCGGCGATCTTGCCGATTCGGCGGGCGATTTACCGGTTATATCGAGTCTGGCCGCCCCTATCGAAGCGTCGCCAACCCTATCGAAATTGGCAGTGGCATTTGGTCGCGGTGCATTGACGGGCGGCATTGTTGGCTTTGCATTGCAACCGGCTCCTGACACGGCAAAGGATTTCTGGCGCTACCGAATGATAAACGGCTTGAGTTTTTCCGCTTCAATGGCAGTCGGCAGCACCATGGGTGAAGGCATATCGCTGGGCTTAGCCAAAGAAGGAATAGATCCAACTGGCTCAACGGCAGGCAAAATTGGCGCCCGCACAATCAAAATGGGCTTGCGAACGATGAGCAACAAAATCTTCAACGTCAGAAATGAAGTCAGAGTATTGATGCATCAAGAGCAATAGCCGGGAGAGCTGAAAGCACGATCACTTTCGCCCAGCCAGAATTGCCTTTGCTCTTAGATGCGCATAACATGGTGCGCTGCTGAGAATAAAAGCGAGAAAGAGAAGCGTCGATAAAATAATTGAATTAGTCACCGCACTTCCCCTGCACCACAGACGGTGCCCACAGACACTGAACTTGGAGTTGAGGTATTGATCTCGGTTCACGTATTTGTTTAGATCGATAATATAGCTTTGAAAGATAAGCATCGGAACCAGTGAGAGAAAAGTGATAATCAGGGAGGGCAGGGACTTAACATTGGCAAAAGAAGCTGGCCCGATTATACCCAGCCCAGGGGAAGTCAAAAGATACTTATTACCAATGTCCAGATTGGTTATACTGTTGCGCTAATCAGTGAAAATAGAAAACAGGCAAGAGGCACATCATGCACGGACGAGGACCACGGCAGGTAGGACAAGACGTCCATTTCAGCATCGGCGATGTGGGGGTAAAACTCATCTTCGTTTGCATATTTGGTGTTGGAGTTGTTTCGTTGATTTCGTATTTTATGGCCGCTCAACAGTCGGCCAAGTCAGAGCTGTGGTACACGACCGAAGCCAACATCCAAGAGCTTGGTGCACAGAGCTTGCCAATGCCAATAATGGGGCGGTTTTTACCTGTTTATTGTCCCTTCGCCAAATATACGTACACCGTCAACGGAAAGAGCTACACGGGGGAAGAGAAGTGTGGACCTTGCCTCTCATGGCTACGCATGATCACATGGAAGCGGCCTGAGTTAGCAAAGAGAGACCCTGACGAATTCTCAAAAAACCTGGAGAGCGATCTAAGAGCAGCGCAAGCAAACAGAGGTCAGGATCCGGAAGCAATGAACAAAGTTTTGAAAAAACATATTGATGAGGCGATCTTCCAAATTCACTACGTTCCAGTAAAAACACGATATGACAAGAATCATCCAGAAGATTCGGTTCTTGACCCCGATGTGCTGCAAGGCGAGAAAAGCCAGCTCTACACCAGTCTGATTTTAATGGGATTAGGAGCCCTTTTGCTAGGCGGCACCTACTTGCACGCATTTGTCACCGCACCAACTCCCGACGATCCGAGTTTGTCCCTCGAGGCAGCTCTTAAGCACCAGCGCCGAGGCGGTCGCTAGCAAGAACGTGTCCCTCTTCTATTTAGGCATAATGGTTCCTACGATCGCCAAGATAAAGAACCCACCACCAATTACAATCGTCACCCAATTGATAACACTGAACTTGGCGTTGATGTATTGCTCTTTTCCTGCATATTTGTTCAGACCAATAATGTAACTCTGCACTATAAGCAATGGAACGAAGGCAAGGTAGGTGACGAGCCAGTAGGGATCTGGAAGCTTCCAGAGTAGTGAAAGCAGAATCCACATAGCTGCTAGTGGCCCCGCAGCAAGCTGGCTGTTGGGATTTATAGTCTTTCCAACGTCCCGAATTTCTTTAAATAGCGGATAACAATAGAAAACCCCAAAAAACGCTCTGGCAAAAAGGTTAACTTTCATCCCTTTTGCACGCTTAAGGTAGTTCCAGCACTGGAAAAACCAAAACATCTCGTAAAAGCCAAGAGTGCAAATCGTCATTACAGCGAGCTTTAACACGCTAACTGGAAAGAAAATGCCCTCACCTGGGGCACCTACATTTGCGCCTGCGGCAGCGAC